>Ga0208905_1000916_pt1 | contig 14875 bp, 14 predicted proteins | sample AntAceMetag02UKS_FD_184776 | JGI IMG/M metagenome (GOLD analysis project Ga0208905, IMG submission 184776) | Saline lake microbial communities from Ace Lake, Antarctica - Antarctic Ace Lake Metagenome 02UKS (SPAdes) (version 2) | ecosystem: Environmental > Aquatic > Non-marine Saline and... | reverse complement strand
ATTTGAATATGACTTCATTCATAGCCTACCTACACCTAGGGGTAATATCAGGCCCATGTTCGTTAATCGCTATAAGGACGGTACGGCCAATTGGAATAATTTACCGTGTCCAAGATGTGGGCTGATCCCTCCCAAGATCACAAGATTCCAGCATTTCAATATAGCTGACTTTGAGATATTTGATTCTAAGTACCGAGCTTTGTATATTCTTGAAATGAAGTCTCATGCCGGTAAGTCAATCCCTTACGATGCTATCCGAAAAAGCCAGTATGACGGCCTACAAGGCGCGTTCCCGGTTCCAGGGGTATATCCGGCCATGGTATTCAATATGCGCGATGTGAACGAGACTTACATCATTCATATCCATCGAGTGCTGCAACATAAGAATGCTTGCAAAAGAAAAAGCTTCCCGCTGGATTGGATGCGCGAAGTTGGGTTTAAGGTACATGGATTCATGAAAGTATCAAGGTTCACATACGAAGTTATGCCGTTCTTTGATGCTACGGGAAAAAGATTGCTTGCAGGTTTTGAAAATCCGTTGTAATATAGGCTGGCTAAATAAAAGATAATTATGAAAAACAAAAAATGCACATTGCGGCCCGGTAGGTTTAACAGCCTCAGCCACTGTTTTAGGCGGCTATCCCCTTACTCGTCTATCTTTTCCCTACTGGGTCGGAATGTCAATAGGTACCAAAATGGCTGATAAAAGAATGTTCTCAAAACTTATAGTAGATAGTGATGCCTTTTTAGACATGCCACTATCAACTCAGGCACTTTATTTTCATCTATCCATGAGAGCAGATGATGAAGGGTTTATAAACAATCCCAAGAAAATTATGCGAATGATAGGTGCTTCCCAAAATGAACTTGCGATTTTAATTAGTAAAAGATTTGTTCTTGTTTTTGATAGTGGTGTTATTGTTATCAAGCATTGGAGGCTACACAATATAATAAGACAGGATAGATTAAAAGAAACTGTCCACCTAGAGGAAAGAAGTGGTTTAAAACTAAATAAAAATGAGTCTTATACTGAAATTGGTAATAATAAAACTGGTAAACCAATTGAACACCCGAAAAAAGAAATGTCGGTATCAGCAAAAAACAGGAATGATGAAATAAAAAACAGTGAATTACCATATAGCTTTAGCGAAAAAATTAAAAAGCATTTTGATAAAGAATACTGCCCTGTTTGCAATATCCAAATGATTTATAAGTCGAACAATAGAAGCTTTATCCCAACAATCCAACATTGCAAGCCACTTTCTAAGGGTGGAAAACATGAAATTAATAACATAGCGGTAATATGTCATAAATGTAACGCTACAATAAATAATAATGAGACTGGATTATTAAACAATAGCTTAGTTATTGAGACATGGAATACAATCAGCGGTCAATCAGCGGTCAATCAGTCTCCTAGATTAGAACAGATTAGTATAGATAAGATTAGTAATAATACTTATTCTCTTCCTAGTGGTTATATAGAAGATATAGGCGCTGTTGTAGAAGATTTTGTAGAGAAGTTCAAGGAGTATTTTAAAAGGCCCATCCCAGAGGAAGACAAACCGGCAATAAAACATTCAATCTATAAACATAAAAAAGCAATTGAAGCAGAATATATTACAATCGAAATATTCTTAAAAACAGTATTTAAGAGAATACTTGATTTGGCTAGTGATGCTAAGAAGACTGGAAAACCAATTGACTTCCCTAGTAACTATTTCTTCAAGGGTTGCTTTGGTCCGGACAAATATCTATGGCGGCAAACCCGGCAAGAAGAAGAAGTTGGTGGATATCATAAGCCACTGATGAAAGAGTTTGAACAAAAACATAGCCCGGTTGCCGGGATTAAACTTTAGGGGAAATTATGAGTAAATCTCTCAGTATTGTTGGAAGTAGCCGAGATAATGGCGACAGACAAGAAGATGATTTTTATCCAACACCTGATTATGCAGTTGAAGAATTATTGAAACGAGAAGAATTTATGGGGAATATATGGGAATGTGCTTGTGGTGATGGTGCAATTAGCAAAGTATTGGAAAATCACGGGTATGTTGTAATTAGCTCAGATTTAATTGATAGAGGATTTGGTCATAATGAAGATTTCTTATTAAGTTTAGCTAAGTGTGATAATATTATTACAAACCCGCCATATAAAAACGCATTAGAATTTATTTTAAAGGCAAAAGAACAAAGCAAATATAAAATAGCCATGTTTCTAAAAACCGTATTTTTGGAAAGTGAAAAAAGAAAAAGTATGTTTAGAGATACAGAATATGCGCTGAAAACAGTATATCAATTTAGTAAAAGAGTAAGTCTTTACAAATGTGGAATAAAAATGAAAAATAGCGGAATGATTGCTTATGCGTGGTATGTTTGGGAAAAAGGATATGTTGGAAAGCCAACAATAGAATGGATATAAAAAAAAGAGGTGTTAAATGACCTGGTGGCAAATACTATTAATAATTGTGTTCTCATTGATTGGTGGTGTAGCGCTATTGATTGGTGGCGCGTATGTTGCAATGAGACTGTTTCTGAACATATTTATCAATGATGATAATTATAATAAATGGGTTGCATACAGCGGGAAGCTCCGTAAATTAATGCGAATGAAGAAGATTAAGATTGACGACCTAGACGAGGAAGATGAACCGAATGGTGGATTATAATCCTGACAAACCAATTGAGTTAATAGAAATCAATCAAACTTTCATTGATGGCCAGACGGGAGCCTTCTCGGAAGAAACATCATTGGAAGAACGAAAAGTCATTGTTAATCGTATCAATGGCTTTAACATATCTGATGAGAAAAAGCGGTTTGTCGATATGTTCATCTTCACCGGCTTTGATGAGGCCGCAGCATTCCAGGCTGTATTCAATCAAGACCAAGAGCTCTCAGATAAACAGGTCCAGCGCGAAGCCAAGAAGCTTATGGAGAAGGATAAAAGCGTTGTAAACTACTTAACCTTCATCCGGGAACAATCCCTTCTAGCCCTTGGCGTTACAGATAAAGCTGAATTTTACATGAAGTCTATTGTAGATGAATTGTACTCAGCAATTGAAGGTGATGTCTATGATTATGTCAATTATGAAGGCAAAAGATTTACAGTTAAGGACCCGAAAGAGTTGACGAAGCGGCAGCGCAAAAGAGTTAAGAAGCTGAAGATTACAGAAATGCCGATGAAGAGAGGCGAGATAAAAACTACAATTGAAGTTGAGCTCCATGACAAGCATAGACAACTAGATATGCTTATGAAGCATTTGAAAATGTTCACGGAGCATGGGTTTGGTCAATCTCAAAGCGATGAAGTTACGGGAGTTATAGAAGAGGCTATCCAAGATATTGAAGCTGAATACACTGAATATGAAGAGGTAGAGCCTAACGATGAACCTAAATGATGTCAAGTATGTCCAAAGTGAGATAGCAAAAGAGAACGGCCAAAAGGGCCTCTTTAAAATGCCGGAGCAAATACCGACAGCTATTAAACGATATAGACATACTTCCAAGAAAATCACAGATGTACTAGAAGTTAAGCTCCGATATCTTGAAGCTGAAAAGCCGGGTGCTTTGATTGAAAAGGACAAACTCAAAACTCAGATAAAAAAAGAAAAAACACATCTTAAGAAAAAATGCGCGAATCTAAAGGCTGCTGCAAAGTTTGACCCGCTTAAATTCTTCTGCCCCAATGGTGCCCAGGAAAGAATCAGGGATGCCATTGTCTCCGGACTTAGAAATTCACGCATACCAACTATCTTATTCACCTGCGGTAACGGTGTAGGTAAAACAACCCTGTCCGTCCATGCAATAGGGAATATTATATTTGGGCCTCAGTCTGGATGGTTTGATTTTGATGTTTTCCGGAATTGGGATAAGCCGAAATTGATTTGGTATATTTCGACAGCGGACGCTATTGCCGATACTATTTCTCCAATGATTCAGGAAGTATGGACATCTAAGTTTATAACTGAGCGGGAATCAGTCACATTTAAAGACGGTAAAAAATATATATCCAGGATTGTTACAAAAGACGGCTGGACAATTTTATTCAAAACCTATAATCAGGATCCGTCTAAATTTGAAGCTGCTCAAGTTGGCATTATCGTAATGGATGAACCGGCACCGTTGCCCATTTGGAAAGCGATTAAGTCTAGGCGTAGGAATGGATGTTTAACCCTATTGCCTATGACCCCGCTCTATTGTCCTCCGTATATTGTCGATGAAGTTACCAAAAGCGTAAACCAAAAGAAGCTTGGTTATTACAAAGTCGAGGCTAGTGTTTATGAGGCTTCCACTGATACTATCAACCATGGTGGTGTTCGCGGGCACTTGGACCCGCCCACAATTGAAGAAATGGTTGATAGTTATGACGAGGAAGAGAAGCAAGCTAGAATTTACGGTAAGCTTATGTACTTCTCCGGAAGTGTATATCCGGAATATTCTGAAGAGCTTCATGTTGTTGATCCTGAAGACTGGCCAATAGTAGCCCGAAAATATACAATCTTCCAAGTTACTGATCCACATGATAGTAGGCCGTGTGCTTGCCTATTCGCGGCCGTAACACCTCCGGACAAGTATGGTATGCCCAGGGTTATTATATACGCTGAAACGCCGGATGATGATGATGGTAGGAAGAAATCAAAACAGTTTTGGGAGTATAAGCAGGCACCTACGCTCAAACAAGAAACAGAGCGGTGGACACAAATTGAAGAAATGTTTCACGCAAAAGCAGATTATCGAATACTTGATAAACGCTTTGGGTGGCAAAAAAGAGCTAGGACAACCTTCCATAAACTATTCAGTAAGCTCGGGTTTAATTTTATACCCTCATACGATGCGCCGGCCGGTGAAGGTGAAATCCTATATGGGCATACTGAAGTTAAAAGATTTTTACAAAAAGATGAAAATGGTATTCCGTATCTACTTATTCACCCTAGTTGCCGTCATGTCCGTGCCGGGTTCACCTATTACATCAGAAGGAAATTGATAGGTAAGGCCAGTGAGGATGTTGCCGAATCCGATGGTGTACTAGTTGAGAAGTACAAGGATTTTATGGACCTTGTTCGGTACTTAATTGTTGGTATAATTACACCTGTTCACATGCGTGGTAAATCAAGAGTTCAAATATTGCTTGACAAGGTTCATAGAAAAGCTCATATTAAGGCAGAATACGGAAGTAGGTATGACGACCTTTAATTGGGAATAAAAATGACAGACCTCCTAAAGATGTTTGACGGTGATTCAACCCAGGACCTAGGCGACACAGAACAGCAGGCCCGGAATAAGGTTTTTGAAATGTTCACCGAATCGTATAACCGCAGGGCGAACAACCTTAAGCGGATGAGGCTGAACGAAAAACTCTATAATAATCAAGTAGCGAAAAATAATAAAACCAAGGCAGATGTAAAGCACCCACTGGCGTTATCTGGTGTTGAAACAATGATGCCGATTATTGCAGACCATTATCCGACTATGGCCGCAGTTGCTAAACAGCGTAACGATGTTTTGTTCCAAGACTATATTAATACTAGACTTGCAACACTTTTAGATGCGGCTGATTTTGACGATGAAGGTATTGATGTTGCAAAAACAGCTTTAATCTATCGCAATGGTTTTATCAAGGCAGTGCCAGTATTGACCTATCGGAAGGATGCACCGGATAATATTGAAGAATTAGAAGAAGGCAAAAAAATTGACTACCAGACATTAGCTGGATTTGAGATAGAATCTGTTGACCCGTTTACAGTATTTCACGACCCGATGGGTACAGGCTTGGACATAGGAAAGAATTGTAGATACTATTGCGTTGCCAAACCCGTCTCACTTACAGAAATATCAAAAGCTTATGATATAGATATGGACGATCTGCACGGTGGCGCTTTTGAATGGTCCGATTACAAAGCCAACACAAGTGATAAAACAAACAATATTGAAGATGTTGATAAATCAGATCTCTCAATTTTAATCACTTGTTACTGGATGTCAGAAGGTGATGAGTATGAATATGGCCGGAAGACAGTAATCACAAACAATTTACTTCTTGAAGATGAAGCTATCCAAATTCCATTTACGCCTTATTTTACGCATAAAAACTATGGATCAAAGCACAGGTTCAATGGTATAAGCGAGACAGAACTTGCCGCTTCTTCAGTATTTACGATCAATTCAATTACTTCACATATCACGGATAACCTTGCCGGGTTTGGTAAAGCCAAACGGGTAATGAGTCAGACACTTTACAATAGGTTCCAGACGGACCTAGATGCAGATACAGAAGATATACCAGTTGATAGACCAGAAGATTTTCAATATAAAACTGTTGAGCCGGTTCCACCGTCCTCATTTGGACTATTGGATGCAACCCTTCAAATTTATAATAAGTCTTCCGGACTAAGTGATGCAATGGAAGGCAATAGGCCCGTTGGTATTACTTCCGCAGAAGGTATCATGGCGCTCCGTGAGGCCTCTCAGGTAAGAGTAAGGCACAAAGTCAAGCATGACATTAAGCCTATGCTTAAAAAGCTTGGTAAGTATCTTGTGTATATGATTACTGTATATGATAAAGAAAAAGTTGATGTTCGCCAAGCAGATGCTAGAACAGCCGGGTACAGTTATAGAACGATTGACCCGACTATCAAATATAGTCAATCAGACAGAAAGCCCTTGCTGGATAAGAATACCGATAAGATAGCGGCTAGTGATATTATTAGCCTAGAAGATACGCAGATGGATATTACTGTTGAGATTGGCAGTGGCTTAGAAAAAGGATCATACGCTAGAGAGCTCCAAGCCAGAGAAAAATACGACAAGGGCGTTATCCCGTTCTATATGTATCTGGATGCAACCCAATTACAAAATAAAAAGGAAGTGCTTGATTGGTTTAATGGAAAGAACCAAGGCCTTCAAATATTAAGCCAGCTTCATGCGATATCATCAGCTCTTGCGGCCGGAGATATCAAGACAACCGAGAAGTGGCTTAAAAGTAAAGAATACCAGGACCTTCTTGGTATTGTGAAAACGATGAAAGATTATGACATTAAATCCCTAATGGGAGCACCCTATTGATGAAAACAAACAGAGTAGCCTTTATGGACACTGGCCAGATAAAACCACTACATGATTTTGTTGTGCTTGAAAATCTTGAGCATGACAAAGGTGAGAAAAGGACAGCAAGTGGTATCATCATGCCAGAATCAGCCTTGGACACACTTGATAAGCAATATTGGTCTCAGGGCCTAGTTATAAGCGTTCCTCCAAAGGTAACAGAACTATCGCAAAAAGAAGGCCGAGAATTAAAGGCGAATCATATTGTCTTGTTTTCGACCGGACATGGCGTTACATTTACACTAGATGATGAACCACAGCGAGATTATCGCATGGTTGATTATGAAAATATTTACTCCATTCTTAGCCCCGTAGTGCCCGAAATGGCCAACTGCGAAGAAAAGGATTAAAGCAATGACCCGAAATGAAAACAAAACAACTGAAATTATGCTTGATGTCTTCTATGATGCGGACCTTCCAGATAAGAGTCCAACAACAGCAGAAGATTTCGATGTTGTAATTTCCGGCCCACCAGAAGGCGACCCCAAACCCGACCCTGAAAAGGGCAACGAAGACGGCGGCAACGGCGATGATAAAGGCGACCAAAGCGGTGAAGAAGGCAAGGATCCCGAAAAGGAACCAGAGCCAGCTTCTACCGAAGAAACACCCGCAGCGCAAAAAGCTGAGGATGTCAGAGTAGCTAAAGACGGAACACTTGAAATTGCTGAAGACGCGAGGTTGGTTATTGGTGGCAAACCGGTACTCCATAAAGAGCTTGTAAAAGCTTATGTGGACAATGAAAAGTTTGTTGCTTCAAATACTCAAAAGGCCATGGATGTAGCTGAATCTAAAAAAGCTATGGATAAGGACCTATTGGTTATTGGTGCATATAAAGGACTAGTTGATGCTGTTAAAGGCAGTGATGATGTCCTGGCCTCACTCAAGGAACACTTCTCAGATAAGCCGGAAGTTATCAAAGCTATCGAAGCTGCTGTAAGTGCTGACCCGATTAAGGCTGCAAAGCCCTATGAAGATGAGATTACTGCACTCCGGGCTGATAACAAAGGCATGAAGGAAGAGAGGTTGTTTTCAACTGAGCGTAGTGATATGATTAAAAAGAATCAGCTCTCAGAAGAAGATATGAAGGGTGTTGAAAAAATTATCCTTGACAAGTACAATAAGACTCAAATCCCATTGTCCTTGGAAGATGGATTAGAACTCTGGCAGGCAAAGCAAATAATTGCGTCTAACGGGAAAGCTAAAACACCGAAGCCGCCGGAACAAGGTGCTAAGACTAAGACTCAAACTACGAAGTCTAATACTGCAAGAAGCTCTAATCGTGGTGATAAGAGGACGACAGCAGAAGATTTTGATGTAGTGCACAGTTAGCATCCAGAAATATCCGGTGGCGTTAATACGCAAGGATATTTCAAATGTCAGGTTCAGTAAATTACACACAGTTAGAATCCATCATTGCTGCAAAGTATATGCCTACTATTGCAGATAATGTATTCTTAAATTATAGCCCGACCTTGGCTTGGGGCTACACTCACGCTAAAGAGCTAGAAGGCAGAAAACTCGTTACCCCGCTTGAATATGCGGACGGAAGTAATACGCAGATGTATAAGGCCTATGGCACTATTGCTGTTGCTCCTACCAACATTTATACAGCGGCCGAATGGGAACCTAAACTAGCTGATTCCTCATTAGTCATTGATAAAAAAGAAGAAAAGCAAAACAAAACTTCTCTCGCACTCAAAGACCTTATTGATGGCAAGATTAAGAATGTTGAGAAGGGTATGGCCGGATCTATTGCCCGTGCTATGTTCCGCAGACCTGATGCGAGCTCCGGCGCAATGCTTGATGCCAGTTATTTCAATTCACTTGATTTCTTGATTAATGATGTTGCCGACACTACTGTTGGTGGTATCGTAGCTGGAACAGCTTATGCTTGGTGGTTATCAAAGGTATTCACCAAAGACGCTGACTTCACAGACAATCTCACAATCGCCGATATGATTAACTCTGCAAAAGACACATATTACACTAAGGTATTTGCCCGGATGCTTGCAATGGCTAAATTCCGTAATAGCTCTGGTGATATGCTCTTTGTCCTTCCACAAGAACAGTGGGATGGGTATGAGTTTGTTCTTGACCAGAAAAAAGGCGGTTCTGGATTAGGCGAGATGCAGGGCGTTGCAGGTTTTGATGCTCTTAAATATCGTAGAGCCGATGTTGTTGCAGAAGATGCAATGGTCCTAGAACAGGCCAGTGATGTAGATGGCGAATTCTATTGCCTAAACTCAGAGAACTTGTTCTGGGCTTTTACGCCTGGTACTAAAATGGATTCAGATCCGTTTGTGCCCTCACAGAACTCTCTCACCAAAGTAAAGAACTTCTTCACGATGGGCGACATGGTTACTAACAACCGTCAAGCTTGTAATCGACTTGAAGGCGTTGCGTCAACTAGAACCTATGTTAATGCCGGTTCCGCTAAATCAATCGAAGCTGCTGATTAAGCAAGCTTCCGGTTCCATTGAGGCCGCTGCCTAAGCGGCCTCCCGGTTTAACTATCAACCTATAACTTGGAGAGAAAAATGTCAGTAGCAGGCGTTAAATCAAAGAAGTCAATCAACATTACCTCTAACGACTTTACCGCAACAGACGGTAGCGTTCATCCTTACATTTCTATGCAGGGACGCTGGTTTTTTACCGGTGTAGGTGTTGTTGCAGAATCTTCTCATGCAATTGCGGGGGACATCCCCGCCGGTTCTGAACATGTGAATCTTACAGATGGTGTCAAGTCAATCTACTCAGGTAGTGCTTGGCTAACTGTAACTCAATCATAAGAACCACTTAACTATAACAAATAGCCCGGAGATTTCTCCGGGCTATTCTAAGGAATGAAAACAATGGACAGTACATCAATCGTACAATCAAAAGAACTTAAGCTTCACCCAATTATCTTTAAGGATAATGAACGGAGAGCATACCCGGCGAATTTTATTATCCCCGAAAACTTTATTCTTACTGATGTGTTTATTAAAGTGAACAATCCGGTGAAGGGGAAGAAAGTATCAGTTGGCACAAGGAAAGACACTAACCACCTAGTAAGGGGCGCTGATGTCTCAAGCAAAGGTATGGTTGTGCCGGGTGTCATTAAAGACGCAGAAGGCAAGATCATTGCCGTAACTCACGGTCCTGGCTTATGTAAGTCAGCTTCTAAAGAAATACCAATTATGTCGAAAGCTCGTAAAGTTGGGGACCCGGATGTGAAAACCGGTTCTCGTACAGAGTTTACCTCTTATGAAAAAACAATTAACCAAGGACTCGCTGGCGAAGAGATATTCGTTACCGTTCCCGAAGGTTGTAGCGCGCATAACGACCATGGCGGCCTAAAGATACGCGTTTACATACTTGGTTATCAATTCTAAATTTGTTTTCATCCTAGGGGAGAGCTTGACGGTTCTCCCCAAATGGGTAATAAAATGAGACTACGAAACATACAAACTAACATAGAGCACCAGATAGACGGAACCGGCGATATTACTATTGGCGGCATTCCTGCTATTGTGAATGGTCATGTTACAGATAAATTCTCAATTGTTGAAGCTAGACCAGCTATTGATATACACAAGTACAAAGATGTGTTTTATGATCGCATTAAAGATAATCTTATGATGGTAACAGAGGAAGAGTTGCTTGCATTAGACCGTAAGGAATTGAAGGCGTATGTTAGTATGGTTCACGCAGGGAATCATGTTAATGTTCACAGGTCGGAAGTAAATATAATTAGACAGCTTCTAGTTATACGGGATAAAATAATTAAACTAAGACATATTGAGGTGCAGTAATGAATGGTTATGAAATGGTTAATATGCTCGGTGTCTTTGTCGATGATATAGACGATGCTGTTTATACAAGGAAGCTTAAATTAACGGCACTCAATACGGCTGCCATCGCTATGTTCGGCATTCTTCCGGAACAATACACAACCATTTTTGAAAAGACCTTGGCTGCTGTCGCTAGTGGCTATGATATAACTGATCTTAAGACTGTTGTTGGTGATAATATCCGGGGTGGCATTAACTGTCTGCGCCGGGTTTACTGCGAATCTTCAGAGAAGTTTGCTGACAAGTCCTCTATGCTCCAACAACAAAAGAATGTCAATGCGGGCATGGGAGATAGCTACTCTAGCCCACGCTACTATATTGTAAACACTACACTTACACTTGTTCCATCAACTGAGACGGCCACGCTTACCTATATTGTGAATCCTAGCACCATAGCTGATGTAACCGCAGCATTCACATTAATGTATGATGCAATGTTCCATAATTCCTTGGTCAAGCTGGCCTCCGGGATATTAACAAATAATCCTAATATCAATGCTCAGGTAGAATTTGAGATTAAGAATATTGCAGCCGAATTTATGGGTGTTGGTAAGTTGAATAAAGATGAACCTTATAAAACCGGAGTTGTTGCAGACTCCCAATGGAATGAGATTTAATGCCCGTTATAGACATTAGATTACACAAGGGAATGTTCCCGAATGCTGACCCGGAAGATATCAAGCCGGAATATGCAAACGACCTCATCAATTTTATACCTAAAGATACGCGCCTTGTAAAGGCAATTGGTTCCGGACCATATATGGGTGGCGAACCGTTTGAGCCTTTAGGGAAGGCTTTTACTAATATGTTCGATTTTATCTCAAGTAAAATAAACATGCTAACCGGCACAGAAAATATTGTAGGGCACATGAATTTATTCAATGTCATTACAGCTTCAACCGGTCTTCTGGGCGCTTATGTTTTAAATGATAATGATACATTTATTCCATTGTCGTCTCTTGCTCAGGTTACGGCCGACCAAAGCGTCTTCCTTGCTTATGAATCTGGATATCGCCATCCAATGATTGCAACCGACAATGTTATGCGGATAATTTGTGGCAAAGATGATTATATAGGTGCCCAATTATTAACAAACGCATGGATAGGCTGGATTGACAGAAAACAATATAATGAACAACGCACAATAGCACCCGCTTTTTATATTCATAAGGCACCATTGCCAGTCGCACTGATTAGCGGTGATTTTACATGGACCCTATCTTCCCAAGTAATTGATAGTGATGCTGTTCACGAAAACCCAACTGTTTATTATTACAAGTACAGCATGGTGTATGACTATAACCAAGAAGGTCTTCTTTCCGATATAATTGGTACTCAAGAATTGTATGATGATGAAGGTGCTGTTTTAAATCTCTATCTTGAAGAACTTGCGACTTATAACAGATTAACAGCAATTAAGCTATACCGGTCAATTAATAAGTTCTCTAATTATGAGTTGATTTCTCTCTTTAATGCGGTTGCTGATAGCGATGAATTATTAAGTGGTACCGATGGTGCCTTTATGGCTAAGATATTTTTTGACAGCGCAACTCTTAAAGCATACAATATTCGTAGTGATTTTCATCTTCGTGTTACAGTTGATACGGGTAGTGGGTATCGGGATATCCTTGCAGGTGCCGCAACTCTAAGAGTTGTCGAGACTGGTACTGGTAATAAAATATTAACAATAACTGACCCGGTAACATATTTAAACGCAGATTGGAGTGATATTTTTGGTGGCCAGAAATATCCAATTAGTTCGTGGAATTTAACAGATGTTTGGAATGGTGGAACACTAAATATATCAGGCGATGGTTCCGACCTTCAGTTTGATTTGAATGTTATGTGTTTCAATAATGCAAACGCTAGCTCAATAAAAGTTGGGGATTTAGTAAAGATAGGCACAGACGGATATGCCGAAGTAAATAAAATAATTACAGATAGTGATAATAATTGTTCTCTTGGGTTCACTGAAAATCTTATATCTAATTCTTATACTCAAACGAGTGGCTTCCTTACAATTGGACAAAAATATACAATTACTGCTGGTACTTGGACAAGAATAACGAGTGGCTTGCTTGTAATTGGGACAAGATATTTAATTGAAAATTATAATGGTGGTGGCGATGATTTTACCAATGTAGGTGCATCTGCGAATGAAACAGGTATTAGTTTTATCGCCACAGGAATAACACCAAACAACTATGCGGGTGGCTCAACGCTTACAGTTGGCGATGATTTTACCAATGTAGGTGCATCTGCGAATGTAATTGGTGTTGAATTTATTGCAACCGGAGCGACAGCGGCAGAATGGACAAATGGCTCTACACTTACCCATACGACAGTAGGGCTAATCGCAGCGGGTGGTACTGGATATTTTTCAGGGAAAACATTCTATATATTTACTGACGGTAAAACCAATGCTATTACTGCATATAGCGCCGGCGGTGTGGGCATTGAATTCCTAGACTTAAGACAATCTGGCACATCCCCTCATCCGTTAGCGGGTGAAGTCTCAATTCAAGTGAATAGTAAGTACGGCCGGTATAATAGTGGTAGGATGTGGCAAATAAACTCTATCCTGGACCCCGCAGGAGTAGCTGAGGAGCAAGTAACGCTTTTAATGTATTCCGAGTACAACCAGCCGGATGTAATGCCTGTAAGCAACGCTATCCAGCTTTATGATAAAATGGGTGGTGAAACGCTTGGTATTGAAATATTATATGATTTTGTGATAGTGATTAAGAAACACACATTGTTTATGGTTAACCCGATTATAGAGAATGACCCTTCTACTTGGACGGTTAGCGAGTCTCCGCATGGTATTGGATGTGTAAGCGATATCGGCCATGTGGTAGCCAACGGCAGTCTTTATGTTATCTATTATGATGGTATTTACGAGTTTAAGCCAAATAATCTAGCTGAATCTGATAGCACCCCTTTGGAAAGACTTAAGATTACAGACCCGATAGAAGATATATTCTTAGGAATGAGCGATGCACAAAAAGAAGCGATGAACATATATCACGATAAAATCAGAAATGAGATTATTGTATATGCCATGACCTATAATTCAAGTTACACAGGATTTTGTTTTAATCTATTTGATAGGTCATGGAGACGGATGAACCTTGGTTCTGAAGACCCAACATTGTTTCTACATAATGACGAGTCTCATCTTATATTGTTTGATAGTGGTAGCGGTGGGTTCCTTGATATAAACGCTGAGAGTGGCAATAGTGCAATAACCCCTACATACCGGACACTTGACTTCACTATTGGCGTTGATAAATACGAGATATTAAGACATTTTGCAATTACATATAAGTCTGCTGAAACATTAGCTTTTAAGATTTATGACGCAGAGACAGATGTGGAATTATTCTCATATACGCTGCCGGTAAAATCAAGTGCAGCGGGTACGGAAAAAATAGGTGTTCGTGAACGGGCACGAAAGATGTATATTAAGATAACAGGCGCATCATCAACTAACGCAGTTGAAATTCATCGCTTAGTGCTGGTGCCGGAAAATTCTTCTGAATAAGAAAGGACAGTAAAATGGCAACAATCGAACAACGCGCACAGGACAAGCTTGGCTTGAATCCGAGTTTGCAAAACCAGGTCGTAACTGGCACTGAGTATTACTATCACTTGTTTGGTGGTCGCCGGTGGTATTTTGGGACCGGTAGCCCTTCCGGAGTTATATCTGCCTTCCCTGGCGATGTAGCAATTACGGACGAAGGTATGTTTATCTGTAACGGAGACGGTTCGGGTGGAGCGGGGACAGTATGGTTCTCTAGCTCAAACGCTCCATTAACAGAGACTTGCGAAGCCAACACTGAGCTTGTTATAACTCATACACTGAAGCATGTAGCTAATGTGTGGGCCGTAAACGCAGCCGGTGAATTTATGGATGTTGAAGTTTACGATGTAACAATTG
>Ga0208905_1000915_pt1 | contig 14882 bp, 10 predicted proteins | sample AntAceMetag02UKS_FD_184776 | JGI IMG/M metagenome (GOLD analysis project Ga0208905, IMG submission 184776) | Saline lake microbial communities from Ace Lake, Antarctica - Antarctic Ace Lake Metagenome 02UKS (SPAdes) (version 2) | ecosystem: Environmental > Aquatic > Non-marine Saline and... | reverse complement strand
ACTGTTCACGGTTTGAAACTTGAAATTGGAAATTTGCAAGATTATGAAATGATTTTACCAGTTGGATACGTTTGTCAACAATACAAAAACATGAAGACCCAATTTGATGGTATTGTAAAAAAATCGAAAAGTTCTCTTTTTATATATTTTTTATTTCCCAATTTCAATATTTCGTAACCACTTATCAATATTTTTTATTGAAAGATATAAGATCATCGATTAGCATAAATATTATGAAACCTATTGTTGCCATAGTCGGTCGTCCAAATGTAGGAAAATCAACACTTTTTAATCGTATAACAAGATCAAAAAATGCCCTTGTTGACGATTTCGCGGGTGTTACCAGAGATAGAATTTATGGAGATGCAACCTGGAACGATATTGAATTCACCCTTATTGATACAGGCGGATTTTCATTACAGGATAAGGATGATTTTGCGAGTCAAGTCCGTTTTCAGGTTGAATTAGCCATTGAAGAAGCAGATGTCATTATACATATGCTTGATGGAAAGCACGGAATCTCTGTTTTCGACAAGGATATTGTTAATATTCTCCGTTCAGTTAAGAAACCTGTTTTTTATGCTGTAAATAAAATTGACGGTCCTGAAAAGGAAGATAATGTCTTTGATTTTTACAGTCTCGGCATTGAAAAATTATATTCTGTTTCTGCAGAACATCGTTATGGTGTACATGAACTTCTTGATGATGTGGCAGCCGTGCTTCCAAAACTTGTATCAGAAAAATCTCAGGATATGATAAAGATTGCGGTAGTTGGCAGGCCTAATGCAGGTAAATCATCACTCATAAATAAGATTCTTGGAGAAAACCGTTTTCTTGTCAGCGATATTCCAGGAACAACACGCGATGCAATTGACTCTGTATGTAATATTAACAACAAATCATATCTTCTTATTGATACTGCAGGAATCAGACGCAGGGGGAAAGTTTCAAAAAAAATTGAAAAATTTTCCATAATCAAAGCCTTAAGAAGCCTCGACAGGTGTGATGTAGCGCTTATTCTCATAGATGCTGATGAAGGTGTTACTGATCAGGATATAAATGTTGCGGGTTATGCTTTTGAACGGGGATGCGGCTGTATTTTACTGCTGAACAAGTGGGATCTTGTTGAAAAAGACAGTAAAACTGCAAAAAAATACTATGAAGACCTGAAAATGCATGCAAAATTTTTGAACTTTGCTCCTGCCTCGACAATTTCAGCCAAAACAGGCCTCAGGGTCTCAAAAATCTTCACTCTTGCAGACAAGGTTTACAATCAGTATTCCATGCGTATCGGGACAGGCCAGATAAACAGGATATTTGAGCGGGCAATTAAAAAAAACGAGCCCTCTCTTCACAAGGGAAAACGCATAAAGTTTTATTATGCCACTCAAACATCAGCAAAACCGCCTTGTTTTGTGTGTTTTGTCAATTATCCCGATGCTGTTCATTTTTCATATAAAAGATATCTGATAAATCAAATTAGAAAAGACTCGGGCCTTGACAGCACTCCGATTCGGCTGATCTTTCGCCAGCGAACAGGCAAGAACGATAACAAGTATTCAAAAAGCAAAAAAAAGTAACTTTTTTTAACCGGGGAGAACAGAGAGACCACAGAAAAAAGAATTCTTGTAACACTTTAGCCTTTTAAAACGAATTCAAACTTACGGATTTGTTTTGAACCGCAGAATATTGAACAGGAAATTATGAATGTCGAAGTAAGGCATTCTATCATTTTTACTACTATAAAAAATAGAGTGTAACGATTCCACAATTCATCATTCGAAATTTCTTGTTCGATATTCGATATTTGATGGAATCGTAAAAAGTCAAAAAACACCAATTTCCGTCATTCCGGCGAAAGCCGGAATCCAGTATTCTTAAATAGTTACGGGTAATCTGGACTCCGGTTTTCACCGGAGTGACGACTTTTTACGAGTTCATCAAACTTGATTAAATCATTTTAATGATAATTTGCAGGAAGAGTTTTGATGTTTTTTTTAATCCTGAACATCCTGTTAATCCTGTCAAAAAAGTCTCGAAGGATAAAGTTTTGGATCTGTTTGATTATAGAGCACAGAAGGCAACAGCCTCATCAAAACCTCTCGCAGAAAGGATGCGGCCAAAGAGTCTTGATGAATTTGTTGGTCAAAGCCATTTAACAGGGGATGGCGCTCTGATCCATACTGCAATTGAAAAAGATCGAATTTTCTCAATGATCCTTTGGGGGCCGCCCGGATGCGGGAAAACAACCCTTGCACGGCTTATTGCCAATGAAACCAGCTCGCATTTTGTGCATTTTTCTGCTGTGCTTTCAGGGGTCAAAGAGATACGGGCTGTTATAGAAGATGCAAAAAACCGCCAGAAACTCTACGAGAAAGAAACCATACTTTTTGTCGATGAAATACACAGATTCAATAAAGCCCAGCAGGATGCATTTCTCTATCATGTGGAAAGTGGTCTTATTACTTTAATAGGAGCTACAACGGAAAACCCTTCTTTTGAAGTAATCTCTCCTCTTTTATCAAGATGCAAAGTAATAATCCTGAAGCCTCTTTTATCAGATCATATTACTAAAATAATCAATCGCGCTCTTAACGATAAAAAAAACGGGCTCGGCAATATTAATTTTGATTTTGACAAAGACGCCCTTGCCTGTCTGATAGACATGGCAGAGGGAGATGCACGCGCTGCCTTAAACAGCCTTGAATTAGCTACTTCTCTGCTTTTACCCGACAACCATATTGAAGACAAGAAAACAAGACACATAACCTTGCAGACCATAGAAAAAGCTCTGCAGAAAAAGGCTCTTATCTATGATAAATCAGGTGAACAGCACTATAATCTTATATCAGCATTTCATAAAAGCCTTCGTGGAAGCGACCCTGACGCTGCAATCTACTGGCTTGAAAGAATGCTCATGGCAGGAGAAAATCCTTTATATATTGCCCGCAGAATGGTCAGGTTTGCATCCGAAGACGTGGGCAATGCAGACCCGAATGCGCTCGGAACAGCTTTAAATGCAATGGAAGCATTTAAATTCCTGGGACACCCTGAAGGGGAGCTTGCTCTGACTCATGCTGCTGTTTATCTTGCAACAGCGCCTAAAAGCAACAGCATATATGCATCATCAAAAATGGTTAAAAAAGAAATTAAAGATTCCGGCTGTCAACCTGTTCCACTACACATAAGAAATGCCCCAACCACTCTGATGAAAGATATCGGGTATGGAAAAGATTACAAGTATGCGCATGACTATAAAGAAGGGTTTATTCCTCAGGACTATCTGCCGGAAAAACTGAAAAAACGCTGCTATTACTTTCCAACAGACAGAGGATATGAAAAAACAATAAAACAAAGGCTTGATAAGTGGCGTAGCCTCAAAAAAAAGTAAAGAATCCTGGCCCAGAGTACCAGGCTTTGGCTATCCCCAGAGGGAATTTGTTTTGAATGAAAAAGATGAACCCTGGTCGCCTCTGGCGCCGCCGAAGGCGGGTAAACATCGAAGGCGTACCTTAATTCGACGTTGGAAGTTCGATGTTCGATGTTCGATGTTCCTTTTTTAAACACAAAACTCCAGGGCAAAGCCATCTATCTCTGACTTGGCCCAAAGGACCAAGCTTTTCAGGACAAAATGAAATGCTATTTCCCCAATTCCTCTTTAACAGCAAGACCTATTTTTTTCAGAGTATAAGGTTTTTTTATGTATCCCCCGGCGCCCAGTTTTTGAGCTTTCTTTATGCGGTCTGTTTCAGAAAATCCGCTGGCGATTATTGCCTTCTGGCCAGGATGTAATTCAAGAATTTTCCTGTAAGTGTCAAGTCCATCAAGCCCTGGATCCATTATCATATCCAGAACTATTAAATCCGCTGCATTTTCCTTCATATATGAGACAGCGTCCTCACCGCTTGCCACTGATCTAACAGCATAGCCCAGTTTTTTCAGTATCTGGGCAGCTATTTCTCTTTGGCCTTCAACATCATCTACTATTAGAATGGACTCTCCATTTCCCATGTAATCTTCAATTGGCAGGATGTTTTTCCTCTCGCTAATCTCTTTCCTTGTTGCTGGAAAATAAAGAGTGAGTGTCGTTCCTTTTCCTTCAGTGCTTTGAATATCAATATAACCATTATGGTCTTTTACCGTACCCCATACTACTGCCATTCCCAATCCTGTCCCGCTTTTCCCCATCACCTTTTTCGAATAAAAAGGCTCAAAGATTTTCTCCATGTCCCCTGATGAAACACCTATGCCGGAATCTGATATTTTAAAAACAACGTAATCACCTTCTTCTACATCATCATAACCTTTTAATGGTTTATCAATATATCTGTTTTCCGTTGATATAAAAATAGTTCCGCTATCATTTATTGCCTCTGCTGCATTATTAATCAGGTTCATGACGGTTTTAGAAAGGTGAAAAGATGAACCCATAATATTTAAAAGGTGTGCCTCAAAACTGGTTTTAATTTTAACATCAGGATAACACTCTTTTGTTTTTTTACATTCAGGAGATTCAAGATAACTGTTTATAATTTGATTAAGATTCACAACCTCTGTGGCAACAACCCCTCTTCTTGCCAATGTCAACAAATCCTGTACAATATCAACAGCCTTTTTGCCTGATTTTTGAATTGTTAAAAGGGGTTTTCTCAGATGGCTGTCTTCAGGGATACTCAGCAATAATAATTCCGGATAACTTACTATGCCACTCAAAACATTGTTAAGATCATGAGCTACGCCACCGGCTAAAGTGCCGAGTGATTCCATTTTCTGGGCCCGCTGAAGCTGGTTTTCGAGTTTTTTTTGTTCCGTTAAATCCCTCAAAAAACAGAGGGTGGCCGGACGTCCTTCCCAGTCAATTAAAACCGTGTTGAGCTGTACCAGTAATTCCTCATTATTTCTGTTAATTAATCTGAAAGAATAGGTGCTGGGAAGGGCCTCTCCTTTTAACCTTCTTTTATACCTGTCAAGGACCATATTCCTGTCTTCAGGATGTATGAATTCAACAAAAGATGTCCTGGCCAGCTCTTCCACAGAATAGCATGTCAGTTCCTCAGCCCTGGGGTTCGGAAACTTTATTACTTCATCCTGGGCAATAAATATAGCTTCATTTGCATTTTCCACAAGAATGCGATGCCGCAAGTCACATTCTTTCAGGGCTTCCTGGGTCTGTTTAAGCTCAGAGAAATCGGTTGCTGCTACAATCTGCCCTTTGGCGGGGTCTGATGGGTCCAAGGAGCATGCCCGAAGGATGCAGTCAAAAACAGTACCATCCTTGCGAATCCATTGTGTTTCCACATAACCGGTTCCTGACTCTTTAATACCAGCGTAAAGCTGTTTGCCTGTCCACTCAAACCCTTCATCATCAGGGTAAAGTACTCTGGAACTCCGGCCCAGAAAGAAATTTTTTTCATAACCAAGCATGCGGTACATAGTCTCATTGGCCCAGTCAAGTTTACGATTGACGACCAATCCAATCCCAACAGGAGAAATACTGAGAACTGTCTTTAATTTATTCTCGCTTTTCCGCAAAGCATCCTCTGCCTGTTTACCCTTAAAGACTTCCTTCTCCAGATCCCTGACCCTTTGTTCCAGCTCTTCATAGGTTGGCTTTTTATTCATTAAAAGCTCCTCAATAGATAAAATGGCTTTATTGTTTCATTAAATATATCTTTAATGTTTTTAAAACGACAAGATATTTTTCCTGTTTATGTCTTTGGTTTTACCATAAAATAAAACAGCAAAATTTTTATTGATGGCTTCGTAAAAAGTCACGAATTTAACTACAGATGGCTAAGTAAAAAGGTTCATATACAAGGCGTAGTGTTTTTTCAGGACCGAAGGCATACATATAGTATGTCGAGGGTCTGAAAAAATACTACAACACAGTAGATGGGACTTTTTACGACGCCATCTTTATTCAGCCAAGCTCAAAAGAAGTTACGCCAAAAAGCCTGTCTAACGGCACATCAGGTTTTTCCCTTGTATACATTCTGGCAGTTTCGAACACAACTTTCATATTATAATGCTCTGCCAGTACAACAGCCGGCCGGTTGACTTCCGGTGTATCAATGTAAAACGTTTCTGATGGTTTGATCATGGATTTCAGCGCTAAAAAGAGATTTTTTGCCAATTCCGGGCTGTCGGCAAAAAGAGGACCTGTTTTATACCCAAAGCGGCACCTGCGAATAACGCCATAACCTGCAAGTTTGCCGTTTTGCATGATTCCCAGAGCATTGCAGCCAGGTTGATTGACCCATGACTTAAGAAATTGTGTTCGATTTTCAGGAAAAAAGGTACGATCATATGAATCAATGGTTTCAAAAGGCAATGTGGAAAGCCTTACAATTTCTGAATATTCAGGAAAATCGCCTCCACCGAGCCCTTCATGGCGTATATTGCGATAGGCCAGCTTGAAACCGGATTTTTTATAGTTATCCTGCTGGGCAACCACTCCGTCAAGACCGATATTTCGCCCTTTAAGATATTTTAGTCCTGCGTTCCATATCTTAATACCGTAACCTTTAACGCGATATTCCGGTTTAACAATGTAAAATCCAATAAAACCAAAAGACTCACCGTATTTAATCGCAGAAATTGTAGCAATTGGTTCGTCTCCCAAAAGTCCAATAAAAAAGCCATCTGGATCCGCTGAATAAAAACAATCCGCATCATAAATACCCGGGTTCCAGCCTTCCTTTGCCGCCCATTCAATTGCAATCTCGACTTCTTTTCTATTCATTGTTCTGATTTTGTATTTATTGTTCTGCATCACTGGTGTCCGATGGGTTTTCTACTTCTTTTAGAAAAGTCCTTTGCAGGCTCAGGATTTCCAGCGGCTTGTCCACAGGGCTCATGTGTGCGCTTTCCTGTATGACATGATATTGGGGATTTTTGGCAAATCCAGACTGCCATCTGGTAAAGGCAGGCGTACACAAATCGTCATTTCCGCAGGTTATAAGAACAGGCATATCCAACTTGGACAGTTGCGAGGTTACATTTACAGTCTTTAGATTTCCAGGCACATTCAACTCAGAATCGCTTGCAACCATAACATCGTGGACTGAGGTATTTCGTGCAGCAATCAGTTTTTTCATTGCCTCAGCTAACGGCCATGTAAGTGTAACATACCGCCTGGCAAATTCCATGCATGCTTCGTCATAATCGCTCTTTGTACCCTCTCCCTTTAACTCATAATCATCAACAATCTGTCCGGCCTTTCCATTAAGGCATGTCAGACTCTTTTTAAGCTCCGGGGCAATATGATCAATATAATACGGAAAACTCAGTACCGGGCTATGGAGAGAAACAGACAATATGCCTTCAGGGTGTTTGGCGGCAAAACCAACAGCCAGGGTAGTTCCCCATGAATGACCAATCAAATGATAATTATTCAGGCCAAGACCATCCCGTACCGCTTGCACTTCATCAAAATATCGTTCAGCAGTCCACAACGATTTATTATCCGGGCGGTCTGACTTGCCACACCCTAACTGGTCATAAAAGATCACAGGCCGCTGATCAGCCAGTGCCTGAAACGCCACGAGATTATGATGATTGCCTCCGGGACCGCCGTGAAGAACCAGCGCAGCAGGCAGAACGCCGGAGCCAATTTTGCCATACCACAACTTGTATGTCTGGCCATCATAGATATATTTGACAAAACCTTCATAATCAAATTCAGGTTCGGTTAATATCTTTTCTAAAGATACCTGTTCTTCATTCATGGTCTTTTTTCCTCGTTATATACAGAGGCAATAGTCGATGATTGTTAGCTCTAATGCTTAACTAAGCACACGTATTCTTAAATACGATTACGTATAATCATGGGTTCATTGTCCAATTTTCAGGAAGCCTAAAATGCCTAAAGTGCCTAAAGTATATTAAAGTGCCTAAAGTTAAGGTGTCGCTTCGCTCCATTAATTTATATAAAATTAGCTGCGCCAAAGGCGCATTCATTAACTTTAGGCATTTTAGCTCACTTATAAGTCTTCAACTCATATAGGGTTAACACCTATATATTAAATACGTTACCGTATTCACGAATCAAAGCACTAAATGTCATTTCGTTTCAGTGTCAGTTTCTTTATATCGGCAATAATCATGTAAAGCGAAGGAACGAGTACAAGTGTAATAACAGTCGCGAAAACAATACCGAAGCCGAGCGATATGGCCATGGGAATTAAAAATTTTGCCTGCCTGGATGTCTCAAATATCATGGGCGAAAGCCCCCCAAAGGTAGTAAGAGTGGTGAGCATAATCGGTCTGAAACGCTGAATTCCTGCCTCCTGAATCGCTTCCAAGTCTGGAATCCCACTACGTCTTCTTTTGTTAGCAAAGTCTATCATGACGAGAGAGTCATTTATTACCACGCCGGATAAGGCGACTACACCGAACATGCTCATAACGCTCAGACTGTATCCCATTAAAAGATGGCCGATTACCGCTCCAACAATGCCGAAAGGCACACATGCCATTACTATTATCGGCTGGATATAGCTGTTAAAAGGAATTGCCAGCATGGCATAAATGGCGATTAACGCCATAAGAAGCCCATACATCAGGCTCTCCATACTTTCACTCGTGTCGGCCTGGCGGCCCTCGAAACCATATGAGAGTCCTGGATAATTTACTTGCAGTCTGGGAAGTATGTCTGCCTTAAGGGATTTTGAAATTTCCCCCGCCTTGCTCCGGGGGCGCACATCCGCTGAAACCGTCACGACCCTTTGGGCGTTTCTCCTGTCAATGCTGGTGTATGCTCTTCCCCTGTTGAAGGTCACAGCCTGCCTTAAGGGGATTTCCTTTCCCGAAGGGGTTCTCAGTATCATTTCTTCGAGATGGTATTCTGACAACCTTTCTTCGAGGGGGAGCCGTAACATGACCTTTACCTCGTTTTTGCCCCTTAGCTGTCTCAATACCTCTGATCCGTAGTATGCGTTTCGAATTTGTCTCGCTATTTCCCTTGAGCTAAGACCCAGACTTCGTGCTTCAGGTTTTACCTGAAAGTCGATTTGCTGTTTTCCAGGAGCAAATCCATCATCGATGTCCGATACTCTTGGAAAATAGGACAATGAATCGGCAAGTTCTGCACTTGCCTCTTTTAAGACTTTTAGATCATTGTGGCGCAGCTCAAGGGTTATGGCAGAGCCTCTGCCTGGCCCCCCTACATCAGATTCAAATTTGATCGATTCAATCCCGACAGGCGTACCTGCGGCTTTTCTCCACTGACTTGTAAACTCGGCAGTTGAAATTGGCCTTATATCGGGATCTGTTAAATATACCCTGGTTTGACTCTCGTTCTCGGCAATTTTGGTAAATATTCCCTTTACCAGTTTATCGCCGCCGTTTTTTTTGGCTACTTCTTTGGCAGCGTTCACTGCCTTTTGCTGAATGTTCAGAGTTTTCTGAACCGCAGTTCCATAGGGAAGTATTATTGTAGCCTGAGAAAAATCAGATTCTATCTTGGGAAAAAGCTCAAATCCCATTCTGCCACTTTGTATAAGACCTATTGTAAGAATAAGAATAGCAATACCTGAAAAAAAAGTAATATATCGATTGCTCAGCACAAATCTTAGAAAAGGCCCGTAGCGCATTCTTATGAATCTGGAAAAGCGAATACTGAAGGCATTTTGCTTTTTTTGTATCCATCCCAAAAAGCCGGCGGATTGTTTTTCTTTTTGATGTCCAAGGTGGGCAGGGAGGACAAAAAGGCATTCGATCAGAGATATGGCAAATACGCTTATAACCACAAATGGTATGTGTTTGAATACCTTACCCATTATACCGGGGATAAAAAGCATTGGTATGAAGGCTACTATATTCGTCAGGACACTGAAGGTAACAGGCATGGCAATATCCCTGGCGCCGCGAATCGCAGCATTTATCCAGGGAAGACCCTCCTGACGATAGTGGTATATGTTTTCACCCGCGACAATCGCATCATCAACCACAATTCCAAGGGCAATAATAAATGCAAACATTGTGATCATGTTTATACTTACCCCAAGCGGAGAAAGTATAAGAAAAGACCCTAAAAACGAGATAGGGATTCCAAGACTGACCCAGAAGGCAAGATGTATATCAAGAAATACGGCAAGCAGGATAAATACCAGGCCTAATCCGATGAAACCGTTTCTCAGCATAAGATTGAGTCGCTGTCTGTAGTGATCAGACCTGTCGCGTATTACGTCAATAGATAGACCGGGAGGCAGATTCTGCCTTATGGTTGTCATTTTGTTTTTCAGCGCGTCTGAAACAGTGATCGGCGTCTGATCCCCAATCCTGTAAACATCAATCATAATGGAAGGTTCGCCATTAAAGGTTGCGAAACTATCGGTTTCTTTAAAATCGTCTTTTATTTCAGCGATATCTTCAAGCAGTACTTCGGTGCCGTCATTGGATGTAATAATGGGAATTATTGCAAACTCATTTCCGTAGTAACGGCGCTCTTTCATGCGTACCAGAACATCGCCCCCGTCTGTTTTTATAGCCCCGCCAGGAAGTTCTACTGAGGCAGCGGCTATTCTGTCTGCCACTTCATCAAGGGTGAGATTATAGATCCGAAGAGTTTCCTGAGAAATTTCAATGCTTATCTCAAAATCACGTATTCCTGAAAGATCAACCTGGGTAATTTCAGGGTCTAAAAGCAGCGTGTCTTGAATTTCCTCTGCTGTCTGTCTTAATACCCAATCGCTCTGCCGGCCATAGAGAGCAAGTGAGACAACCGCCCTTTTTCTTGCTGCAATTGCAACATTGGGTTCTTCAGTCTCTTCCGGAAATGAGGTAATCCTGTCCACCTCATTCTTAATGTCCTGGGCAAGGCGATTAATATCTCCGCCATCGATCATCTCTATCCGGACATTGCCCGATCCCTCATTGGCGGTTGAAGTAATTTCCTTGACCCCTTCAATGCCCTCAACTGCCTCTTCTACCGCGAATATTATACCCCTTTCAACCTCCTCGGGACTGGCCCCAGGATAGGCCACGCTTACATTGACCACATCAATTTCAAATTCGGGAAAAAGCTCCTGCTTGATCTTGCTTCCCCATAAAAAACCCCCAACAAGCAAAACCACCATAAAAAAATTGGCAGTAACGGCATGCCTGGCCATCCATGCTATGGGACCCTTGCCATTCATATCTTTTGTCGAAGATTTAAGCATTGTCCTTATGCCCCTGTCTGGCAATATCCGTCCCTTTCACCATTACAGGCATTCCTTCTACCGGCGCCGGCAAATCTGAAGTAATAATCTGTTCCCCGGGTGAAAGCCCTTTTCGAATAATTACAACCTGAGAGTCTCTCCAGAGAGTTTCCACCTTTTGAATATGAAGGGTGTTGTTTTCTCGCAATACCCACACATGGGTGTTGTCCCTGAGAGCTGTTCTGGGTATTGAATAGACATTTTCAAGTTCATCCCCGTCGATTTCAACTCGCACATATTCCCCGATAAGCATCCGGGGCTTTGATCTGTTTTGTTCCTTCAGCCCCAGCGGGTCCCTGATTGAAATTAGAATACGAGCCATGCGTCCTTCGCTTTCAAGATCGCTTAAAAGCTTTATAACACTGCCTTCTCGCAGTGCGTCCTGTCTGTAGTAAACTCTTGCCTTTGAAGCAGAGTCCTGGGAATTTTCGGGTATTGATATCCATTTGAGACGATCTACAGGAATAGATGCTTCAGCCCAATATTCATCGGTATCTACCAGTTCGGCAAGTTGATCCTGAGCAGTTACCTGTGATCCCAGTTCAACGTTTTTCGAACGGACTATGGAATTAAAGGAAGTTTTGATAATGGTCCTGGAAAGATTAACCTTTGCCTGTTCCAGGTTTGCTACGGCTGCTTTAAGGCTGGCATTTGCCTTTTCAAGATGGGGTTTTCTAAGAGCAAGCTCAGAGTCAAGCTCCCCGGCATCTTTACCGTCGTTTAACAGCTGCCATTCCCTTTTGGCAACATCCTGATGTCCCAGCTCCAATTTCAGGGAATACCTGGCTTCCGCGACCTGAGATTCCTTCTGGACAATATCGAGATTGTAATCTACAGGATCAATCCGGAGTATTTCTTTTTCAGCCTTAAAAAGCCCTCCCTCCATGAATTCAGGGTGCAGCCATATGATCTCACCCGAGACTCTCGACTTCAGAGTCGTCTGGCGCGCAGGCACAATAGAACCCATTACACGTACAATTATATTGTGCGGGCCTGGGTGCACCTCCTTAACCTGTACAAATGCTATCATCTTTTTTGGAGGCATCTTCTTTGCCTTTGGCGCTGAGTTCTTGAAGTATGTCGCGCCCGTGATACCTCCTGCAAGTAATATCATACAGATAAATGCTCTGATCAGGATTACCATGTTTCTTCTTTTTTTAGAGGTATTTTTAATGGCCTTTTCAGGATTCTCTATTTTGTGTTTTTCCATTTCTCGTTCATCCAGTTTTTGATGGCGTCGTGAAAAATCCCATCTGCAATTAAGTTCGTGACTTTAAAATAATTCAACTGTAGTTTTTGCCGGTTATCACAACTGAAGACTGATTGTTTAAAGCTATTCTGGTTTCAAGTGCTGAGAAGGAGCATAATGTAGTTTTTTACGATGCCATCAGTTTTTTATGCTGCTAATGAATTTAAAAACGCTGCTTTTGCTCTATCTCCCTCATCCATGTCCCCCCGAGTGCTCTGTGAAGGCTTATTCTGTCCAGTATAAGCTGGGCTTTTTTCTGGATAATGTCTATCTCAAGATTTTGAACCGTTAGAAGCTGGGTCAACACGGGCAAATACTCATTCAGTCCCTTTCTATATCGTTCCCTTGCTTCATTAAGAGCGCTTTTAGCGGCTTTTATTTCTCTTTCAAGCGCCTCTATATGCTCTTTTTGTTTTGCCTCGCTGATAAGCGCGTCCTCAACCTCTTTTATTGCTGTGAGGACAGTTGAACGGTAGGATGCGAGGTTCTCATCCGCCATTGCTATCTGGCGGTTTACTTCTACTTTCCTCCTGTTACCATCCAGAATAGGCGCGGTCAACTTACTTGCAAAACCAATAAGCCAGTTGTCCAGCAGCAGACCAAGGCTTTCGGAGTTCAGCTTTAATGATAACGTGAGATCAATGTTAGGAAGACGGTCGGCCTTTGCCGCGGCAATCTTCCAGTCAACTGCTTTCAGTCTCAGGCCTGCGGAGCGGATGTCCGGTCTTCGTGAAAGCACATCGGCAGGTATTCCGGTAGAGGGAAGTTCCTGCAGGGCTGGAAGACCGTCACGATTGATCTTTATATCGGCATCCGGTGCTTTCCCAAGCAATAGGGCAAGCTTGTTAAGCAAAATCTTCTCTTGTGCCTCAACCAGAGGAATCCGGCCCTTGACTTTTTCCACCACCTGCTTTTGCTGGTATATATCAAGGGCTGAGACCATTGCATTTCTAAACCTGAGTTGTATTAGTTCCAAATAGGTAATATTCGTTTTCAGCTGCTCTTCAAGCAGTCTTTTCTGCATTCGCTGGGAAATAATGTTTATCCACTGTTCCGTCACCTCGGCAGCAAGGGTCATGGCAATTGTGTTAAAATCCTCACGGCTTGCAGATGCCTCAAGAATCGCCGCCTCCTGCTGTGATTTTATCTTTCCCCATAAATCAAGTTCGTAACTGCTCACAAGACCGAGTGAATAGTTTTTAACTGTTTGCCTTGAAATGGTCGAACTTTTTGTTTTCTGCCTGGAATGTGAAGTGCCTGCGTCTCCTGTGAGACCCGGGACAAGCAATGATCCTGCCTGAAGCGCGCGAGCCTTTGACTGCATGAGTCTGGCCCATGCCTCTTTGAGCGACAGATTTCCTGCAAGGGATATTTCCACGAGGTTGTCCAGCTCTTTATCATTAAAACTTTTCCACCACTTATCGGGTTGTTCAGATCCCTGGCTGTACAATGAAAAAGTTTTTGGCAGCCTTCCCTCGGGCTGCTGCCTCTGTTGGGCCTTAAAATGACTACAGGATGTGCTGATAGATATAGTAACTAATAACACCAGCAGGTATTTAAAAATGATAAATTTGGAATCAGTAATATTCATAAAAATTGTTTGCCTTAAAATAAAAGCCGCTTCTGAAAAAACACTACGCCTTGTAATCGCAACAGTTATAATTAAATTAAAACCAGAAAAAACTCATGTATAACAAATCGTAAACAAAGAACCGGCCATAATAAAAACAGTAATTATGCTGATAATTTAATCATAACTGAAGACTGATGAATTCGTAAAAAGTCTAAAAATACCGTTTTCCGTCATTCCGGCGAAAGCCGGAATCCAGTAAATTCAATGCGTTCTGGATGCCGGATCAAGCCCGGCATGACTATTTCGAGACTTTTTACGACGCCATCAAGAAGGAAACATCAGAAAGATTTACTCCTAATCCTGTTATTAACCGTTCTGTTTCGTTAAAGTCGGAAACATATCCTGTATCAACAAGAATCGGGTGTTCAGATCGATAAACAAAATGATTTCCATTTAGATACCCTCTTTCGATAAAAAACAGATCTTTCAAAACCTCATTTTTGAACATATGCGCATCTCACATTTGCCCAAACAAATGACAATTCCGTATTAATAACATGGTTAGAGGTTGTAATTTTATCTGATAATACGTAATGCAATATAAGGGACAATATTAAATACAAATAAAATTATCTTGAATAGTGCAATAAAAGAATAATGAATCGAATTAAAGTGTTCTTCCGAAATCTTGAACCATTTTACATGAAGTCGATAAATCAAGTCATGCGCAAACACGAAAAATAAAAACCATAAAAGCAGTAATCCGGCATTAATTATGAAACACCATCCCAATCCCTCTCTTATCAGATCAATTGTCATTTAGCACCTCTCTTTTGTGTTTTATAATAATGGCTGCTTG
>Ga0208905_1000909_pt1 | contig 14931 bp, 11 predicted proteins | sample AntAceMetag02UKS_FD_184776 | JGI IMG/M metagenome (GOLD analysis project Ga0208905, IMG submission 184776) | Saline lake microbial communities from Ace Lake, Antarctica - Antarctic Ace Lake Metagenome 02UKS (SPAdes) (version 2) | ecosystem: Environmental > Aquatic > Non-marine Saline and... | reverse complement strand
TAGTATTGAATATAAATTTTTCAACTTAAATCCTAAACCTTTTCATACTACAAACCTTATCTTACACCTTTTAAACATTATTCTTGTATTTCAATTAATTTATTTGATAACCCGCAAAACAGGAGTCTCGGTAATAGCAGCATTATTTTTTGCAATACATCCTATGCATGTTGAATCTGTTGCATGGATTTCTGAACGAAAAGATGTTCTTTATTCTCTGTTTTATCTCGGGGCATTGATAACATATATTTATTACATAAAAAACAAAAAAAATAAGTATCTGATTTATTCTCTGTTACTATTTATCTTTTCATTATTATCAAAATCAATGGCTGTAACAATGCCTGTGGTATTAATACTTTTTGATTATTATTATAAAAGAAAATTTGAGCGTAAAATTATTATTGAAAAAATACCATTTTTTATTTTATCTGTTGCCTTTGGTATAATTGCTGTCTTATCACAAAAATCCGGTGGAGGAATATATGAAATACCTTTATTTACTTCATTTGACAGAATTTTTATTGTAAGTTATGCTATAATATTTTATATAGTAAAAATGTTTTTACCCTTTAATTTATCTGAATTATATTATTATCCTGTTAAAACAAACGGACTCTTACCTGTTGAATATTATATTGCTTCTGTTATTATTTTATTAATAATATTTTTAATATTAAGAATAAATAAGACAAATAAGATGAAAAAGGACTTGATTTTTGGATTAATGTTTTTTTTGATAACTATCTCTTTAGTATTACAGATAATCCCTGTTGGACGTGCTATTATAGCAGAAAGATATACATATATTCCGTATATTGGATTGTTTTTTATAATAGGACAATATTATACTCTTGTAAATAGTAAAAAAAATTCCAATAAAGCAATAAAAACAAAATTTTATTTATATACTGTGCTTATAGTTTATATTATCTTTTTTTCATATACAACATACAACAGAAACAAAGTATGGAAGAATGGAATAACTCTTTTTTCAGATGTTGTTAAAAAATATCCTTCCAAACCCTTTGGCTATTGGGCTTGTGGAATTGCTAAAAATAATGCTCAAGATTTTAAAGGTGCTATTACTGATTATACTAAAGCAATTGAACTAACTCACTGTTCAGAAGCATTTATTAATAAAGGGGAAATAAAAAATGATTTACATCTTTATAAAAAAACAATACAAAATAACCATAGTATGGCTGTTGAGTTAGTTGATTGTGCAACAATATATTATAACCGTGGAGTATCAAAGTCAATCCTAAAAAATTATAAACAATCCTTAGAAGATTATAACAAAGCTATTGAATTGAATCCTGATTATGCAGAAGCATACAATAATTGTGGAATTGTAAAAGGAATTTTACAAGATTATCAAGGGTCCATAAAAGATTTTGGTAAGGCTATCGCTTTAAATCCTAATTATACAGAAGCATATAACAATCAAGGGATTACTAAATCAAATTTAAAAGATTATCAAGGAGCAATAAAAGATTTTGATAAGGCTATTGCTTTAAATCCTAATTATGCAGAAGCATATAATAATCGTGGAAATGCAAAAAAAACATTACAAAAATATAGACAAGCTCTAAAAGATTATAATAAATCTATTGAATTAAATCCTGATAATCCTATGACACTTTATATACGAGGAAACTTAAAAATAGAATTAAAAGATTATAAAAGAGCAATAAAAGATTTTGATAAGGCTATTGCTTTAAATCCTAATTATGTAGCAGCATTTATTAATCGTGGACTTGCAAAATATTACTTACAAAAATATCAAGAAGCAATAAAGGATTACAATAAATCAATAGAGATAAATCCAAATAATGCTAATGCTTACTATAATTTAGGATTCTCAAAGTTAAAATTAAATATGAAAATTAAAGCATGCCAAGATTGGAAAAAAGCATACCAACTAGGATATACACAAGCTGACAAAATGATTAAAACTTATTGTAAATAAAAAATCTCCCCCTGAAATTTAGAGGGAGATTAGCTAATGATTATTAATACTATAAATTAACAATAATTAATCAGTTAGTATCATCCTTTTAGTATCAATTTCTTTGTTATTTACAATTAAAGTATAAATATACATACCATGAATTAGTTCTCCTACATTAATTACTATTTTACCATTTCCTTTTAATGTTTTCAGATTATAGCTTTTGATTAATGTCCCTTGCATATTAAAAATTAAAATTGAAGATTGAGTTACATTTTCAGATAAGTAATAATTTATTTTCGTTTCTTCACTAAAAGGATTTGGATTATTCTGGTAAAGAATTGAATTATCAGAATTAGTATTTATTTTTGAATTTATTTTAGTATTACTATTACCTTCTGCAGGCATTAACTTGTTATTGTTTATGCAATATTGAGATAATAATGTAGCTAATGAATCAATCAATATCTGTTGTTCTTTCATCCCCTGAATTAAAATAGGAATAAAAGCAGTATAATTTAATCCTTTATATTCTATTTTATCATATATAATATTACCAAGGGAGTCATATTTAGCAGGATGAATAACTTCAGAAACAACTTCAGGTAAAATAGATTCTACATCCTGAGCAATTAGACCGTAGTGTAAACCATTAGGTAAATTCATAGGAATATAATATGATGTTTTAAAAGTAAAAGTTTTTGGTTGTAGATTTGAAATTATATCAAGAGCATTATCTATGTCCTGAATGTTATCCTTCAACATTACATCAGAATCCCATGTAATATCTCCAGTTGCATGAACATCTCCACAAAAATAACCAGCCCAATTTGCTGTAGATGCGCCTGTAGCTGATGCATAAATACCATAAGCATTTGTTCCACCAGAAGCGAATGAATAAGTTCCGTAGTTTGTAGTAGCATTTTGAGCCTTAGTGTCAATACCGAAACATTCATTTCCTCCTGTATTTACGGCATCTCCTCTAATTGCAAAATTTACACCTAAAGCACCTGTTGCTGTTGTTGCATAAAAAGCACCTCCAAAATTTTGAGTTGCATTTAACCCTTGACCGACTACTCCATAATTAGAAGTGCCAGTTGTAGATGCTTTTCCATGAACACCCGTATTTGTACTTGATGAACCTTTTGCATCTCCATAAACTGCATAATTTGCACTGCCAGATGGTCCGTCTGATATAAAATAACTGGTATACATATAATCATCATTTACTACATTCAATTTACTATTAGGACTATTAGTTCCTATACCAACCTTACCACTAACTGCTGAGTACATATCATTTCCAGAAATTGTCCAGTCACCATCATTAATAGAACTTGGACTAACCCAGTCAGTTTCACTTCCTGTTGTCTGTAATATCTGACCATTTGTTCCCGGGTCATTATTTTTATCATAAAATGCTCCTGTTAAACGCATATTGCCATTTACATGTAATCTCTGAGTAGGATTCCATACTGCTATCCCTACATTATTACTAAAATAAAACTCCAAACCAGATTTACCAGTGAAAGCTAATAAGTCATTATTTTGTAGTATTATTCTTGCATCATAATAATATGTATATGGAGATGCAGAAAAATCAATAAATGGATATGAAGTTTTTGAAAGTGTCATATAACCTCCTGTTATTTGCGTTTGTGTAGTAGTTGGTGTAACAACATAGTGAGCACCTCTTATGTCAAGCGTTGCTGTAGGGCTTGTTGCTCCAATCCCTACATCTCCATTATTTTTAATAACCGTTTTTTCGCCACCATTAACATCAAAAGATATATAACCAGGGTCGTCAACACTATTAATCTGAGTATCGTCGTCCTGACAACATGTTAATCTTGTCGCATTTCGTGACGGATTATTAGGATTTTTATTCGGTAAAATAATAGTATCTGATAACGCTTCCTGTTTATTTCCAGAATTCAATTCTGAAATTATTTGTCCATAACTTAAATTAGTTATAAACAAAATTGTTAGTATTAATAATAAATTTTTTTTCATTTTTGTTCCTTTCTTTTTTTAAGTTAATAAATATAATAATTTTAAATTTAATGTTAAATATTAAAAAAATGTATTTTAAGGCGGGTGATTACTCTCTCTCTTTAAAACCATCGGTAATTTGAGAGAAAAGTAATAACAAAAAAGCAAATATTTTTGAAAATAAAGTCATAATAAAATTTTTGACATATTAAATATTTCAAAAGTTGCGACAAAGATATAAATAAAAGATATAAATTCCAAATATTTTATCAACTATTTTATTTTATAAAAAAAAATATTTTTACATATTTTTGTTAGTCCTTGTTATTATTGAAAAAGGAAGTTTTAAGAATATGACCATATTTTTGAGATATGTTATATTTAATAACATTTTTTTGTCTAATTGGAAAAAATCTATGCTTAATTTTTATATTAAATATGTTTGTCCCCAATTTTTGAACTTGACCTTAAAAATTCTGAAAAATTTTACCAATCAAGGTATATTTTTCACAAAAGTTTATTTGCCAGGTTAGCCAGCTCTGAACGTTCTCCTTTTTCTAATCTTATGTGTGCATAAATAGGATGTTGTTTAATTCTATCAATAAGATAAGATAGTCCATTGCTTTGAGAATCTAAATATGGTGTATCTATTTGATATATATCTCCTGTAAATATTATTTTTGTGTTTTCTCCTGCCCGTGTTATTATAGTTTTTACTTCGTGAGGTGTAAGATTTTGAGCTTCATCAACAATAAAGCATATATCTGACAAGCTTCTGCCTCTGATATAAGCCAGAGGAGTTATAACTAATTTTTCACTTTCAAGTCCATCTGTAATGCTTTTAAATTCTTTATCTTTTTCAGCAAACTGATGTTGAATAAATTTCAGATTATCCCACAAAGGTGTCATATAAGGATTTATTTTTGATTTTATATCTCCCGGCAAAAATCCAATATCTTTATTACTTAACGGGACAATTGGTCGTGCAAGATATATTTGTTTGAACTGTCTTCTCTGAGCTAATGTTCCTGCAAGTGCCAAAAGAGTTTTCCCTGTGCCTGCTACTCCTTGTAATGTAACTAATTTAACATCAGGATTGGCTATTGCATGTAAAGCAAAAACCTGCTCTGAATTTCTTGGATATATTCTATATGCAGGATGTTTCTCTATCTTTTCAATTTTTTTACTTATAGGATTATAAAAAGCTAATGTTGAATTGCTTGTTGATTTAAGGATAAAAAAATGATTTGCCACAGGATTTTTTATTCCAATATCTTCAGGTTCACAAAAGCCATTTTTGTAAATAGAATCAATGATATGAGCATCAATATTTTCAATCAATGTTTTTCCCGAATATAAAGTTTTTAAATCTTTAATTTTGCCGGTTTCAAAATCTTCTGCAAATATCTTAAGCGATTTAGCTTTTAGTCGTAAGTTAATATCTTTGGTAACCATTACAACTTTTCTGTCAGGATACTCTTCAGCCAAAGAAAGAGCTGCATTAAGAATACGATGATCCGGCTTTCCTGAATCAAATATTTTTCGGGCATCAAGAGCAAGATTTTTAGATTCTTTCATCACAACTTTAAACCTGCCTCCTCCTGTATTACCAAGTGGTGCCCATTCCTGTAAAGAATTATTAGCAGAGAGTTTATCTATTATTCTTATAAATTCCCGTGCTTCAAAATTTTTTATCTCATGCCCTTTCTTAAAATTATCCAACTCTTCAAGTACTGTAATTGGAATTGCAACATCATTGTCTGAAAAACTATTAACAGAGCTATGGTCATATAAAATTACCGAAGTATCTAATACAAATATTTTTTTTTGTTTTGATTCTTTTTTCATAATATAGTTATTTTATTTGATTTGGTAACGAAACAATTTTTTTTGAGTTTGACAGCAAATATTGTTAATTAATTGATTTTAGGGTTTGCTGTCAAAATCAAGAGGTCTTTTTATACGATTATTATCCCAGGGCATTTATAATGTCATTCTGCCTAAGGCGGATTGACTCTGTCAGGTTCGGCAACTGCCGAACTCTGACAGGTCAGTAATGTCTAAATATTATAGACATAACAATAGTGCTATTTTTCTATAACTTTAAATTCAGTTCTTCTGTTATTAGCTTTTCCCTGTTCAGTATTATTTGTATCAACAGGTTTTGTATCACCATAGCCCTTATAAGAGAGCCGTTGTTTTGTAATATTTTTATTAATAAGATAGTTATATACTGTTTTTGCTCTGTTTTCAGATAGATTTTGATTATAGTCCTTTTTACCTGTATTATCTGTATGTCCGCTTAATTCAATTTTTATCTGAGGATTATTTTTTAGAAACTGTATAAGTTTTTCAAGTTCTATTTTAGATTCAATTTTAAGGTCATATTTTGCTGTTTCAAAAAAAATATTTTTAAGGACTACTGTTTCTCCTATTTTTATTTGTTTTAAAGGAATATTTTTTAAGAAAGGACTTATTTTTGAATGGTAATTTTTTAAAGAAAAGTTTTCTGAATAAAACAGATATTCTTTTTTTGATACATTAAGAGCATAATTTTTATTTGTTGGCAAGCAGATTAAAAATTCTCCGTTTACAGGGTCAGAGAATGACTGAACAATAGTTTTTCCTGTTTCCAAATCCATTAGTTCAAATTTAGCTTTAATTTTTGTTTTAGTATGGCTGTCAAAAACAATGCCTTTCATATATGTAACTTTTTGTGGTCTAATATTTTCATATAAAAGGAATTGATAAAGGTCTTCTTTTCCTTTTCCTCCAAATCTGTCAGAAGAGAAACAAGCTATTTCTCCTGATGTATTAACAATCATATTATTTTCGTCTGCACAGGTATTAATAGGATATCCAAGGTTGACAGGTTTTGTCCAATTTCCGTTTTTATCTTTTCTTGACAAAAAAATGTCCATTTTTCCCATTCCTGTATGTCCGTCAGAAGCAAAGTATAATGTTTGTCCATCAGGATGAATAAAGGGCGACATTTCTTTTCCTTTAGTATTTATTATATCTCCAAGGTTGACAGGTGTTCCCCATTTGCCATCAGGCATAAGTGTTGTTTCCCATATATCCATATTACCTTTGCCTTTATTGCGGGCACTGGCAAAATATATTGTTTTATTATCAGAAGAGATACAAGGTTGCGAATCCCATTTATTAGAGTTAATATGTGGTCCAAGATTAACGGGCTTGGTCCAGTTATCACCTGTTTGTTTTGAATAATACAGGTCGCAGCTTCCATATCCGTCAGAACGGTTACACGCTGTAAAAAACAATGTTTTTCCGTCAGAAGATATGCTTCCTGCTCCTTCATTACCGTGAGTATTAACAGGAGGTCTCATCTTTGTTGCTTTGGTCCATACATTGTTATTTTTTATACTTATATAAAAATCTTCTTCTTCTTTACTGCCTTGAAAATTAGTATATTTGTCTTTTGCTCTGCTAACTGTAAAAATAAAAGTTTGTTCATCAGCAGTTAATGTTGGAGAATATTCTCTGTTTTTTGTATTAATACTATCACCGATATTTACAGGTTTAAATGGCACAGGATTTTTAACAGCATTTATAGCAAATTCACAGTTTTTTAAATTATCTTCACATTTTTTTTGATTTTCAATAGATATTTCAGGATAATTGAGATAAGCCCGATAATGTTTTTTTGCGTCTTCATATTTGCCTACAGATAGTTCAATATTAGCAATAATAAAATATTTGAGAGGAAAAAAATCTGGACTAATGTTAATAGTTTCTTTGTAAGCATCTATTGCTTCTTCGTCTTGTTTTAGATAATGGAATATATCACCTAACAGCAAATATGCTTCAATAAATTTGTTATCAATTTTTATTGCTTTTTTTAAATGTGTTTCTGCATCAATGTAGCATCTTTTATTAGTTAAATTTAAAGCTTTTATATAAAATTTTTCTGCTCTTTTTGATTTGGTTGTAATATTATAACCTTTATTCTGGGCTATACATGAGTTAAGATTTAATATTAATATTGATATAAGTAATATATATTTTTTTATATACATAGCATAGGTTTAAAGTTTAAAGTTTAAAGTTTAAAGTTCAATGTTCAATGTTCAATGTTCAAAGTTTGATTTTTATCTTATTAACTAGTAATTCATAATTCATAATTCATAATTCATAATTCGTAATTCGTAATTCGTAATTCATAATTCATAATTCATAATTCATAATTCATAATTCGTAATTCGTAATTCATAATTCGTAATTCGTAATTCGTAATTCGTAATTCGTAATTCGTAATTCATAATTCGTAATTCGTAATTCATAATTCGTAATTCGTAATTCATAATTCGTAATTCGTAATTCATAATTCATAATTCATAATTCATAATTCATAATTCGTAATTCATAATTCATAATTCATAAGTTTCCAGTTTCGTTCTTAAACCTTCAATTATTTTACGGTATTCCAATATATTTATGAGATTGCAAAGATATTCTCCATTTAGGATTTTTTAAAATATAATCAATAATAACCGGTATTATTTGTTTTCTTTTACTCCATTCGGCTTGTAAGAATAATTTACAATTTTTATTAACAAGTTCAGCATTTTTTTCAGCCCAGTCAAGGTCTGTTTTGTCAAAAATTATAATTTTTAGTTCATCTGCTTTTTGAAATATATTTTTAAGAGGTTTTTTGTTTTTTTTTGGAGACAGACAAATCCAATCCCATTTACCGGTAATTTTATGAACGCCGGATGTTTCAAGAAAAGTTTTAATATTTCTTTTTTTTAATTCAAAACAAAGATAATCAAGATTATATAACAAAGGTTCTCCTCCTGTAACAACAACAGTTTTGGCATTACAGACAATAATATTCCCAATTATATCATCAACAGATTTAAGAGGATAATTTTTAGGATTCCAGGATTTTTTGGTATCACACCATTTACATTTAATATCACATCCGGCCACTCTGATAAAATATGCAGCTTTACCTGAATAAAATCCTTCTCCCTGAATACTATAAAATTCCTCCATTAAAGGAATAACTTTTCCTTGTTCTAATAATAACTTTTTCAAAATTCGTTAATTTTTTGCATTTTCCCTTGCCACACAAAATAATTATCTTTAAATATTTTTTCATTATTTTTTTCTTCAAAGATTCCATAAATAGCAGAGCCCGTTCCACTCATTGATGCATATAAAGCCCCATATTCATATAATTTTTCTTTTATCATTTTTAGTTCAGGATATTTTTTAAAAATATTATATTCAAAATCATTATATAGTTCTGTTTTCCATCTATGAACAGGTCTTTTTATAATTTTATTAATTGATTGCTGTTGTTTTTTGCTCATTGTAATTTCGGAATAAGCTTCACTGGTATTTATATGTATATTGGGCTTTACAACTAGTATATAATATTTGGTTATATCAATTTCAACTGGATTAAAAATGTCTCCTTTAGAATATACAAAAGCAGGTTTATTATATATAAAAAATGCACAATCGCTGCCAAGTTTATTTGCATAATCTTTCATTTGTTCTTTAGAAAGGTTTAATAAAAATAACTTGTTTAATAATTTGATAGTAAAAGTTGCATCTGATGAGCCACCACCTAATCCTGCACCTACTGGTATCTGTTTGTGCAGATATATTTGGACAGGCGGTAAATCAAAGTCGTTTTTTAACAGATTATATGCTGTTATACATAAATTTGAATTTCCGGGAATTTTAATTCCGCTTGTTTGAATATTTGTTTTTCTCTCTGATATAATTATTTCAAGAGAATCGCATAATTTGACAGGATAAAATACTGATTCAATATTATGATAACCATCTTGCCTTTTTTGTGTAACAGATAGCCCTAAATTAATTTTACAGTTTGGAAAACAAATCATCAATTACATTTTTAAAATATACAAATTTATAAATTTGTTTTAAAAAAAATTGTAATTTGCAAAATAAAATAATAAGAGGTGAAATATTTATGGAAAAATAATTTTGATATGTAAGAGAATGGTCCGCCTTAGGCGGATTTAGCAATTAAAAAAATGAAACGATAAAACAATTGAACAATGTAACTTGCAACTTGCAACTCGGAACTTGAAACATCAAATATGGTAACTACTTAATTACAAATTAAATACAAAAATATAAATGTATGAAAATAATAATAACAATATTAATAATTTTAACTTTTAATAGTAATAATGATTTTGCTTTATATAAAAGTATAAAAACAAAAGCTAATTTTATTACTGTTGATAAGCTTGGTAATATTTATTTAGTTAATAATGACCAAATATTAAAATATGATAATAATGTTAATTTTTTAATGTCTTACAGTAATAAAGATTTAGGTAAAATTACTTATGTTGATGTAAGCGATCCCTTAAAAATTCTTGTGTTTTATAAAGATTTCGGTCAAATTGTTTTTTTAGATAATACACTTAGTATTAAAGGAGATGTATTATTACTTGAAATGTATGAATTAGAGCAATCTACTCTTGCCTGTTCTTCTTATGAAAATGCTTTCTGGGTTTACGAACCCAATATGTATAAATTAACCCGTGTTGACAAAAATTTTCAGATAAGACAGCAAAGCGGAAACATTACTCAACTTATTGGTGAGGAAATAAGCCCTAATTATCTTACTGAAAGTAACAATTTTATTTATCTTAATGATCCAAAAATTGGTATTTTGGTCTTTGACAAGTATGGAACTTATTCCAAAACCATACCATTTAAAGGATTAACTTCTTTCCAGATTATTGGAAATAGACTTTTTTATACAGAAGCATCATTAATTAAAATTTATAACTTAAAAACACTTGACGAGACAACAACTAAATTACCTGAAGAAAAAGCTTTGTCTGTTAATGTATGGCAAAATAAACTTTATATCTTAAATAATAAAGAAGTAAATATTTATTCTATCATAAATAAAAAATAAGTAATTATTCAGGTATAGGGAAATAAGGTATAGGGTATAAGGAAATAAAGAATATTGTATAAAAAAGCCAAAGGAATATATCATTGATAAAAAAGAAGCTTCTAAAAAGGAATATGTTTTTATGAAATATAATGCACAAAAAGATTTCACAACACTTGAAGCATAGGAAAAAGCAAGGTTATTGAAATTGTTCTTCTATAAAGAAATTATTCCGCATCTTTGTATAGAAGATGCTAAGGTAAATTCTCAATGGTTATATTAAATTTGTTAAATCTCAAAAATAGATAGGGATATGAGGTATAAGGAAATAAAAAATATTGAAATAAGGGCTGAGTGCGACTACTATACCCTATACCTTTATACCATATACCCTTATACCTAAATAGTAATAAAAATTTTAATACCTTTACCCCGTTGGATATTTCCTACGGGGTGAATAATTACAAAAATAATATTATTTTTTAAATTTGTTATTTTTAATTATTAACATAAAAAAATAAAAAAAATGCATATAGCAATTGCAGGAAATATAGGTTCAGGAAAAACCACTTTAACAAAGTTACTATCTAAGCATTTTAGGTGGGAACCTCATTATGAAGATGTTGATAAGAATCCTTATCTTAATAATTTTTATGAAGATATGCAACGGTGGTCATTTAATTTACAAATATATTTTTTAAATAGTCGTTTCAGGCAGATTGTTGAAATAAGGGAAAAAAACAAAACAGTAATTCAGGACAGAACTATTTATGAAGATGCTTATATATTTGCTCCTAATTTACATTCAATGGGATTAATGAGCTCCCGCGATTTTGAAAATTATAAGTCCTTATTTGAGTTGATGAGTTCTTTTATTCAACCTCCTGATTTACTTGTTTATTTGAGAGCCAGCGTGCCAAAGTTAGTAGAGCAAATCCAGAAAAGAGGAAGAGATTATGAAAATTCTATACGTCTTGATTATTTAAAACGTCTTAATGAACGTTATGAAGCATGGATATCAACTTATGACATTGGAAAACTTTTGATTATAAATGTTGATGAAATTGATTTTTCACAAAATCCTAAAGATTTAGGAATGATAATAGAAAAAGTTGATGCTGAAGTAAACGGATTATTTGGGTCAAGCAAAGACCTTTTGTAAAAAAAAATAGTCCAACAAATTCAATATCTTTGTTACAAAGTAGTTGTGTTTATAGATTTTCAAGTTGGGTTAAAATTTTTCGTCATTCAGAAGAGGAATTGCGATACTTAAGAAAAGCAATAACATAACCTGGACAAGCCAGAGCCAAACAGGCTATATGTTAAATTGACCTAAAAAATGACCAATTATCCAATGTCTAATTGGTCATTAGTCCGCCTAAGGCAGATGAAATTTTAAAAACTATTGGCATTTGGGATTTGATTAGGTTAATTAGGTCAATTAGAGCAATTAGAAATTATAAAAAAGTTCTATATAAAATATTCTGCCAAAAAATACACGAATATTATAAATAAGATACTAACTTACAAATTGTTTCACTTTCCCGATTTTCAAAACAGGTTGTTAGCAATGACCGTTTTTTTGATATTTTATAGTGGATTAAATTTTCCCAATTTAAAACATCTGAAATAAAAAAACAAACGGTATAAATAAATAATTAAACTAAATTTAAAAGAAGGAATACATTATGGGAATTAAGATACGTTTAACTTTAATGAATTTCTTGCAATTTTTTGTATGGGGTGCATGGTTAATTTCACTTGGTGGTTATATGATTGTAACCTTAAAATTTACAGGAGGCCAAGTAGGTAGTATTTACGCAACAATGGGGATTGCCTCATTATTTATGCCGGCATTAATGGGAATTATTGCAGATAAATGGGTAAATGCAGAAAGGGTTTTTGGCATGTGTCATTTGATTGGAGCCATTTTATTGTTTTTAGCATCTCAAGCTACTGATTTTAGCTCAATGTATATAATTATGTTGTTAGTCTCACTATTTTATATGCCAACAATAGCTCTTGACAATACAGTATCTTACAACGTTTTAGAACAAAATAGTTATGATATAATAAAAGATTTCCCGTCAATACGAGTATGGGGAACCATCGGTTTTATTACTGCTATGTGGGTAGTTGATTTCGCTCATTGGACAGTCAGTCCTATGCAATTATATGTTAGCTCGGCAGCATCTTTGCTTTTGGGAATTTATGCTTTTACAATGCCTAAGTGTCGCCCCGAGAACACTAAAAAAGGTGGTTCATTTATCTCATCATTGGGTTTAGATGCCTTAGTATTATTTAAACAACGCAAGATGACAATATTTTTCATCTTTTCATTGCTGCTTGGTGCATCTCTACAAATAACCAATACTTTTGGCGAGCCTTTCCTTCATGATTTTGCAAAAATTTTCTCTGACACCTTTGCTGTTAAACACCCCGGTATTTTAATGTCTATCTCACAAATGTCAGAAACATTGTTCATTCTTACCATTCCTTTCTTTTTGCGCAAATTTGGCATTAAAAAAGTAATGCTTATGAGTATGTTTGCTTGGGTATTCCGTTTTGGATTATTTGGTGTTGGAAATCCCGGCAGCGGCTTATGGCTTCTCATTTTATCAATGCTAATTTACGGAATGGCATTTGATTTCTTTAATATTTCAGGTTCTTTATTTGTTGAAAAAGAAGCCGACCCTAAAATTAGAGCAAGTGCACAGGGACTTTTTATGATAATGACAAATGGTTTGGGAGCATTTATTGGTGGCATGGGCAGTGGCTGGATTGTCGATTATTTTACTTCTGACGGAATTAGAAATTGGCAAGGTATTTGGTTTACTTTTGCAGCTTACGCATTAGTTGTAGGGATATTATTTATGATTTTATTCAAATATAAACATAATCAAAAATCTGTAGAAAATCTTCAACATTAATCAGTTTTTTATATAATCTATAAATTAATAAAAAAATTATAAACTTTAAACACCGATTTTCACAGGTCGTTTAATGAGTCATAATTTATTCCTAAATTAAGGTGTCCAAATTATTTCTAAATTTTTATTGTCAAGACATGGAACTTTTATCGGATTTTGTAATTTTTCTACATCATTAAGTATTGGCGTGTGTGCCATTTTTCTAATTTTTATTACAAATTTTTCTCCATCATATATTACTTTTTCAGGTATATTGATAAAGGTCTTTTGTTGCTATTTGTCTGAATTCATTTTACAATCTGAAAGTTTTACATTTTGTTCATAAACTGATACTTTCTTGTATTTACGTTTGGGAATATCTAATCTTACTTTTGTCCAATTTTCATCATCAATACTCAAATTTTCACCAATCAATTTTTTATTTCGTTTTCTTAAAGTATTTTGTAAATTTATAATCAAAAATCAAAGTTTGTGATACATTTTTGTTTACTTTTTTCCAATATTCAACAATTCATAATAGTTAAATAATTAGGATTAATTTATGATTGTAAAAAATATCAACATTTTTTTAAACTACATTGATTTTAGAGGTATTCAATATCTCATTTTACATTCCTATTTATTGGAGTAAATGAAAAACAAAATTGATAAGACAGAAAAATAATACACAGGGATATATACGTGATATTGTGAGATATAAACAATTTTTGAATACATTTTTTAAAAAATGAAAATAATAAAATTAGGATTTAATTCTGGCTGGAAAGTTTGCTGTGAAAATCGGTGATAAATATTTTTTGCTAAAATCTGTGCTGAACAACGTCACCTTGAACTTTATGTTAAACTTGTTTCAATATTGTTTCAGCGTTGTTTCAGTAAAGTGTCAAGATTTTACGGATTAGGTACTAAAATATTTTTTTTGTTAACTTTATGGTCCTGTCGTATCGTTACTATGTTATTTTAAAAATAATATTAGTGTTTTATTACCATTAGTTTTTTTGTAATAATATTATAATCTGTGGTTAATACACAATAGTAGATGCCTGCTCCAAGATTAGAAGCATTAAAGGTTAAAGTATATGTTCCCTGTTCTTTTTTCGTCCGCCTAAGGAGGATATTTTTTTCTTCACCAAGTAAGT
>Ga0208905_1000904_pt1 | contig 14979 bp, 10 predicted proteins | sample AntAceMetag02UKS_FD_184776 | JGI IMG/M metagenome (GOLD analysis project Ga0208905, IMG submission 184776) | Saline lake microbial communities from Ace Lake, Antarctica - Antarctic Ace Lake Metagenome 02UKS (SPAdes) (version 2) | ecosystem: Environmental > Aquatic > Non-marine Saline and... | reverse complement strand
CAGTGGAAAGGGACTGTAACACAGCCTATCTTTACCGGATTTGCCCTGACCAGTTCATACAGGCTTGCCGAGCTGGGCATTGATCAGTCTGAGCTGGAGGTTCAACTGGAGACTCTCGACCTGGCCCTAAACACAAAAACAGCCTACTTCGATATCCTGACAGCGGACAACGCCGTGGAAACAGCGGAGAAGGCGGCCGAAGCCCTGGAATCTCATGCGGAAGTGGCACGGAATTTTTACAAGGTAGGGATGATTCCCATAAATGACCTGTTGCAGTCAGAAGTGGAAGCCGGCAATGCAAAGCAATACGTAGTAAGAGCCCGAAATGCGGCCCGATTGGCCCGTTCTACATTAAATACGATTTTATCCAGGCCTGTGAACGCCGAGGTGGATATTGTAGACATCGAGGTCCATGAAGTACAAAAGGGGGATTTTCAGGCATACCTTGAAGAGGCTCTCAAAAACCGCCCCGAAATAAAGCTTATAGACAATAATCTCCTTCAGACAGACCAGGTGATAAATATAACCGAGAGCAAAAACTATCCCGAGGTTGTGTTTGTTTGGGAATATACAAAGGAGGGCGACAGCCCTTCGGTGAATGGCGGGGGCGGGCACGACCCAAGCAACTGGGCAGCACAAGCTGCTTTGAAATGGACATTCTGGGAGTGGGGAAAGACCTATTATGCAGTAAAACAACAGGAAAGCATCAAGAATGAACTCTTGAAGACCAGGATGCAAATGGAACAAGATATACAGCTTCAAATCAAAGATTCGGTGCTAAATATAGAAACAGCCGAAACTAATATCCCGATTACACGTAAGGCTGTTGAACAAGGTGAAGAAAACCTGAGGGTCAGCCAGGAACGTTATAAGGCCCAGGTAAGCACTTCAGTTGAAGTACTTGATGCTCAGAGATATTTGTCCGATGCGAGAGTCTTTTACTATACTGCGCTCTATCAGTACCATCTGGCCAGGGCCAGATTGCAGAGGGCCATGGGTGCTTATTAGATGTAAATGACTGAAGTGATCTAAAGTGATTAAAGTTATAGTAGTATGGTGCACTTTTAAGCTTAAACCCGCAACCCGTAACTCGCAACCCTCAATGACCAAAAATGATTCAGCTATTTGACCTGTCCAAAAAATTCGGTCCCAATGTTGCTCTAAATGATATCAGGCTTAGAATTCGCCAAGGAGAATTTGTTTTTGTGACCGGCCCGAGCGGCGCCGGAAAAACGACCCTTCTCAGATTGATCTTCGGAGCCGAAAAACCCGCCAGCGGTCACATACTTATAAATTCTATCAACCTGAATAGAATCAGCAGACCAAAACTTGATCTCCTGCGCCGGAAGATCGGCTTTGTGTTTCAGGATTTTAAGTTGCTTCCCAAAAAAACGGTATCTGAAAACGTGGCCATTGCTTTGGAGGTAATCGGCCTGCGGCCTAAGTTTATCAGGAAAAAGACCCATCAAACACTCAGGTTGGTGGGTTTGGCCCACAAAGAGAAGGCATACCCCCTTTCGTTGTCTGGAGGAGAACAACAAAGGGTGGCTATCGCAAGAGCAATCGTAAAAGACCCCCTGATTCTCTTAGCCGATGAGCCAACAGGAAACTTAGATCCACAGTTGACTATGGAAATAATGGAGCTGTTCAAGAGCATACATCAGAAGGGCACCACTGTAGTCGTTGCCACTCATAGCCAAGAACTTCTGCAAGGCACGGACTGCAGAACAATCGTCTTAAATCATGGAAAAATCTCCGAGGATGCACTTTGATGTACCTGCTAAAAGCCGCTCTCAGTACGAATGGTATAAAAGTGTAAAATGGAGAATGAAGGAAGCCAAAATTGAGGTCCTATTTTATAAGACAGGCGCTTATGAATATCAGGAAAAATCTGACTGTTCATATCCTGAGCCTGGGTACTATAGTCGCGTCTCTGTTGATTTTAGGCGCGTTTTTGTTGCTTTTCGGTAACCTTAACAACTGGCTTCAGCGATGTGGAACCACCCTTTCCATGTCAATTTACCTTAAGGATGGAATTAGTGAGTATAGGAGAGACAAGGTCGATTCCTACATCAGGGGTCTACCTGGAGCCGAAATCAAGCAATTCATATCCAAAGAAGAAGCTTTGAAAGATTTGAGAGCCGCCTTAGGGGACGATGCAGGGTTCTTAAGCCGTTTAGAGCGTAACCCGCTTCCTGCATCATATGAAGTTGTTTTTGAGAGCAAAGGGACTTATGGAGTTAATCCTGAAAAAATAAAGGGAGAACTGGAGAAATTAGATGGTGTTGAAGAGGTGCAATATACTAAGGAGTGGCTAAAGAAGTTCGAAGGCTTCCTGGCCGTAGTCAGGCTAATCGGTTTTATAATAGGGGGTCTTTTATGCTTATGTGTCGTCTTCATAGTCACCAACACCATTAAGTTGACTCTCTATTCACGTAAAGATGAGATCGAAATACTTAAACTGGTAGGCGCCACAGACTGGTTTGTCAAATCACCATTTTTGTTAGAAGGGATGATTCAAGGCACCATAGGGGGAATTTTAGCTGTCCTGACTCTCTTCTTAGGCTATCTCATTCTCCCTACAGAGAATATCTCCCTCTTAGGTCTTACCCCTCTTGATTTTGTCTTCCTGCCCGCCGGATATCTGATTTTAATCCTTATCTTAGGTACGGTCTTAGGGGTGATAGGCAGTTTTATCGCCATAGGCCGCTTTTTTGAAGTATGAAGAAAAAAACCTTTTTTCCATTGGCAAGATGCCTGATTTTATCGAGTTTTATAATAAACTTTGGTATTTTATTAAGATTTGCTCATGCTGATCCGGCACAAGTGTCAAATAGAAATCAAGGGCAGATCAAAAAAATCGAGTTAAAACTCTCAAGCGAAAAGAAAAAACTTAAGAAAATCGACTCACAGGAGAAGGATCTGTTAGGCGAATTGGCCAGTTTAGAGCAGGAGGTCGCAAAAAAGAGAGGGGCAGTGGCTGAATTAAGCAAGAAGTTACATCGTGGAGAGGCCAACATTGCCGTGCTTGGGCGGAAGTTAGCAGCTTTGAAGCAGTCATCAAGAGATATTGAAATTAAAGTTTCGAGGAAACTGGTGAAGCTGTATAAGCACACCAGAGTGGGCTATATTAGAACTTTGGCCGAGGTAACGGATATCACCCAGTTTTGGCGGAGGGTGAAATATCTCAGGGCCATCATGGAAGAGGACAGGATGGCCCTGATCAGGGCGGCAACGCGAGCGCAGGGACACCAGGAGGAGATTTCGAGGACAGAGGCAAAGCTAACTGAGATCAGGGATATTAGCAGTAAAAAGAAGACTCGCCTGTTGTCGTTAAAAGAAGAGCTTGAGAAAAAAGTCCTTTGTTTGATGAAAATCCACAGTGAAAAGGAATTCTATGAAACAGCAGTTCTGGAGTTACAAGCCGCAGCAGAAGGCCTGAAACAGACTCTAATAAATATTGAGAAAAAAGATAATCACAAAATAAATCGGCCTTGTCATTTTGAAGACTTTAAGGGTAAACTCCCTTATCCCTTCAAAGGGAAGATAATTGGAGATCAAAAGATCCTTGGATCCGCAAGGCCGGGAGGGTATAAGGGAATTGTTATTGAAGGGGTTCCGAGTTCAGATGTAAAGGTCATTTTCCCTGGGGTTGTTGCCTTTTCAGGAAGGCTCAAAGGCTATGGTGAGCTTGTCATTATAAATCACGGCTCACGTTTTTTTACCGTATCAGCACATCTTTCCCAAAGGAGTAAGATAGAAGGAACTGTGGTAAAAGAGGGAGACATCCTCGGCCAGATAGGAGGGAAGGGGACTTCAGGGGGGGCAAGGCTCTACTTTGAGATCAGAAGAGCTGGAAAAAGCCTGAATCCTCAAGAATGGTTAAAGGCCAAGTAGCTGTATGGGGCAAATTGAGGAATTGCGAATTTAGGAATTGAGGGATTTAAATCAGGAAAAGGTTCGAATTTCATTTTCTCAATCCCCCAATTCCTCAATTCGTAATTTTGATATGCATTTTTTTGTTGCCATTACTGACCAAGTTAATTAGATCTCTCGTAATCTGAGTTGAGAGTTGGACTTTTCGAACAGATATATTTTTAACTGAACACTCTGCAAACCGGCCCGGTGGGAAATAGCAGGGCGTAAAATGATAAGGAGCAGGAAATGTTAATTCTCAAGAGAAAATTGGTCGCAAATATTGCCTTGATAGCTCTCTTTGTGGGGGGACTTCTTTTTTTTAACGGTAATGGGGCCAAGGTCGAAGCTGATACTGAAGAGGTGTACAAGAATATTGAAATCTTTACCGAAGTGCTCAGACAGGTGGAAAAGAGCTATGTTGAACCCCAGGATTCTCAGAAACTGATATACGGGGCTATAAAAGGGATGGTTCAAAGCCTTGATCCCCACTCATCCTTTATGACAAAAGAAGAATATAAAGAACTGATGACCGAGACCAAGGGAAGTTTTTCCGGGATAGGGGTTGAGATAACTATTAAGGACAAGATTCTGACCGTAGTATCTCCCATTGAGGGAACGCCGGGCTATAAGGCAGGAATAAAGGCAGGAGACAAAATTATTAAGGTGGAAGGTGAGTCAACACAGGATATGGGCCTAATAGAGGCGGTAAAGAGGATTAGAGGCCCAGAAGGGAGCAAGGTCAACTTAACCATTGTGCGAGAAGGGATGGATAAGCCTTTGGAACTCTCAATTACAAGGGGAGTCATTCCTCTGAAAAGTGTTCGGCACTACTCCCTTTCCCCAGGTATTGGATACATCAGGATTTCAAATTTTCAAAGTAATACGGCTAACGATCTCTCGTCAGCCCTTGAGATACTCGAAAAGGACGGCATGTTGAAAGGCTTGATCATAGATATGAGAAACAATCCTGGAGGACTGCTATCCCAGGCCATAGAAGTTTCCGAACAATTTCTCGATTCTGGTGTTATAGTCAGCACTAAAGGGCGCGAAAAATCCCACGATATAACGGCCTTAGCCCACAAAAACAAAAAAGATAGAGAATACCCCATAATTGTCTTAGTCAACGCGGGGAGCGCCAGCGCCGCGGAAATTGTGGCGGGGGCACTGCAGGACAATAAAAAGGCCATAATCTTAGGTACCAGAACTTTCGGGAAAGGCTCGGTACAATCGATCCTGTCTCTCTCCGATGGCTCTGGTTTGCGTCTAACCACGGCCCGGTACTATACGCCAAGCGGCAAGTCGATTCAGTCAAGCGGGATCACACCCGATATTGAGATACCATTCGTGGCCCCCGAAAAGAAAGTGGAAAAAAAGTCGCCCCATTTTGTCAGAGAAGAAGACCTGAAGGGTCACATGCCTTTGGAAGAGGGCAATAACAAGAAAGCCGATGAAAAGAAACCAAAGGAAGAAAATAACGAAAAAGTCAAGATGCTTCTTGAGAAGGATAACCAGGTTCGCCAGGCCCTGCAGCTTCTGAAAAGCTGGACCATTTTCTCGAAAATCAAGGCGGGATCCTGACAATTTTTCAATGAATAAGAAAAAACGTCTTTTTCTCCTGATAATCCTTCCTGAATCATTGGTCTCTATCATTCTGCTGAGCGATATGTGTACAGATTGAACGTCTTTTAGAGATTGCAGGAAACTTTGGTTCTGCAATAGGAATCGGTCATCCATACAATGAAACCCTTGAGACTCTTGAGAAATATCAGAATAGGCTGAAGGAGAAATTTGATGTTGTTCCAGTGTCGGAATTGGTCAGGTAAATAAAAAAGGAATTTTTTTTGAGGTGGGGCAAAAAAAAGATTGACATCTTTAAATAGGACATATATAAAACTCTTTTCCTTTGCGTTTCACCAAACAGAATGACATGCTAATTTAAGCTTGACATTCGCAGGGGGATACCTTAAATTACTAAGTATGGGTTTCAGACATTTGTTCCTTGAAAACTAAATAGTGATGTAGTGTAGGTCTCAAAATAAAGAAATAGGGTCAAAAGCCCTCTAATGTTTAAGTGGAGAGTTTGATCCTGGCTCAGAACGAACGCTGGCGGCGTGCCTAACACATGCAAGTCGAACGAGAAACTCCGGGCTTGCTCGGAGAAGTACAGTGGCGCACGGGTGAGTAACGCGTGGGTAACCTACCCTTGAATCTGGGATAACCCCGCGAAAGCGGGACTAATACCGGATATGGTTCCATAAGCCTCGGCTCTTGGAATTAAAGGTGACCTCTTCATGAAAGTTGCCGTTCGGGGACGGGCTCGCGTACCATTAGCTTGTTGGTAGGGTAATGGCCTACCAAGGCTACGATGGTTAGCTGGTCTGAGAGGATGATCAGTCACACTGGAACTGGAACACGGTCCAGACTCCTACGGGAGGCAGCAGTGAGGAATTTTGCGCAATGGGGGAAACCCTGACGCAGCAACGCCGCGTGAGCGAAGAAGGCCTTCGGGTCGTAAAGCTCTGTCAAGTGGGAAAAAAGCCTTTCGGTTAATATCCGGGAGGTGTGATGGTACCACTGGAGGAAGCACCGGCTAACTCCGTGCCAGCAGCCGCGGTAATACGGAGGGTGCAAGCGTTGTTCGGATTTACTGGGCGTAAAGGGCGTGCAGGCGGTTTGGTAAGTCAGATGTGAAAGCCCTGGGCTTAACCCGGGAAGTGCATTTGAAACTGCCTTTCTTGAGTATGGGAGAGGAGAGTGGAATTCCCAGTGTAGAGGTGAAATTCGTAGATATTGGGAGGAACACCGGTGGCGAAGGCGACTCTCTGGACCAATACTGACGCTGAGACGCGAAAGCGTGGGGAGCAAACAGGATTAGATACCCTGGTAGTCCACGCTGTAAACGATGAGAACTAGGTGTAGCGGGTATTGACCCCTGCTGTGCCGCAGTTAACGCATTAAGTTCTCCGCCTGGGGAGTACGGCCGCAAGGCTAAAACTCAAAGGAATTGACGGGGGCCCGCACAAGCGGTGGAGCATGTGGTTTAATTCGACGCAACGCGAAGAACCTTACCTGGGTTTGACATCCTCTGACTGCCCCGGAAACGGGGTTTTTCCGACTCTGTCGGAACAGAGTGACAGGTGCTGCATGGCTGTCGTCAGCTCGTGTCGTGAGATGTTGGGTTAAGTCCCGCAACGAGCGTAACCCTTGTCTTTAGTTGCCAATATTAAGTTAGGCACTCTAAAGAGACTGCCTCGGTTAACGGGGAGGAAGGTGGGGATGACGTCAAGTCCTCATGGCCTTTATACTCAGGGCTACACACGTGCTACAATGGGCTGTACAAAGGGTTGCCACTTCGCGAGGAGGCGCTAATCCCAAAAAGCAGTCCTCAGTTCGGATTGGAGTCTGCAACTCGACTCCATGAAGGTGGAATCGCTAGTAATCGTGGATCAGCACGCCACGGTGAATACGTTCCCGGGCCTTGTACACACCGCCCGTCACACCACGAAAGTCGACTGTACCAGAAGTTGCTGGGCCAACCCTTCGGGGGGGCAGGTACCTAAGGTACGGCTGGTAATTGGGGTGAAGTCGTAACAAGGTAGCCGTAGGGGAACCTGCGGCTGGATCACCTCCTTTCTAAGGAGCATTCCGCCCAAAAGGCGGAACATCCTAGGTCATTCTTACACATAACATCACTATTTAGTCTTGAGGGAATAAAAGCAATTTGGATTTTGGTTCCGCCTGGCGGGATTGGATTTTGGAAATCACGGAGCAATAAATTTCGTAATCTAAAATCGCAAGCCAAAATCGGGAACGGGCCTATAGCTCAGTCTCGGTTAGAGCGCACGCCTGATAAGCGTGAGGTCGTTGGTTCAATTCCAACTAGGCCCACCATCACAATTGAATATTGAAAATTGAATATTGAACTTTTGCGGAGCCAGAAAATATTCAATTGTCAAGCGTCGATTTTCAATTGTACGGGGGTGTAGCTCAGTTGGGAGAGCGCCTGCTTTGCACGCAGGAGGTCATCGGTTCGATCCCGTTCACCTCCACCAGAAATAGAGTTCAAGGTTGAGAGCTCAAAGTTGAGAGTTCAGGGATTTTTTTGGGCTTTCGGCTTTTAGCTTTGAGCTTTGTGCTCAGGGCGTAAGCCCAAGCTGTTCTTTGAAAACTGAATATAGAGTACTACAATTTCAAAGGTGCCTAAGGATAATTTACTCAAGCATAAATGGAAAATTTTTATGGCCAAGCTAGTAAGGGCAGACGGTGGATGCCTTGGCGTCGGATGGCGATGAAAGACGTGGTTAACTGCGATAAGCTTCGGCGAGCCGTTAAACAGGCTTTGACCCGGAGATTTCTGAATGGGAAAACCCGTCCTGGGTAATTCCAGGACATCTATCACTGAATACATAGGTGATAGAGGCTAACGAGGGGAACTGAAACATCTAAGTACCCTTAGGAAAAGAAAGCAACTGCGATTCCCAGAGTAGCGGCGAGCGAAATGGGATCAGCCTAAACCGGACATATGTTCAAGCCTGCAAGCGTTGTATGTTCGGTGTTGCGGGGCCTTATCTGAAGTGTTTGCAGATGCTTCGGCAAGTCAAAAATTCAATGGATAGCTGAACTGCCTGGAAAGGCAGGCCATAGAGGGTGATAGCCCTGTAAGCGAAATCTGTTGAACTTGCTCGATAAGGTTCCCAAGTACCGTGGGACACGTGAAACCCTGCGGGAATCTGGGAGGACCATCTTCCAAGGCTAAATACACTCCGGCGACCGATAGTGAACCAGTACCGTGAGGGAAAGGTGAAAAGTACCCCTGTGAGGGGAGTGAAATAGTACCTGAAACCGTCTGTTTACAAGCAGTGGAAGAACTATTGGGGTTGTTTCGGATTCGTCCGATTTATCCCAAGTTCGACTGCGTACCTTTTGCATAATGGGTCAGCGACTTACGCTGTGTTGCGAGGTTAAGCCGTCAGGTGTAGCCGTAGCGAAAGCGAGTCTTAATAGGGCGAATTAGTAGCATGGAGTAGACCCGAAACCAGGTGATCTATCCATGGACAGGGTGAAGGTCGAGTAACATCGACTGAAGGCCCGAACCGTAGAAGGTTGAAAACTTCCCGGATGATCTGTGGATAGGAGTGAAAGGCTAATCAAACCTGGAGATAGCTGGTACTCCCCGAAATATATTTAGGTATAGCCTCACAAATTAAGTAACGGGGGTAGAGCACTGGATGGGCTAGGGGTCCTACCAGATTACCAAACCTAACCAAACTTCGAATACCGTTAACTTCTATTGTGGGAGTCAGACTGTGGGAGATAAGTTCCATGGTCGAGAGGGAAAAAGCCCAGACCGCCAGCTAAGGTCCCTAAATATGTGCTAAGTGGGAAAGGAAGTGGAAACGCGGAGACAGCCAGGAGGTTGGCTTAGAAGCAGCCATCCTTTAAAGAAAGCGTAACAGCTCACTGGTCAAGTGATTCTGCGCCGAAAATGTAACGGGGCTCAAGCACATTACCGAAGCTGCGGATTGTCTGAATCTTCGGATTCAGGTGATGGTAGGGGAGCATTCCATTCCGGGCTGAAGTCAGACCGCGAGGACTGATGGACTGAATGGAAGAGACTATGCTGACATGAGTAACGATAAAGCGGGTGAGAAACCCGCTCGCCGTAAGCCTAAGGTTTCCTGAGTAAAGCTAATCTGCTCAGGGTTAGTCGACCCCTAAGCCGAGGCCGAAAGGCGTAGGCGATGGGAAACAGGTTAATATTCCTGTACCACCAAATTGGCGTTTGAGTGATGGGGGGACGCAGGAGGGTAGGCCATTCCGGTGATGGATGTCCGGATTCAAGCTTGTAGGTGGAGAGAGTAGGCAAATCCGCTCTCTTATTCAACACCGAGAAGTGATGAGGAGAGACTTTGTCTCATAAACTGGTTGAGCCCATGCTGCCAAGAAAAGCCTCTAGCGAGTCAGTTCGGTGATCGTACTGCAAACCGACACAGGTAGGCGGGGTGAGAATCCCAAGGCGCTCGAGAGAACTCTGGTTAAGGAACTCGGCAAATTAACACCGTAACTTCGGGAGAAGGTGTGCCTCCATTAGGTGAAAAAATTTACTTTTCGAGCCGAAGGAGGTTGCAGAGAAATGGGGGTGGCGACTGTTTACTAAAAACACAGGACTCTGCTAAGTCGCAAGACGATGTATAGGGTCTGACGCCTGCCCGGTGCTGGAAGGTTAAGGGGACTTGTTATGTCCGACTTGTCGGACAGAAGCATTGAACCGAAGCCCCAGTAAACGGCGGCCGTAACTATAACGGTCCTAAGGTAGCGAAATTCCTTGTCGGGTAAGTTCCGACCTGCACGAATGGCGTAACGACTTCCCCACTGTCTCGACCAGGGACTCGGTGAAATTGAATTCGCGGTGAAGATGCCGCGTACCCACGAAAAGACGGAAAGACCCCGTGAACCTTTACTACAGCTTGACATTGGATTTTGGACTAGTGTGTGTAGGATAGGTGGGAGACGTTGAAGTCTCGACGCTAGTCGGGATGGAGTCAACCTTGAAATACCACCCTTATTAGTTTAGGGTTCTAACCTTGGCCCGTTATCCGGGTCGGGGACAGTGTCTGGTGGGTAGTTTGACTGGGGCGGTCGCCTCCCAAAGAGTAACGGAGGCGCGCGAAGGTTCCCTCAGGCTGATTGGAAACCAGCCGAAGAGTGTAAAGGCATAAGGGAGCTTGACTGTGAGAGAGACATCTCGAACAGGTACGAAAGTAGGTCTTAGTGATCCGGCGGTTCCGTATGGAAGGGCCGTCGCTCAACGGATAAAAGGTACTCCGGGGATAACAGGCTTATCGCGCCCAAGAGTTCACATCGACGGCGCGGTTTGGCACCTCGATGTCGGCTCATCGCATCCTGGGGCTGGAGCAGGTCCCAAGGGTTTGGCTGTTCGCCAATTAAAGCGGTACGTGAGCTGGGTTTAGAACGTCGTGAGACAGTTCGGTCCCTATCTTTCGTGGGCGCAGGATATTTGAGAGGATCTTTCCCTAGTACGAGAGGACCGGGATGGACGAACCTCTGGTGTTCCAGTTGTCGCGCCAGCGGCATAGCTGGGTAGCTACGTTCGGAATGGATAACCGCTGAAAGCATCTAAGTGGGAAGCCAACCTCAAGATAAGATATCCCTTTCCCGTGGAAACACGGGAGCTGAAGACCCCTTGTAGACTACAAGGTTGATAGGCCAGGTGTGTAAGTGTAGTAATACATTTAGCTAACTGGTACTAATAGGTCGTGCGGCTTGGCCATAAAACTTTTCTATTTATGCCCTTTTTGGCCCTTTGGTTGTTTACTCTATATTTTAAGTTTAACAGTTTTCGGTGATTATAGCGAAGAGGGTACACCCGTTCCCATCCCGAACACGGAAGTTAAGCTCTTTAGCGCCGATGGTACTGCGTGGTAGTCTACGTGGGAGAGTAGGAAGTCGCCGAAATTCAATTGAAAGCCCCTCGTTTAACGAGGGGCTTTTTTTGTGCTATCTTGACTTTGACGAGTGGGTGAGGTTAAAAAAGGTAGAGGTATTTCAAGCATGCCAAAAGAGGTATTCAAAAAAACGACGGGCAATCTCTTTTCCCCGCCCTGTCCGGACCTTTACATATACCTCATGAAAAGGGTATTGAGAGAAAAGCTCTTTCAAGAAAAAGATTAAACTGATCATTTCCGGTTTGATGAGAAGCCAGTGCAGGGAAGTCAAGAAACAATTAGAAAGACGCGATTTCAAACTCTTCCGTGAATGGGACCACGATGCCACGTGGTTTACCATCCTAACTGAAATCGTGTAACTATGCAGGTCGTTCAAATGAGGCTAACTTTATGAGTGTAGAAGAAAAGAGAGTTGATATTGAAAAACCAGAGGGACATCATTGCTTTGCCTGTGGAACAGCCAACCCTATCGGACTCAACCTGAAGTTCTATTCGCTTGGGGATGCTGTCTGTTCAGATATTACCTTGGGAAAGTATCATGAGGGGTGGCAAAATGTTGCACATGGTGGTATCATATCAACATTGCTGGACGAAGTGATGTCATGGGCCATCATGTATTCAAAAAAGACCTTCGTTGTGACAAGAAAAATGGATATCAAGTATATAAGAAACGTATCGATCGGGACCCCTTTAACGGTAACAGGTAAACTTGTAGACGACTCAAAGCCCCCCAAGGTAAAGGCAAAATCAGAAATCAGAGATAAGGAGGGGAGACTCCTTGTCCGAGGCGGTGGTGAGTTCGTTGTTCTTCCTGAAGAAAGGCTTTCTTCAGTGCCAAAGAGCTTTAAGGATGAGATGTTTTCATTATTTGAAAGATTTAGTTAACCGGACCGTAAAGAGGAGGAAAAGGGAGTATGGGCAAGCCATTTGAAAAGATAACGGTTATAGGAACTGGCACTTTAGGCACCCAGATTGCCCTGTTGGCGGCAAATGCCGGGTATGATGTGACGATTTATGACGTTCGAGAGGGGGCCTTTAGTGAAACCTTTGACCGTCTTCACTCCAGCATTGAAGCTAAAGGGATTACGCCAATGATTCCCTGGGATCAGCTGGTTGTCATACAGGGTGAGATCCGGCAAGTTACAGACCTTGAAGAGGCGGTTCGAAATGCGGATCTCATTGTGGAAAGTGTGCCGGAGGATTTAGAAATAAAACAAGATGTTTTCAAGGAGCTCGGCAAAAAGGCGCCCCCTAAGACCATTTTTGCCACCAATAGCTCCTCCATGCCGATATCCCGCATGGAAGAGAGCAGCGGCCGGCCGGAAAAATGCCTCAACACCCACTTCTACAACATCTTGGAAGGGATGAACATGGCAGATGTCATGGGGGGCACCCGAACCACACAAGACGTCATTGAACAGGGAATCGCCTGGGTGAGGTCCATGGGGTGCATTCCCTTGACCGTAAAAAAAGAGCTCTTGGGTTTTTGTTTCAATAGAGTATGGCGAGCGATCAAACGGGAAGCACTGTGGATGTGGGGCAACGACTTCGTGGATTTCAAAGATGTGGACCGGGCCTGGATGACCTTCACCAAAATGAAAATGGGGCCCTTCGGAATCATGGATGGGGTAGGACTTGATGTCATTCATGCTATTGAGACGGTCTATTATAATGAGTCAGGGGACGCAAAAGACGAACCCCCAAAGGCCCTGAAAGAAAAGGTCGAGGGCGGAGAATTAGGTGTAAAAAGCGGCAGAGGATTCTACACATATCCTGACCCGGAATTTACCCGTCCCGACTTTCTTGACCCATCAGCATAGGCGAGCCGGAAACCTACGGGTTACATGGATTTAGGAATTCAGGGATTTAGGAATTGCGAATTATTATAATGAATGGGCATTCAACTTTTTTTGGTTGTTTCATTTCAGTCCCCCGTAGCGCGGGATTTTCCACATTTGATATTTGATGAACTCGTAAAAAGTCAGAAAGCACCCGTTATTGTCATTCCCGTGAAAACGGGAATCCAGTAAAATCACTCCCGCCGCGGCGAGAGTGACAGCCTTGGAGACTTTTTACGAAACCATAAACTTTAGCTCACTTCCCCGCTGCAAACGGGATAAATAGGCATTTTAGGCACTTTAGGCACTTGAGATAGGGAGACTTCCAATGGCTATGATGACAGCGGAACAATACGAGGAAAGCCTCGAGAAATTGAACTTAGTTGTCTATATGTTTGGGGAACGCGTAGAAGATGTGGTTGGCAATCCTATTATTCGTCCATCAATGAAGGCGGTTGCCAAGACATATGAGTTGGCTCACCGGTCCGAATACGAAGACATCATGACCGTTGTTTCCCATATCAGCGGCAAAAAGATCAACCGTTTTACCCATATTCACCAGGGCACGAGAGATCTGCTGAAAAAAAGCAAGATGGGGAGATTGTTAGGGCGTGAAACCGGATGCTGTTTTCAGCGATGTGTGGGCATGGATGCGTTGAATGCCTTGTCCATCGTCACCTTTGATATCGATGCAAAATACCCTACCGGGTACTACAAACGGTTCCTGAAATATCTTGAGTACGTCCAGGAAAATGACCTGACCTGTGACGGGGCCATGACCGATCCCAAGGGCGATAGGGGTCTTCCTCCCCACAAGCAGCCAGACCCGGATCATTTCCTGCGCGTTGTTAAAGAGAGAAAGGATGGGATTGTCGTGAGAGGGGCAAAGGCCCATCAGACCGGTGCTGTCAATTCCCATGAGGTCATTGTCATGCCTACCCTGTCTATGAGAAAAGAAGATGAGGATTATGCGGTCTCTTTTGCGCTGCCAAGCGACGCTGAAGGGATCACGTACATTATGGGGCGTCAGTCGTGCGATACCAGGAAATTAGAGGGTGGGAACATGGATCAGGGCAACCTGATGTTCGGCGGGCATGAGGCACTGGTAGTCTTTGATGACGTATTTGTCCCGTGGGACCGTGTTTTTATGTACAAGGAGTATGATTTTGCCGGGCAATTGGTCGAGGACTTTGCCTCTTATCATCGGCAGAGCTATGCATGTAAGGTGGGTGTGGGGGATGTCCTGATTGGGGCTGCCCAAACGGCTGCAGAGTACAACGGTGTTGCGAGGGCATCACATATCAAGGACAAGATTATTGAGATGAATCACCTGAACGAGACCCTCTACTGTGGTTGTATTGCCTGTGCGTCAGAAGGACATAAGGAGCCCAGTGGAACCTACTGCGTTAACACCCTGTTGGCAAATGTACATAAACAGAACGTTACCCGTTTCCCCTATGAGATGGCACGACTTGCACAGGATATCGCCGGGGGGCTCATGGTGACCCTTCCCTCGGAAAAGGACTTCAGGTCTCCGGAAACAGCCAAATGGGTAGAGAAATACTTTAAGGCCCGCCCTGATGTTTCCACCGAAAACAGGATGCGCATCCTGAGGTTGATTGAAAACATCACCTTAGGTACGGCGGCAGTGGGTTATCTGACGGAATCGATGCATGGCGCGGGTTCACCCCAGGCACAACGAATCATGATTTCCCGTCGCGCGAACTTACCAGAGAAACAGAGGGCCGCAAAGAAAC
>Ga0208905_1000900_pt1 | contig 15008 bp, 5 predicted proteins | sample AntAceMetag02UKS_FD_184776 | JGI IMG/M metagenome (GOLD analysis project Ga0208905, IMG submission 184776) | Saline lake microbial communities from Ace Lake, Antarctica - Antarctic Ace Lake Metagenome 02UKS (SPAdes) (version 2) | ecosystem: Environmental > Aquatic > Non-marine Saline and Alkaline... | reverse complement strand
TAATTACCGGATTAATATGGCAGGAATACTTGACTATGCCCATAATAGAAAAATAAAGGACCAGATACTGAATATGATAGATCTATAAAACTGACTAATGCGACATTATGCTAAAATGTCGCATTAGTCAGTTTAAGGATAACAAATGATTAAAAAGAAGTGTTTTGAAAATAATTGGATAATAAGTAAATCAAAAAAAAATCAAAATTTTTTCAATTATTTTCATAATTCTTACCATACTGTAGTCAAACCGCTGTGATATAATTATAAAGAATATTAATTTTATATTAAAACTATTAAATAAAAGGAAATACAAATGGAAGATAAATACGATTGGTATAGTAAAGAAATATTTATTGCTAAAGAAGAAGTAATTGCATTACGGACACTCTATTTAGAGTTTGGTAATGAAAGAATAAAAAAGGCGCGATTAGAATTACCTTATGAAAACATTGAAATTAGTGGTGGTTCTGAGGGATATCATGCAATTGATTTATATGATATGCTACTTTTCTATTTTCAAATTAATGATAAATTCCCAAGACCTTTAGATCTTGAATTTTTAGAATGTATTCACTTTGCCACACTTGATGCTGAGTGGGTGGGAATACCATGGCAGACAGCGGTATTTAATTTTGTAGAGGATATTAAACCAAGCAAATTAAAAACCGAACTTAATTTTAGATTTAAAAGAAACTTAATTTGGTTAGAGGAACTTGCTAATGAGTGTAATGTATCTCGAGATCCAAGAGTAATTGAATATTTGGAAAAGCCTAACGATATTATATACCTGGAATCTTTAGAAGATTATAAAAAAATTTCCAACAATAAACTTTTTAATAATCTTCGAATTGGACTCTGGTATAAAAAATTTGGTGATTATAAAACAGCACTGAAATTTTTAGAGAAGGCAAGAGATTATTGTATTGGCAAATTGATTAAATTCCATATTAGTAATCTCGATTACGTAGGTAAATTTAAACAAAAAATGGAACGATATGAAAAAGATATTGGTATTGATGTTATGGATGTTCAACAGGATCCATGTGAATATTTTGACTGGTGGAAATCTAATAGTAAGCTTATAAGGTTGCCAATTGAACTTCAATTATCTGGCGAGGGAACTCCATCTTTTCAGATTGGTGAAATTTATCTTAAACAAGGGGAAAAATATTTAAAAGAAAAAGAATATGGGAAAGCAAAAAATAATTATATTAAGGCAAATCGTTATTTTCAAGAAGTAGAAAATTACCTATTTTTATGGTATCGCAAAAATCGACATTTAAAATATGAGTCCCAAACTATTGATGATGAATTTAAAGAAAAACCAGGAAAAGAAAAAAAAGGTAGGGAGCTTACTGAAAAGCAAATGAAAATTATACTTGAAATTACCTTGAAAGCCCCTAATTATTTTCCCATAAGCCTTAAACCTTTCCAAAGAAATCCCTATTTAGAGAGGAACCTGCAAATATGTAAAAGTAGGTTAGAATTAATAAAAAGTAAAAAGATATCTAAAAAAGACAGTGTTAAAAATCAGAAAGCGAAAGATTTAGAAAATATGGGAGAGAAAGAGTTAATAAAAAATAATAAAAAAATGTTTGAGAGTTTCATTAAAAAATATCAGGAGAAAGCACCCATAAATGATAATATAAAAAAAATTAATAAAAACAATATTGAAAATGATTGTAAAAAGAAATATCCAACAATATTTCTAAAACTATGTTCGGAAAGTAAAAATGAAATAATAAGAGATATTATATATGAAAAAATATTTATTTCAGTAGAAATGTTTGATCATCTTCCCTCTATTGGATGTTTGTCCAGGATGTTTGAGAGAGAAGCAGGGATAACAATAATAGAGCTTATAAAAAAATATAAATTAAACTTTCATTTTAAGTCTACTGACTATAAAATCAGTAAATTAAAAAAACTATTAGAAGAATTTGGACAAAAGAAATTGAAAATTGACAAAAATGAATTAGATGCTGTTATAAGTGAGTTGAAGCGAGCTTCTGATATTAGAGCTCCTTTTGCTCATCCCGCACGCGGTGGAACTCATGATGAACTATTAGAATTTAGAAAATTACTATTTGGCAGTGACAAAGAAGAAGATGGATTGTTATATAAAATTATAAAATATCGGGATATTTAATATTGAAATTTGAATAGATATCTTTATTCCATTTTATATTATAGAGAAAAATTGTCTTTAACAAATATATAAAAATAGTTATTTATAAATTAAAGATATTAATTTAAAAGGGAAAAATCTTAATAACATGAATCAATTTAAAACAGGTCAAATTGTAGAAATTAGAAAAAGACGTTGGCGTATAGATTCAATTTATAAAAATGAGTTAACCGCTACATCCATTGATAGTATTAATAATTTTCAAAAAAGATTTTATGCTCCAATTGAAGAAATAAAATTAGCAAGTACAAAATTACCATCTTTTGATAAAATTGGAGAGCTATCTAAACAAAAACTTTTAATTGATGCCTATCGTATAAGTTTAATTCATGGCTCTTCTCCTTTATTAAGCTTGCAAAGAAGTACAGTTATTCCTGTTAATTTCCAGCTGGTTCCAGTAATTATGGCCCTTAATTCTCCACGAGTACGATTACTAATTGCTGATGATGTCGGCCTTGGAAAAACTATTGAAGCAGGCTTAATCATTAATGAATTAATTGCCCGACAATTAGTAAGGAAAATTTTAGTAATATGTCCGGCTAATCTCAGGGAACAATGGCAGGAAGCATTGTCTACTTTTTTTAAATTAGATTTTGATATTATTAGCTCATTACATAGAAAATATTTAGAAAAAAGTCTTCCCATAGGCTTAAGTCCCTGGGAGTATTTCCCCAAACTAATCACTTCCGTAGATTACGCTAAAACAAAAGCAAATAAAAATGAAATATTAAACCATAACTGGGATTTAATATTAATAGATGAAGCACATTTATGTGCTCGTCCTCATCTTTCCTCTAATTATTCTACTACCATGCAGAGGTGGGAATTATTAAAAGCGATTTATCCCAAAACAAAACATTTATTGTTATTAACTGCTACCCCGCATAATGGATACACGGATAGTTTTTCAAGTTTAATTAAAGCCTTAGACATACAAGCTGTTAGTGATAATAATTTAAGTTTTATTAATAGAGCAAAAGCAAAAAAACATGTTTGTCAAAGAAGAAGGATAGATGTGGAAAAATGGTTAACGGATGAAGGAAACAGTTTTAATCCATTTCCAAAAAGAGATAAAAAGGAAGTCCATATCAAGTCATTATCTTATCGCGAAGAGAGAATATATAATAAGCTGAATTTTTATGGCAGAGAAATGATGAAATTAATAGATGTAAAAAATGTACAATTCATAGCTCAATTTACTATTTTGCATTTTCTAAAAAGAGCACTCAGTTCTCCTTATGCTTTAAAAAAATCGTTAAATAATAGAATTAATAAATTAAATATTATAGAGCAAAATCCTCAGATCAATATTAATGATATTAAAACATTAATAACAGAAAATGATAATCTTGAAAATATTTCTACTGAAGAAGCCTATCTCAGAATCGAAAGGACTTCTATCAGTCAGCAAGTATCAGAATTGGAAATAAAAATATTAACAGAAATCCATAATGAGGTTAAAAGAATAACGCCCAGAAATGATACAAAATACAATAAACTTATCAAGGAAGTAATTCCAGAATTATTTGGTTATGCTAATAAGATAATTATTTTCACTCGATACAAGGACACCCTTGACTATTTACAAAATAATTTGGAAAAAGATATACCCAATATTAAAATATTGGGTATATTTGGTAAAATGAAATCCGGCCCTCGAAAAGATATATTTACAAAATTTGAGGAAGCAAAAAAAGCAATTTTAATAGCAACTGATTGTATATCAGAAGGAATGAATCTTCAATACTTATGTTCTCAAGTAATTCATTATGAATTGCCCTGGAACCCTAATCGTTTAGAACAAAGGAATGGTAGGGTAGATAGATTTGGCCAGCCTAAAAAAGAAGTTCACCTTCGTACTATTATTGTAGACGGTACTTTAGATGAAAATATATTAGGGAAAATTATTGAAAGATCTGATCATATTCGAGAAGAATTTGGATTTTCTCCACCATTTTTTAATAATGAAAATGATATTATTAAATATCTGGTTAATGTAGGTAAATTACCTTATACAAGAAATAAAAAAGGAGAAATAAGACAGGGCACCTCACAGCTTAGTATTTTCGATGTTAATACTGAAAGAAGAGAATTACAGCAAAATAGCAATGCAGTCAATAAAAAAAATATAGAAGAAGAAAATAAATATTTTAATCAACAGATCACAAAGATTAAAAATGAATCTTTTTATGGACAAACAGATATTAGACTTCCAGATATTGAAAAAAAATTAAAACAAACAGAAAATACGCTTGGGAAAAAAGAAGAAATTGAGAAATTTATACGTAGTGGATTACAATTATTTGGCTGCAGTATTCAGAAGAAAAAAGAACAAGTTTATAGTATTACGTTAAATGATAAACGGCTTCTGTTAACAGGACGATCAGCTCATATGGATGATATTACTTTTGATAAAAATTATGCTGCTAGAAACCCAAAATATGAATTAATTGATCTTAGCCATCCTTTAGTTAACCGGTTAGTTCAATTGTTAAAACAACAAATTTACCTTGAAACCAGTAATCATTATGGGCGTATCGCGTACAAGATAAGTAATTCTATTGATAAGCCAATTGCTATATTCAAAGTGCTTGTAAGATATGTAGTGGAGACCGAACCAACATCAATTATTGAAGAAATATTAACTTTGGGTTTTTATGTTTATAATGAAGAAATGTTAACTTCGCAAAAAGTGGAGCTTTTTGAGAAAAGCGAACCTTTGCGAGGAAACCGTACAGCTATGGAGATTAAAGAAGATATTCAAGAAGTATTTAATAATAAATATTGGGAAAAAGAATTAACCAAAATGATTGATAATTATCTGAAAAAAATAAAAAAAGAAAGAAATAATTTGCTGGAAACATTTGATAATACAAACCTTCCTGATTGGCTTCAAGGAGTAACGGATGTTTCTTATGCGAGTCATGATATTTTAACTTTAACCATGGGGTATCCGGTATGAATTATCCAAGCATAGAAATACAAAATTTATTATCTGAAAATCTTTTAGATTCTTTGGGACAAGAAAATTCTCGCCATAAGTTTGCACAGCCCGAAAGTTTTTCTTGGGAAAAATATTCTGTACAAGCAAATAAGAAAAATAATGCAGATCAAATTGCTGATGCTTACGAAAATCTAATTGCTCGTTGGGACTTATTATCATCAGATTTTCCCTCTATGAATCTATCAGATTTAAGGGAAAAATGGATAAAGTATTTCTTCTCTCAATTCGGATTTGATTTACAATATCAAAAAAGTTCTATTGAAGCAGATAGTGGAAATAAATTTGTTCTGTCCTATCGTGGATGGGAAGATGTAAATGCGCCTATAGTGCACTCTTCCTCCTTTCAACAAGATTTAGATGATAAACCAAAAGAAAAAATTCGTAAATATAGCCCACATGATACATTACAAAGGTTTTTAAACCAGTCTAATTCAGATTTGTGGGGCGTGGTTACCAATGGAAGACGTTTAAGAATCTTAAGAGATTTTAGCCACCAGAGTAGGAAAGCTTATATTCAATTCGATTTAGAAATATTATTTGAACGTCGTTATTATGAAGATTTTCGAATTCTATGGAGGTTACTCCATCCAAGTAGATTTATACCAAAAGAAGATGAAAAATGCATATTAGAAAATTTATTTGAAGAAAGTAAAAACGCAGGAATAGCGATAGGAGAAGATTTAAGAAAAAATATAAGCTTGTCAATTGAATCTCTTGCAAACGGGTTCCTACTGGCAACGCCAGGCTTATTAAATAAATTAGTTGATAATACTGAAAACTGCATGGAATTTTATCAACAAATTTTGAGAATAATTTATCGGGTATTATTTTTATTTTATGCTGAGCAAAGAAGATTAATGCCCAGCAGAAATACTTTATATGCCCAGGAATATAGTATGTCGTCTTTAAGGGATAAAATTGAAAAAGGCGAAACATTTGATGAAGAACAATTTGATTTATGGGAGGGATTAAAAGCAACATTCAATATGGTTTATCATGGCGTGCAGGAATTAGGAATCACGTCTTATAATGGGCAACTATTTAATCCCGATTCCATTCATTGGTTAATTAATTCTCAATGTCGAAACGATAAATTATTAATTGCAATCAAATATATGTCGTTATTCGAAAAAGAAGGAATAATACATCGAATTAGCTATATAGAATTAAATGTTGATGAGATTGGCGCAATTTATGAGGGTCTATTAGAATATATGCCGAGAATATCTTCCAAGACTGAGACCATAGAAAATGCTAATAAAAAAACTCAACATAAAACTCCAAAAGAAATCTCGCTAAATACTTTTTTCCTTGACCCTCGAGGTACTTCCCGTAAAACTTCAGGCAGTTATTATACTCATCCTGGACTAGTGAATGCTTTAATAAAATCCGCTTTAGTGCCCGTAGTGGAAACGAAAGTAAAAGGAGCAGGTCCAAATAAAGATTTGCAAGAAGAAGTATTATTATCTTTAAAGATATGTGACCCAGCTTGTGGAAGTGCTGCATTTTTAATTGCTGCTACTGAATATTTAGGTGAAAAGCTGGCTAAAATTCGCATTCAGGATGAATATCCAACTGATACACAAATACGCCATGCTCGCCGAGATGTCTTAAGGCATTGTATATATGGAGTAGATCTTAATCCTATGGCGGTAGAATTGGCCAAGGTCTCCCTTTGGCTAACCGCTGCAACCAATGATTTACCGCTTAATTTTTTAGACCATAAAATAAAGTGCGGGAATAGTCTTATTGGAACAACCCCGGAATTAATTAAAAAAGGAATTCCTCCTGAAGCATATTCTCCGGTAGAGGGTGATGACAAGATTATCGCAAGGAAAAGAATGAAAATTGCCAGGGAATATTGTAAGAGAAGAGAACAAGAAAAATATCAATTGGTATTTAATCATGTTCGGGAACTCGAAAGAGAGCAGGCTTTTAAAGTAACGGACTTATCAGAGAGATACAGAGAAGATAGTACGCGAGAACAAAAAGAAATTGAAAAAGCTTATAAAAAAAGCAGAGAAGATGATGTTTTTCTAAAAAATAAGTATATTGCCGATTTTTGGACCGCAGCATTTTTCTGGAAACATAATGATGATAAAAAAAATTATCCAACCTCAATGATGCTGGATTATTTATTGGAAAATGAAACAGTTCAATTATCCGGGGAATTAGGAAATAAAATTAAAGAAATTGCAGAAGAATATAAGTTCTTTCATTGGTATCTTGAATTTCCGGAGGTTTTTGAAAATGGTGGCTTTGATTGTGTTTTAGGAAATCCGCCGTGGGAGAGAATTAAATTGCAAGAAAGGGAATTTTTTAACGCATTAGCAACCGAGATAGCTACGGCGCCAAATGCTTCAAAAAGAAAAAAGATGATTGCTGAAATTAAATATAGTAACCCTGAATTAAGTAAGAAATATTTAAATGCTTTAAGGGAAAACGAAAGCCAGAGTAAATTTTTACGGGAGTCAGGGGAATACCCACTTACTGGCAAAGGTGATATAAATACTTATTTAGTATTTGCTGAAATATCTAGAAGTATTATAAATGAAAATGGACATTCAGGAATGGTATTACCAACAGGTATTGCAACCGATTACACATCCAAAGATTTTTTTCAGGATTTAGTCGAAAATAAATCAATGGCTAGTTTATATGATTTTATCAATAGCAAAGGCATTTTTCCTAACGTGCATAGAAGCTACAAATTTTGCCTATTAACTATGACAGGTAAAAAATTGTCTATTGTAAATACAGAATTTTTATTTTTCCTTGAAGATATGGATGAACTAAAAGAAAAAAAAGACAGCTTTACATTAGATAGGGAAGAATTCGCACTGATTAATCCCAATACAAAGACATGCCCAATCTTTAGGACAAAAAAAGATGCTAATTTAATAAAAAAAATCTATAAAAATTCTCAGGTATTAATTAATGATGAAGAAAATTCAAATCCTTGGGGAATAAAGCAGTTAAGAATGTTCGACATGGCCAATGATTCTAATTTATTCAGTACAGGAGAAGAGCTTATCAAGCAGGAATTTAAATTAAATGGTAATATTTTTGAAAAGAATACCGAAAAGTATTTGCCACTTTATGAAGGGAAAATGATATGGGTTTATAATCATAGAGCTAGCTCTATAGCATATCAAGAGGGTTTAGTTGCCGGTAGACATGATACAATTGAATCAAAAAAAGAAAATTTACAAAATCCAAATTTTGTTGTTATGCCACGACTGTGGGTAAAAGAAAAAGATGTGATATCACAAATTAATAGAGATGTTTCTTATTTTTTCGGGTTTAGAAAGATAGCAGATTCCGGAAATGCTAGAACCGCGATATTTTCTATATTGCCTTTTTCTGCTTGTGGTGATAGCCTTCCTATATTATTAAATAATAATGGTAATAGCATTAGATTACTATTGGCAAATACTTCAACATTTATATTTGATTATGTTCTTAGAAACAAAGCAGGTGGAAATAATATTAGCTTTTATATAGTTAAACAATTACCAATTATTCCGCCGGATCGATATGAAGAAAAAATAATTAAATATATTTTTCCTAGAGTATTAGAATTAACCTACACCGCTTATGACTTAAAACCATTCGCTGAAGATTGCGGATATAATGGAGAACCTTTTGGATGGGATGAAGATAGAAGATTAGAATTAACTACAGATTTAGACGCACTCTATGGGCATTTATACAAAATAACAAAAGATGAACTCGATTATATTTTAGAAACTTTCCCAATTGTTAAAAAGAGAAATATTGAAAAATACGGAGAATACCGTACTAAAAGATTAATCTTAGAAAAATATGATGAATTAAAAAGTAAATTTAAAGACTTATAGGAGGTAAGGATGGCCAATTATTTTAATTCCTTTATTGCATATGAAAAATGTAAGCATGCCTATAAATCATTTATAGACAGTTATCACCGGTTTACCAATCCTGAAATTGAATCATGGGTTAGAAAAAATACTGAAGAAGGGCATCTTTTATGGCGAGAGCCGTTCCTTCAACTTTCCCTTCCTTTTATTAAAGGAAAAAGTCTTGAGGCTTTTGTTTTAGATGGTACTTTAGAAGAGGGTGTTTTGAAAATATTTAGCTCTAAACTCAATGATTTTACTTCTCCTGCTGTTTCTTTGTACCAACATCAAAGTGAAGCCATAGAAAACATCTGCCAAAAAAAACAAAATACCATTGTTGCTACCGGTACAGGTTCTGGTAAAAGTTTTTGTTTTGGTATTCCAATTGTGAATGAATGCCTGAAGATGAAAAAAGCCGGTGTGCGTGGGATTAAAGCAGTAATTGTTTATCCTATGAACGCACTGGCCAATAGTCAATATGAAGATTTTTCGGCACGCCTTGCCGGGTCAGGATTAACCGTAGCCAATTATACCGGAGATACGCTTTATACTGAAGAAGAAGCATTGGGAGAATTTGAAAAATTAACCGGACGTAAAAACCCTTATGATTCTGAGTTAATTTCCAGAGAGAAAATTAAAGAGAAAAAGCCTGATATTCTACTTACAAACTATCAGATGCTAGAGTTAATTCTTACCCGTTTTGAAGATAAAGAGCTTTTTCCACTCACACAGAGAGGTGTTTTTAAATTTTTAGTTTTAGATGAAGTGCATACTTATTCAGGAAGGCGTGGTGCTGACGTTGCATGCTTAATCCGTAGGTTGAAGTGGCATACAGGAACTACAGGGAAACTTATTTGTATTGGAACCAGTGCAACGATACAAAGCGGTGAAGGTGAGGATGCAAAGAAAGTAATGGCGTATTTTGCTAGTAAGCTATTTGGTGAGAATTTTGTACCGGAAAGTATCATCGGCGAATCCTATGAAGATATACCTCAAAGACAAACAACATCTTTTCTCTCTATAGTTAATGTTTCCAGAGAAGATATTGAAAAGTTCGATGGCACTTTTAAAGCTGTACTCAATTTAGCTGATAAAATAAATGAAACGAAAATAGAGGTTTCTGATACAGAATCTTTAAGCAAAATTATGGCCAATAATCCAGTACTTTCTTTTCTGGAGGGATCGTTAGTCGAAGTTACTTCGTTTAGTGATTTGGTAAATAGATATATTGTTAATGAGCGAGATGGAATTGATTACAAATCTGCAGCCACAGAATTGATTGCCGGCTTATTTGTGGGTACAAATGTGATTGAGAAAGGTAGACCGAGATTTTCTTTGAAATTACATACTTTTTTTTCTCAAGGTAGGGGAATCAATGGAACTATTGAAAAATCTAATATTGCCTTAACTGATAAAGGAGATACTACTCTGATTAGTAAAAATACCCAGCAGGAAATGACTGCTTTTCAGGTAGTGTTCTGTCAGGCGTGCGGTAAAGAGTTCTATTACGGTTCTCGCATCGGTGATAAATTTATCCCTCAGGACATAAATTCTTATAATGGAGAAGTCGAAGGAGAAACAGGTTATCTAATGGTTGGACATTGGAATTCAGAAGAGGTACCTGTACCCGATAGATGGTTAACAGCAAGGGGTGCTATCAAGGAAAAATGGCGTGAACATGTACCCATAAATATGTATTTTGACAATACAAGTAATATCTTTATTCAAGCTGGTGGATTACCGGTTACGTTTATCCGTGAACCGTTTATGATATGCCCAGAATGTGGTATTGATTATGATGGGCGTTCTAATGAGCATAACAAGATACGTGTTTATGGTAGGGTCGGCAGGGCGACAGCATCAGATGTTTTAATTACAAAAAATTTAGAATCTTTACCGGATAAAGAGAAAAAAATTATTGCATTTACTGATAATAGGCAGGATACAGCATTTCAGGCTGGTCATCTGAATGACCGAGGTAGGAGGATTCTTTTTAGGCAATTACTGTATACAGCATTACTGCAAAAAGGGGAAACATTCGAGAAGTATTCAAAAGTAAATGATCTAATGAATTTACCCGATACTGCGAAGAAAATTTTTGAACTAACAAAAGAAAACCATTTGAATATTAATTTAGATACCAGGACTAAAACATTGATTGATGATGATGAAGATGAAGAAAATATTAACGGAGACTTGGAGCAGAATTTTCTTAAACATATTGAGTATTGTATTCTTATAGAGATAAGCAGAAACACTAATTTTACACAACAAAATTTAGAGGATGTTGGATTATTAAAGGTAGTGTATGCAGGTTTAAAAGGATTAGTTTCGGATAAAAACAAGGATGTAATCTGGAAAGATATCCCTGAGATTTATAAATTAAATGAGGAATTACGCTATGATTTACTATGGGGAGTTCTGAGTATTTTACGTAGACGTACAGCCATTAGTCACGATTTTATTATCAATCCACGGGATATCAAAAATATCACCTTTGCTTTAAATGATGACAGCTTATTTTATCTGAGCATATTTGGCAAAACAAGAGCATTCGCAGAAAAGTCTTTTAATGACCGGTTTAAATCTATTTGGAGCTTTGCACACCCATTGTCGGCCCCTGGCCGTTTTGTTAAAAAATTTCTTAATATAGATTCTTCACATTGCACAGAATTAATGATTAAGCTGTTTGAATTGCTTGCCAGAAGAGATATCAATGTATTAAAAAGGGATATTAATATAAGATTTGTTCCTAGAGCATATCGCTTAAATTGGGAAAGAATCCGATTAGTAAACTCTGATAGCAGGGTACATAAAGTCTCTGAGAAATCTAACATGGTATATGATTTTAAAAAATACGAAAAATCTTTAACCGGATTAAAATTAACGAAAAAGGATTTTAAAAATCACTATTATCGTGAGTTATATACCATCCCGATTTCTTCCAGTTTAGTTATAGGTGCACAAGATCATAGTGGGCAACTTTCCGGAAATGACAGGAAAGAAATAGAACATCAATTCCGAGATAACAAGTTGCCTAATATATTAGTATGTACCCCTACTATGGAAATGGGAATAGATATAGGAAACCTATCCGCAATATTTTTAAGAAATATCCCCCCGAGTCCAAGTAATTATGCACAAAGAGCTGGGCGTGCCGGAAGAAAGGGGCAGGCTTCTTTAATTACTAGTTTTTGTGGAGCAGGTTTTGGCAGAGGCCCACATGACCAATATTTTTTCAAGTATCCAGAGAAAATAATAGCTGGTAAAGTAACTGCTCCAAGATTTTTAACCGATAACCAACGATTAGTATCTTCGCATATCCACTCAATCGTTTTGGAGACTCTATCAGTAAAACTTAAATCCAAACCTTGTGAACTGATTAACACAGAGGATTCAAATTTACCGATGTTTATTGACATTAAAAATAATTTAGAAGATGAGATAAACAACAATTTTCAAATCCTGCTTGATAACTCAATCCTAGTTTTTAAATCCGAAATGGATAAATATAACTGGCTGGATGAGAATTTTATTAAGGATATCATCAGTAATTTTGTGAAGAAATTAGATCATGCATTTAGTGATTGGAGAAAAGATTATAAGAGACTTCAAGAGCGTTTGAATAAATTACATCAAGAAGCTAATCATCAATATCAACAAGAGGCCAAATTTGAATTTGAGCGTGTTACGAAACAGATGGATAGAATGAGACAGGGAGATTCCGGTTACTACGTTTATAGATATTTAGGTTCAATTGGATTTTTGCCAGGCTATGCTTTTCCTGAAAATTATGTCTCTGTTAGTTATTTTGCAGGAACAGAAGAGAAGAAAATATTAAGAAGCCGTATTTTAGCGATAAGAGAACTTGCACCGTTTAATACTATCTATGTGGATGGCGGTACATATAAAGTTAGTTCTGCGAATATGGCAGTGGGAATTCCTTGGCAAAAAATGAAATTTTGCCCAAAATGTGAAGCTGTTTTATCGGGAGATAAGGTGAATCAAGCTGCATGCCCACGTTGTGGTAATAATTTATCAACAGAACATACCATTGAAAATGTTATGCCAATGCCTGATGTAATTGCTACGCGAAGAAGTAAAATTGGATCAGATGAAGAAGAGAGACTGCGTTCCGGATATGTCATCGAAGAATATTATGATAATAATCCTTTTAAAACAATTTCAGTTAAAGTTAATCTTGAAAATAAAATAATTATTTCTCTGGATTATGAACATAATGGCAGAGTTATAGGGATTAATAAAGGATTACGTCAAGATGTACAAGAAGGAAAGTTCGGTTTTTCGTTTTGTAATGCTTGCAAAAGTTGGATTAATGATAAGGATGATCAAATTAACAAGCATTATGGCAGTCAAGATAAAAAAGGTGAATGCCGGAAAAATGGCACAGTAAATGATCTTATAAAAGGAGTGCATCTTATTTCAGACGATATTCATGATGTATTGACAATTAAATATAATTTACCCGATGAAGTTAAAAATCAGAAAATTTTCGCAACCACTCTTATGCATGCGTTTAATAGAGCCATACAGCTTGCTTTAGATTTAGATGAAAGTGAATTAGGATGCTTTTTAAGGCCAGCTGTTTCGGAAAAAGAAGATTACGAAATCATTTTATACGAGACAATCGTAGGAGGTGCTGGCGCAATTGAATCTCTTTTAGAAAAACCAACATTTAATAAAGTTATTACAAAATCTTGTGAACTTTTACATATGTTTGATAAAGATGGGGCGTGTGATAAGGCCTGTTATGATTGTTTGTGTTCCTTTTTTAATCAACGTGACCATCAATATCTTGATAGAAAAGTAATCTTGCCCTATTTGAAAAAAATGTATGATGACAAACAAAATTTAGAATTTATAAAAGTTAATATTAATGAAAATCCAAAAAGACTAGATGAATTAAAAATAAAATGTGACTCAAAATTAGAAAAAGATATTTTAGATTTAATTTATAAAGCAGGAATCAAGTTACCCGACGATGTCCAGAAAACTATTTACGATGGTGATGCTCCAAAAGTAAAACCGGATTTCTTTTATGAAAAATTAGGTTCCAAAGGGTTATGCATTTTTGTAGATGGACCTGTACATGAAAAAGAGAGCACACAACAAGAAGATAAAGAAAAAAGAAAATGGCTTAAAGGTAATAGTTATCGCGTGTTTGTTTTTGATTACAAAAATGCTCCTGAATTTAAGGAGGAAATTGAAGAATTAAAAGCCCGACTATAAAAGTTATAAAAGAAATATTATTTTACTAAAGTCAAATAGTTATCAAGTTTTTAATAGAGAAAAATGCGGCATGAGACGGTTCCTTTTCACATTTTTAGAAGTAAAAATATTTTAAAAATTTCATGGAGTATTTATAAGTGGAAAATGATAATCTATTTTCAATAAATAAATCAGTCATTGGCAATGAATATCAGTACAAATATATTTTGTTAAAAGTATTAGAATTTTTATTAGCAGGAAGATTAAAATCCGCATTAATTGATTTTCCTATCAAAAGTACTCAATATTCTCTTGACGGAAAATTTGTTTTAATGGAGCCAAGAGAAATTTTGCTATACGAAATAAAAACAGGTAATAATTTTAAGAATGATAGTAAAAATGAGTTGAAACATGTATTAAGGGTTTTTTATATATATGAAAAGTGGAAAATTAAAGAAAAATAATTTAATAAATTTTTCAGGAGAAAGTTAAAACAGTGTCAAATATCAACATGTAGCATTGTTTTTAAATTTTAAAAACACAATTTAGAATTCTATTAAAGCTACCAAATATAATTTCTATTTTAGTATATAAGCGTATACGAAAATAGTTTCCTGTTATAAATTCAATTAGAAATAAATGTTGGTTTGTTAATATATGGAAAGAAAATATAAAAAACCCATACAAAATCTAAGTTTAAAACAAA
>Ga0208905_1000898_pt1 | contig 15021 bp, 12 predicted proteins | sample AntAceMetag02UKS_FD_184776 | JGI IMG/M metagenome (GOLD analysis project Ga0208905, IMG submission 184776) | Saline lake microbial communities from Ace Lake, Antarctica - Antarctic Ace Lake Metagenome 02UKS (SPAdes) (version 2) | ecosystem: Environmental > Aquatic > Non-marine Saline and... | reverse complement strand
TAAATTGAGCGATTCTATGCGGCGAACTGCACCAATCTTATGGTCTGCAATCGGTTGCAAAAATACTCGTTCGCATTTATTAATGCGTCTGCGTTTTTTGCAACCGATGCAGCCTCATAATCTTAGAGCACATTTCATCCGCAATAATCGCTCAACTTAGGTTAAAGGAGAATTCTTCCGAGGGAAGAATTCTAGTCGCAGGAGTAGTAAGAGGAGCAGTTGATCAAACTCACAAAAGACGCTGAGGCGGTATACTGGAAACCATTGGTACTACTATATAGCGAACGGCAGTCACGGATGGTTACATCCGCAGCACCGATATAGATATTACCGATATTAGTAAATCCTCCGTTCATAACCTGTAGGTTCTCCACGGTGCAGCCTGTGGACGCGATGGCTAGGTAGTGTGATCCGGAAAATGAGATGGTGGTATTATTCCGGTCTTCACCGGTTTCAGTCGGGTGGATTGGACCGATCCGACTGATAAAAATCCTAATTACAGGTCCCGGTTATTTGTTCATAGTATTTAAAATACCATCGGAATTTTAAATAGATTTTTGGTAGATACGATACTTTTTGGATAGCGTCCCCCCCATCATCTCTGTCGCCCGGATGACCAGAAGGTTGTCCTCTAAAAGCCAGGAGATCTCGGAGTCTTTATAGCCCAGATCCCGGGCGGCCCGGGCGGACTCCAGGTAGAGGAGACCATCCAGCCCCTTCTTCCGGTACTCCTCTTCGATCCCGGCCATCATCAGACGGATATCAGTGATCTTTCTCCGACCTAAAAGAAATGTGATAATCTGGATCGGTCCCATCTTCCCGTTCATCTTCTTGATCACCTGATTATAGTCGGGGAGGACAAGATAAAATCCCACCGGTTTTCCTTTATACTCGGCGAAGAAGACCAGTTCGGGGACAACTATTGGTTTAAGTTCTTTTGCCATATGCTCGATCTCCGCCTCGGTAATCGGGACAAAACCCCAATTCTCCCTCCAGGCGGAGTTGTAGATCTCCCGGACCAGTTTCAGTTCCTGATGGAACTCCTTCATCCGGATGTTCCGGACATTTAAACCCCGCTTCTTGAGAATTACCGCGATCTTTTCTAACCGCGGATTCATCTTCTCCGGGACCGGTATATGGAAGGCAAGCAGATCCCGGGCTTTGGTCAGCCCGCAGCCTTCGAGAAGGGGATGGTAGTAGGGGAGGGTATAGGGCATCATGAGCTTTGGGGAAGAGTCATAGCCTTCCAGCAACAGTCCACAGGTGGCGTTGGTTGAAGGATTGAGGGGACCGATCATCTTTCTCAGATCCCGATCCTTCAGCCATGCTTCGGCGGCTGAAAAGAGAGCCCGGGTGGCTTTCTGATCATTGAGACACTCGAAGAATCCGAAGTAACCGGTCTGCTCGTTATGGTAGGAGATAAAGTCCCGGTCCACGATAGCCGCGATCCTTCCCATCGCCTGGTCGCCCCGAAAAGCAATGAAGAGTTCCCTTTCGGCATGATCCCAGAAAGGATTACGCCCTGGAGAGAGCAGCTTCTTCTCTTCCGAGATTAAAGGTGGGACCCAGTATGGATTACCCAGGTAGATCTTCCAGGGAAGGGTGATGAACTGCTTGAGATCGCCCTTGGTACAAACTTTTTTTATCCTAATGGCGGGAGGGGTCATTTTTTGCCGCAAGAAATTTATAATTTATTTCGCTTGGGCCTCGGGTTTGGCCGCAAAAATGCGAAAAATGTTCGCCTCGCCTGGGTCTGGATTGCCGCAAAAATGCGCAAAAACCGCAAAATTTTTCCTAGCCTGGTATCTACATAAACCACGGTCAGCGATTGCGGCTACAGTGCCGGGTGATTCTCTATGCCAGATCCTTTCTATTGGGCACTAAACTTTCTTGAGCCTATGGCGTATTTAATCGGTCAAATCTGACCGATTGTCGTTGAAAGTTGAGAGTTGAACGTTCAGCTTTACCACTGCCAACTGCCCACTCCCTACTGCCCATCTAAATCACGCCCAGTTCTTTCCCTGCTTTCTCAAAGATTTCCAGGGCAAAGTCAAGCTGTTGGTCAGTATGGGTGGCCATGAAGCTGGTCCGGATCAGTGTCTGGTCAGGCGGAACAGCCGGAGGAACCACCGGATTTGCGAATATCCCGGCATCAAAAAGAATTTTTCTCATCATGAAAGCTTTTTCCATATCTCCGATAATCAGGGGGATAATCGGGGTTTCGCTGGTACAGGTGTCATATCCCATTTCATTGAAACTATTCCGCATCTTGTGAGTTATCTCCCAGAGCCGATCCCGGCGTTCCGGTTCCTCCTCAATAATATCCAGGCAAGCCATGACCGTTGCTACGGATGCCGGCGGAATACTGGCGCTAAAGATCAGGGGACGGGAATGATGTTTGAGGTAATGGATTACCGATTCGTCTCCCGCAATACAGCCTCCGATCGAGGCGAGGGATTTACTGAATGTAATCATGATAAGATCGATCTCATCCTCCAGACCAAAGTGTTCGGCTGTTCCCCGGCCCCCTTTGCCCAGGACCCCCACCGAATGAGCGTCATCAACCATGACGCGGGCCCCGTATTTTCGAGCTATCTGAATAATCTCCGGGAGACGAGCGATATCTCCTTCCATACTGAAAACCCCATCGATCACGATCAGCTTCCCGTTATCATTACAGCCGGAAAGAACCCGCTCCAGATCATTCATGTCATTGTGAATAAACTTTTTTATTTTTCCAAATGCCATCCGGGTACCATCGATAATACTGGCATGATCGAGTCGGTCGATCAAAACGGTATCTCCTTTCCCCACAAGGGCGGAGATGGTCCCCAGATTAGTCTGGAATCCGGTTGAAAAGACCAGAGCCGCCTCTTTTCGGAAGAAGGCCGCCAGGCGGTCTTCAAGTTCGCGGTGGATATCCAAAGTGCCGTTTAAAAATCGTGAGCCAGCGCAGCCGGTCCCGTATTTTTCCAGTGCCGCGGCCGCGGCGGCTTTTACCTTTGGATGACAGGTTAACCCCAGATAACTGTTGGAGCCGAGCATCAATACTTTGCGTCCGTCAATTATCACCTCGGTCTCCTGAGCGGAAGATATCTCAGTGAAGTAGGGGTAGATCCCCATCTTCATAATTTCCTTAGCCTGGGTAAAATTTTTGCATTTATCGAATAGATCAGCCATATAATTATTACTCCGAAAAGATATTGATTACAACCATCCTTTGGTACGGTACCAACGGATGGTTTCTTGTAATCCTTGTTTAAGATCATATTGAGGTTTAAAGCCTAACTCGTCTTGAGCCTTATTAATGCTGCAAACCCAGTAGTTATGGTCCAGTTCATTGATTTTGTCCAGATAAAATCCGGCCGCGGACCGGGGAAAAAACCGGGCCAGCATTTTAATTGTGGTTAAGGTCGGTCTCCAGGGCAGGGGTATTGCGAAAGTGTTCTTCCCCAGGCTCTCTCTGATAATAGAGTATGCCTCTTTCCAGTGATACTCTTTCCCATCTCCGATAAAGTAAATCCGCAATTGTCGATCATTTCTATTGCTTGCCAGCAAAAGCGCGGATACCAGATCGGTAACATGAATTGTGCTGAAGATGTTTTTTTCCCCGCCGGGAATAAATCGTAAACCGTACCCGGCCAGTTTGATCAATTGCAGAGTCTCGGTGTCTCTCGGTCCATAAACCGCCGGTGGTCTGAGAATTGTGATAGGAAAGTAATTGCTGAATCGTTTCGCTTCTTGTTCGGCCGCTAATTTGCTTTCCCCGTAAAAGTTGACCGGTCGGGGGATTTCATTTTCATTTAAAAGATGACCATCCGGACTGGGGCCGGCTGCGGCAAGGCTGCTTACCAGAATGAAATGATCCAGGTCAACCTTGCTTTGGCGAACGGCTTCCAACAGATTCCTGGTTCCCTGCTGGTTGGTCTTGAAAAAATCTTCCCGGTTTTTCCCATTGATTTTTCCCGCCAGGTGGAAGACCGTACTTACATCCTTAAGCGAGTTTATCAGAGAGGTCTTATCATCAAGTGTACCGATCGCGAATTCGATCTCATTATGACCGAGAAACCGGCGAGAACTGGTCTCTCGGATCAGACATCGAATTTTCCAACCGTCTTGAAGCAGTGATTCAACCAGGTGACTTCCGATAAATCCGGTCCCACCGGTTACCAGGGCTGTTCTAAGATTATTTTTCATGGAGATATAAAAAGAAATTAATATAATGGCCCCATATATTCAAGGTATATAATAAATTAGCTCCCTTTGGTCGCTAATTTAGTTTTGAACAAAGACTAACATATTCTTGTTGAGATCATGGCGTTAAAACTATATACAATCTCTGAGGTGCCTTAAAGAATCTTATTTTTTCTTAAAAAGAATAAGAATGTGCAAGCATTGAACAAGGTAAGGTCAAAGTTTTTTTTATCTTTTATTTTTAATCTTAAAGCGGTAACGTAATTACCCTTGATGCCGCATCAAGGGGATTATTGACAGATTTTTTGGTATTGTCTACGGCAAGGTATTCAGTACCAGGTTTAACTTCCCTTGGATCGATGTAGATAAAATCTCCGAGGGTTGGGTTGTTGGAGAGGAACCGACCGCCGTGAAGGAAGAAAGGATCAAGATGGCCCGGGAGTATGAGGATTTTTTAAAGGCCCGGAGCCGGATACTGGAGGAACTCAAACTTGACGATGTCCGGGATATCTACAGTAAACAGGAGGCACTGATCAAACTCCTGATCGATAAGAAACTTATCACCCGGGAGGAGTTTGACAGGGAACTATCCCATCAGAAAGTCAAACCCACCCCGGTGCCGGATTGGGAGTTGATCCTGCAGCGAAAATAAAAGTTGCGGATCCGCCGCAACTTTTATGTTTTGAATAATGGCCGTAATAGTAGGTCAGTATTGAATCGAAAATTTAAGTAATAGGCATCCAGCTCTATCGAGATTACAAGTCCCGATAAACCGGGTGAAAGCGAATAACTTTAGGCACTTCTCCGCCGGAAGCGGATCAGCCTCTGGCTGAAAACTTTAGGCACTTCAGAAGTTGCCCGAACGAAGTGAAGGGTAAGTTCTTATGACAAAATATAAGTATGTAAATAAAAGAATCCCCAGGATTGACGCGAAGGATAAGGTGACTGGAAAGACGGTTTATTCCACCGATCGTTTTCCGGAGGATATGCTTCGGGCCCGGGTACTGAGGAGTGCTTTTCCCCATGCTAAGATAATCAAGCTTGATGTCTCCAGAGCCCGCGAACTCCCTGGCGTGGAAGCGGTTCTTACCCATGAAGATGTTCCCGGCCTTAACGGGTTCGGAATAGTAACGCCTAATTGGCCGGTTCTCTGTGTTGACCGGGTTAAATATCGGGGCGACGCCATAGCCCTGGTGGCCGCTGTGGATGAAGAGACGGCGGAGGAAGCGCTCTCCCTGATCGAAGTGGAATATGAACCGCTTCCGATTATTGATACTCCGGAAGAATCTCTCCGCCCGGATGCTCCCCTGATTCATGAAGGAGGAAATATTCTGCACTCAATGGATATTCCGCCTAAGGGGGATGTGGAGAAGGGATTGGCGGAGTCGGAGATTGTTCTGGAACAGACCTATAACACCCAGTTCATGGAGCATGCCTATTTAGAAACGGAGGGAGGAGTGGGTATCTATAATGAAGATGACGGAGTGATCACAATCTGGTGCGGAAGCCAGTATGCTTTCCGGGATCAGCTTCAGATCGCCCGTTCACTGGACTGGGAACCGGAGAAGATTCGGGTGATAGGATCTCCGACCGGCGGTGCTTTCGGGGGCAAAGATGAGGTCAGTGTCCAGATCCATCTGGCTATGCTGGCGATATACACGAAAAAACCGGTGCGCCTGCACTGGAGCCGTGAAGAGTCGATAGTGGCTGGTCCCAAACGGCATGCCATGACCACAACTTTCCGGATTGGAGCCGGCAATGACGGAATATTACGTGCGATCGACGTTCAAGTTGTTGCAAATGCCGGGGCGTATGATACCATCTCAGGTCCGGTTCTTAACCTGTCGCTGGAATCATCTCCCGGTCCCTACAAATATCCTGATTCACGATTCCGGGGTATCAGTGTCTATACCAATAACGCGATGGGTGGTGAGTTTCGAGCTTTTGGCGCTCCTCAGGTTGTTTTTGGATTGGAACAGGAAATTGATAAATTGGCCCGGTTGCTTAAGATGGACCCGATTGAACTACGCCTCTTAAACGCCGTGGAAGAAGGTGATATCTCTGCCCTCGGGCATAGACTCAATACCAGTGCCGGGATTAAAGAGACTCTCCGCGCCGCTGCCAAGACGTCCCTCTGGAAGGACCGTGATGAGATCAAACGCTTGCTCTCCGAAAAAAATAAATATCAATCGTATGGGATAGGAGTTGCCTCGGAATGGCATGCAGTTGGATTGGGGGTAGGTTTGCCCGATTTCGCCAATGTTGTCATTGAGATCGGCGAAGGGGGAGCAATAACGCTCCGGACCGGCGCGATTGAATTAGGGCAGGGAAATTTGACCGCCTATGCCCAGATGTTGGCCGAGGTGCTGGAATGCGATATATCCATGATTAATGTTATCCATGGAGATACTATGGCTTGTCCGGACTCAGGGTCGGTTACCGCTTCCCGATCAATTATGGTTAATGGCAACGCGATTATTAATGGAGTGGAGATATTGAAGCCGATGCTGATAGAGATAGCGTCTAATAAGCTGGGTATTCCGGAAGACGATCTTGAATATAGCGACGGCCGGGTTTCCTCCCGGAGCGATTCATCCATCGCGATGACTCTGGCGGAGATCGCGGATCAGGCTATTGCCTCATCCCGTCTGCTCAAAGTTACCGGCCACGCGGTTATCGCGATTTCGGATAAGGATTTTGGGGATGGCCTGCCCCACAATTACTATACCTATATTACCCAGATAGCACTGGTCGGTGTGGATACCGGGACCGGAGAAGTGGAGGTTATCAAAGTAATCTCACTCCCCGAGATGGGCCGGGCCATTAACATCGATGGGGTGGAAGGGCAGTGCGAAGGTTCAGTGGTTATGGGTCAGGGATACACTCTCTATGAGAATGTGATAGTGGAAAAGGGTGAGTTCAAGACCAAAAGTTTTTCGACCTACATACTTCCTACCGCGCTTGATGTCCCGGAACATGAGACGATAATAGTGGAGAAACCGGAGAAGACCGGTCCTTTTGGCGCCAAAGGAGTAGGTGAAGCTCCCACGGTCCCGATCATTCCGGCGATTGCCAACGCTATCTACGATGCCGTCGGGATTCGTCTGGAGAAACTTCCGATTACGCCGGAATATGTGATTGAGAAACTCGAAGAGAAATAGAAATTAGCCACAAAGGCACAAAGATACTAAGAGATCATAAGAATAAAGAAGCAACATAGTTGTTGTATCTTTTATTCTTTTCTTTGTGTCTTAGTGGCAAAACAATTGCGGAGCTAATTTATATATGAATGAGACAACAGTAAAATTCATCTTAAACGGGGAAGAGGTCAGTGTTTCGGCTCCTCCCTGGTTTACCCTGCTCCGGCTTTTACGGGAACGTCTCGGATTAACCGGGTCGAAACCCGGATGCGAGCGGGGTGAATGTGGTGCCTGTACGGTGTTGTTGGATGGTGAACCGGTGACTTCCTGTCTCGTTCTCGTCCCCCAGGTGGAGGGGCGGAATGTACAGACTATAGAAGGGATATCAGAGGGAGATGGCCTCCACCCGCTCCAGCAGGCTTTCATCGATGAGAGTGCGGTACAGTGCGGGTACTGTATTCCAGGAATGATTATGTCGGCGAAAGCTTTACTGGACAAGAATGATTCACCAACCCGTGATGAGATTAAACGGGCCATCTCCGGGAATCTCTGCCGCTGTACCGGATATGCCAAGATTATTCGGGCGGTAGAAGTGGCCGCGGAAAGGATGAGAGAAGATGAAATTTAATTATCAGAAAGTTAATACTGTATCCGAAGCATTGGAAGTACTGAGCGGAAATAATGAGACCCTTAAAATATTGGCTGGAGGAACCGATCTGCTGGTTATGATCCAGGAGAATCTCATCTCCCCCGGTGAGTTGCTCGATATCAGCGGAATTGAAGAGTTGAAAGGGATTGAAGAAGACGAAGGCCGGATCCGTCTGGGCGCGCTGGTGACTCATGGCCGTATTGCCGAGAGCAGTCTCCTGCGGGAGAAGGCTCTTCCTCTGGTAGAAAGCTGTACTGAAGTCGGTTCTCCCCAGATCCGTAATCTTGGAACAATCGGGGGCAATCTGGTGATGGCATCTCCCTCCGGAGATTCTCTCCCGGCGCTCTATGTCCTGGGAGCGGAAGTAATTCTGGCCAGTAATGAGGGTGAACGCGTCCTTCCGATTGAGGATTTCCTGGTCGGAGTCAAGAAGAGCGCTATCCGTCCCGATGAACTCCTGGTGGCGATTTCATTTCCCGGAATGAGCGCCGAGGCCCGGGGATTCTTCAAGAAACTGGGGCAGAGAAAGGCCCTGGCCATCTCCAAGGTCTCCGCCGCCGCGGTTATCTCCTGCCTTGATGGAGTTGTAGCTTCAGCCCGGATTGCTCTGGGAGCGGTAGCTACCACGGTTATCAGGACCCCCCGCACTGAATCTTTTCTGGTTGGCCAGGCTCTTACTCCGGAAGTAATCTCCGAAGCTGCCCGTATCTGTTCGGAAGAGTCCCGGGCCATCACTGACATCCGCTCCACCGCTGGTTACCGGGATGAGATGGCGGGGTTGCTGCTGGCAAGGGGACTGGAAGAGTTGAAAGACTGAACTTTGAACCAACCTTCGCCAAGGCTACGGCGGGCCAGGCATCGAACCAACCTTCGCTAAAGCTACGGCGGGCACGGCGTCCAACTTCGAACCAGCCTTTGCCAAGGCTACGGCGGGCCAGGCGTCGAACGACAGTGACCATTCGCGTAATTCGCGAAATTAGTAGTTCTTAAAAGGGGGCGAGGCGGGGGAAGCAATTCGTGGAAATTCGTGTACCACGCAAAACCAACAGTCCCGCGGTCCCGATGTCTATCGGGACTTTGCGGTGATGACCTTCGGTCATCGCGGGGTAAAATTCGTGGACTGCAAAATGGGCCGAGGTCGGGGTGGTGCAACCAGAAAAAGTGACAACTTTAAATCAGGACATGACGTCAACTTTCTTCTCCCGTCAACCGTCAACCGCCAACCGTCAACTTTCTTTTCCTGTTTACGCGATTATCCTGGCCGCCGGCGAGTCCCGCCGGTTTGGCCAAAAAAATAAACTCTTCCTCCCCTGCGGTCGCGCAACAATCCTGGAAGCTTCAGTCAAGAGTATCCTCAATTCCCGGGTGGACGGAACAGTGATTGTTCTGGGGCATCAGGCGGATCTGGTCAAGGAACTCCTGCGAAATTTTTCCTGTCCCACTGTCATCAACCCAAATTATCGGGAGGGGATGGGAAGCTCGGTTGTCGTTGGAATTGATTATTGGCTGGAGAGGATCGGGCGGATCCCTACGGCGGGTCTTCTCTTCGCTCTCAGCGATCAGCCCTTCATCCCGACCGCGGTAATAGATACTCTGATCGAAAAATACCGTGATTCCGGGGCGGATATCGTGGTTCCGGTCTTTAATGGCCGCCGTGGGCATCCCTCAATCGTTAACAGAAAGTATGCCGATGAGATCCGGCAAGTAGCCGGCCGATGGGGCGCCCGGGAGGTTCTCCTTCGTCATCCGGATAAGATCTTAAGCGTCCCGGTCGAGGCGGAAGGGGTGATTCTGGATATCGATACACCGGAGGATTATAATAATTTGGAGTAATCCACCTCCCGAACAAAGTTTTCTTATCCTTCGGTGCTTTTATTGATATTTACTTTTTGGATATATTATTTCTTTCAGTTAGCCATCTTTTCTGGTTGACGCGGCAATCTGATGATGATAGCTTCCCCTCTTCGTAATCATTAACAGAATTTTCAAAAAGCAAAACCAAGATACTAATATATATTATAGAAAGTATTTATTTATCCAAGGGCGTTAGTTTTAGTGTATTCTCACTAAGTTAGCGCCGAAGGCGCTAACTTATGAAGACATATTCAGCAAAACCAAAAGATATCGAGAGGAAGTGGTATCTGATCGACGCGAAAGATCAGGTGCTGGGGAGGATGTCAACCCGGATCGCCGATCTGTTGAGGGGAAAGAGTAAGGCTATCTATACTCCCCATATGGATACCGGTGATTTCGTGGTAGTGATCAATGCCGAGAAGGTAATAGTGACCGGGAAGAAGGCGGAGCAGAAGGAATATCAGCGATATAGCGGATATCCCGGCGGCCTGAAGAAGATCCCATACAGACGGATGATGGATACTCATCCGGAGAGGATAATCGAGCACGCGGTTCGGGGGATGATCCCACATAATCGTCTGGGGAGGGCAATGATTAAAAAATTAAAGGTATATGCCGGATCCAATCACCCGCACGAGGCCCAGCAGCCGGAAGTATTGGATCTGAGTTAGTGCCTATGGCGCTAACTGACCGATTCGGAAAATTTCCGATATATATCTGAATTTTGATTTGTTGGATAACTTAAGTATTCGGGGCAATTATAAATAAATATGGCGGATTGATAAGGAAAATAATTAACAAATGGCGTTAATCTTAGTGTAGCTTCATTAAGTTAGCACCGGAGGCACCAACTTAAAATGAGTGACAAAGTAAAATATTACGCGACCGGGAGACGGAAGACAGCTGTAGCTAAGGTCTGGATCCGTCCTGGCGTCGGAAAATTTAGTATCAATCGTCGGCATGACCTGGAAGAATATTTCCATCGGGAAGTGCTGGTAAAGATAATAAAAGCACCCTTGCAGGTAACGGATAATATGGGACAGTTTGATGTCATTGCCCAGGTATCCGGCGGTGGTAAAGCGGGGCAGGCCGGTGCTCTCTGTCATGGAATCGCCCGGGCTTTGGTTGAGTCTAACGCGGATCTCCGTTCTCCACTTAAATCCGCCGGTCTCCTGACCCGTGATCCCCGGAAGAAAGAGAGGAAAAAATATGGTCAGGCTGGCGCCCGAAAGAAATTCCAGTTCTCAAAGAGATAAAATCGGATCATCCGATTCTGTCTTTTTGATGAAAAAGTCCCGCAGTTTGCGGGGCTTTTTTTATGTTATAATCAGGTCATTTTTGGTAAAACAAAGAAAAGTTATATATTGTTATATGTCCTAGATAGTATTGATTTATCCGGGAGCGTTAGTTTAAGTGTATTTTCATTAAGTTAGCGCCGAAGGCGATAACTTATAAAGGAGTACGATCATGTTGAAAGTTGCGATAGTCGGAGCGACCGGATATACCGGGTTGGAGTTGCTGAAATTATTGATATCTCATCCCCGGATTGAGATTACATCCCTTACGGCTAAAGTTGACAGTACAATCGGTATCCACGAAGTATTCCCGGAGTTGACCGGTCGGCTGGAGATGGACTGTACCAACCTCGATGTGGAGGAGGTCTGCGCTAAGGCTGATTTTATATTTCTGGCATTGCCGCATACCGTCTCTTTCCTATTCGCCCCCGAATTTATCAAGGCGGGTAAGAAGGTGGTTGATCTGAGCGCGGATTACCGGTTTGCCGACCCCGTGGTCTATGAAGAGTGGTATGGAGGCAAGCATGGCGATCCGGAAGGAGTATCTCAAGCTGTTTACGGTCTTTGTGAGCTCTTCCGGGATCAGATCAAGTCGGCCGTTCTTCTGGCCAATCCCGGCTGCTATCCCACCGGCACGATCCTGGGGAGCTGGCCGGCCTTGAAGGCTGGCTTGAGCCCGCGGGGAGAGATAATCGTCGATGCCAAGACCGGAGTAACCGGCGCCGGTCGGAAAGCCAGTCTGGCTCTCCTCTTCCCGGAAGTAAACGAGAATTTTAAGGCCTACAGCCTGGCATCACACAAGCATACCCCTGAGATGGAAGAGGTTCTGACCAGGCTGACCGGGCGGCCGGTCGGGGTGGAGTTTGCTCCTCATCTTCTCCCGGTTAACCGGGGCATTCTCAGTACAATCTATATCTCTCTCGCGGAAGATACCTCCGAGGATGAAATTCTGGATATCTATCGCCGGGAATATGCCGATGAACCTTTTATAACCGTTTATCCGAAAGGAACTCTCCCTCAGCTCCGGGAAGCGGTCGGCACCAATAAGTGTTTGATCGGTCTCAGGGTTAATCCCCGGACCAGAAACCTGATTGTGGTGAGTGTGATCGACAATCTTTTGAAAGGCGCTGCCGGGCAGGCCGTTCAGAATATGAATATCATGGAAGGTTTTGAAGAGAGGGAAGGCTTGCTTTAGGCAAACCGTACTCGAAGAGGTCTTTTTAACTTTTCGTGCTAAAAAAACTAAATATTCACCACGAAGGTCACGAAGAACACGAAGAAAAACAAAGAAAACTATGTATTTTTTCTGTTTTTTTAAATTCCTTCGTGAATGCAGTCTACCCCTAAAAATTCGGGGTGTTCTTCGTGGTTTAAAAGGGTTTTCGCGTAAGATATAAATAGGTAACGCTCATGATTGAAGACAGACAGATAAAACAGTTGGATCCTTCAGAAATGCCCATAGGATTCCGCTCCGCCGGATTCGCCAGTGGAATCAAAGCCAATGGGGATAATGATATGGCTCTGATTTTCTCTGAAGTGGAGGCGACGGCTGCCGGGGCGTTTACAACAAACAGGGTCGCGGCGGTGCCGGTATGGCTGGATAAGAAAGTTCTGGCCGGCGGTCGATGCCGGGCGGTTATCGTGAACAGCGGTTGCGCCAATGCCTGTACTGGACCTCAGGGAGAAGCTGATGCTGAACGCATGGCGCGATTGACTGCCGAAGGACTGTCGATTGATCCAGGAGTAGTCGTGGTCTGCTCGACCGGGCGGATCGGGAAACTACTCCCGATGAAAAAGATTGAGACTGGTATCGCCGGGCTGAGCAAGATTATCAAGTCCGGCGGAAATGATTCGGCTAGCAAGGCTATTATGACTACCGATACGCATCCCAAAGAGGTGGCGGTCGAATTTGAAGTTGGAGGTAGAATCTGTCGGGTCTGGGGGATCGCGAAAGGGGCCGGGATGATCTATCCCCGGATGACAGTTGATGGTCTGCCCCATGCCACTATGCTGTCTTTTCTGACAACTGATCTCGGGGTTAGCGCTGACTTGCTCAGGACCTCTCTCTCTCTCAGCCTCGCTCAGTCTTTTAACCGGATCACGGTTGACGGTGATACCAGCACCAATGATTCGGTTATTATGATGGCTAACGGAGAGTCACAGGCGGTAATTGAGTCTGGAAGTAATGACTTGGAAGTCTTTCAGGACGCACTCAATCTGGTTACCGGTGAACTGGCCCGAATGATTGCCCGTGATGGTGAAGGCGCGACTAGGTTAATTAAGATAGAAGTACAATCCGCCTCTACCCGGGAAGATGCCCGAATCGCTGCCGCCTCGGTTGCCAACTCGCTTCTATTTAAGTGCGCTCTCTACGGCGAGACACCGAACTGGGGACGTCTTATGGCCGCCCTGGGATATTCCGGCGCGTTGATTGAAGAGAAGAAGATAACCACTTCCCTGAACGGAATCGAGATTATCCGGAAGGGACTTTTGTCGGAAGTTGATCCCGCGGTGATCGCCGAAAAATTGAAATCGAAATTTCTAACTATTTTAATCGATCTTGGATTGGGGGATGGAAGTGATTTTTATTATACCTGTGACATATCTCCGGAATATGTGGAGATCAATAAATATTAGGGAATAGGAAATAGGAAATGGGAGCGGGAGTTTCCCGGGAAAATGATAGTGTGAAGAAAATAATTGAGAAAGCAGCAGTTTTGATTGAGGCGCTTCCATATATCCAGTCATTTCAAAGAAAGGTGGTGGTGATAAAACTGGGGGGGAGCGCGATGATATCCCCGGAATGCATTGAGGGGGTGCTTCGGGACGTGGTATTTATGGAAGCGGTTAAGATGAAGCCGGTCTTGGTTCATGGCGGGGGTAATGCGATCAGTCGAAGGATGAAGGAAGCCGGGATACAGCCCCGATTCATTGATGGTCTGAGGGTAACCGATTCGGACGTAATCGGAATTGTGATGGAGGTTCTCGCTGGAATTAATGGTACTTTAAGTGCGCGGATCAACGATATGGGCGGTCGGTCGGTGGGGTTATGCCGCCGGGAGGAGTTGGTTATTAAAGCTAATAAACATCTTCCGCTGCTATCCACCAAGTCGGGCAAGTCTAAGCCTACTGATATCGGATTTGTCGGGGAAGTTGACCGGATTGATGTGGATGCTATAAGGAATATCACTCGGCGCGATAGGGTTCCGGTTATTGCTCCTCTCGGAGAAGATAAGAAAGGAGATGTATATAATATAAATGGGGATATGGCGGCCGGGGCGATCGCGGCGGAACTGAATGCGGAGAAACTGGTTTTTCTCACAGATGTGGAAGGGATTATGACCAAATCGGATCACAGACAGGTTCTATCATCATTGAAGAGAGAAGATATCATTCGCCTGATGGAAGAGGGGACGATTGCCGGAGGGATGATCCCCAAGGTGACGGCTGGTCTTCATGCTCTCGAGAATGGGGTCAAGAAGATACATATCATCGATGGGAGGATCAAACACTCGCTCCTGTTGGAGATATTTACCGACAAAGGAATCGGGACCGAGATCGTGATGTAAGAATGAACGTTAAACGTCGAACTTTCAACGCCGAACATCGAACGAAAAGCCTCGACTTGTCCGCCGTAGCTCGAAGAGTGAAGGAGGAAGGGGCGGTAGATAATAGGTAGGAGCGTTAGTCCTGATTTAAAAGACGAACATCGAATGAAAGCGACTAAGCCGAGGCGAAACAATTAGTGTGAATTAGTGTAATTAGGGCCTGTCCCAAAACCCGGAATTTTCCATCATTCTTTGTGGGGATATAAAAACCCCATCCACCAGCTTGAGCGAAATTGTCTATTCCGGAGCAGGTCCGATCAATTTAGAATGATTTGACCAAT
>Ga0208905_1000896_pt1 | contig 15048 bp, 8 predicted proteins | sample AntAceMetag02UKS_FD_184776 | JGI IMG/M metagenome (GOLD analysis project Ga0208905, IMG submission 184776) | Saline lake microbial communities from Ace Lake, Antarctica - Antarctic Ace Lake Metagenome 02UKS (SPAdes) (version 2) | ecosystem: Environmental > Aquatic > Non-marine Saline and Alkaline... | reverse complement strand
ATAAATTTGATACATATAACCGGTATTCCCTGTAATATCAGTCCAATCAATAAAAAGTTCTATGTTTTGATTTATTGCTCCATTGCTTGGAGATGTAATATTTACAGTGCTTTTTGTTGTAAAACACCATATTGAAGACCAGGCAGAAGTGTCATTAGCATTTTTTGCACAGGCACGCCAATAATATTTTATTCCGAATAATAAATTAGATTGACTTACAAATGAACTATTGGTTGCCGTTGTACCTTGTTCAAATAAAGGGGAATTAAAATTTGAAGTTGTATCAATTTGATACATATAACCGGTATTCCCTGTAATATCAGTCCAATCAATAAAAAGTTCTATGTTTTGATTTATTGCTCCATTGCTTGGAGATGTAATACCTACAGTAACTTTTGTTGTAAAACTCCATGTTGAAGACCAAACAGAATTTCCTGATGAACTTAATGTCATCACACGCCAGTAATATGTTTGACCAAAAAATAAATTGGACAAATATTTATAAGATTCGTTTGTTCCTGTAGTATCTTGTATAAAATATGCAGAACTAAAATCAAAAACTGTGTCTAATTGATACACATAGCCCTCATTTCCGGCAATGTCTGTCCAATCAATAAAAAGCGACAAATCCTGATTTGTTGCACCATTACTTGGTGAAGTTATAGATGGTGCATTAATGGCAAATGTTTCCAGACATATTGCCAAAACAAAAATAATTGATGTTAATACTTTTTTCATTTTTTTGTTCCTCCTTTTTAATTTTAAGATTTATTCCGTTTTTTTAAGTGGTTTCTGGTCTCCACTGTTTTATCTGTTCTTGTCACTTTGGGTGGTCAGACCTTTGGCTTTCGCGGACCGGCGTTAATTTTTATAATTGCCCATAATATGAATTATTGTTTAATAAATTTTTGAACCGAAACGCCATCAGTATTACCAAGCTTTACCACATACACCCCTTTTGCAAGGTTGCTTATATCAATTTCGGTTTTTGCCTGTTTTGTTTCCTGTTGCAGTAGTAATTGCCCGTGGATGTTGTAAATAGAAATAATTTCATCTTCGGCAAAAGCTGTATTTTCTATTGTGATTAAATCATTGGTTGGATTTGGGTATATTTTCACAGTATTTTTAATCATATTATCATTAATAGAGGTTGCGACTGATGGAGGATTATCCCATTCATCACGCAACCAGGGTGCAAGATAAGGTTCTTGATATTCACCAGCTGAATATTCAGGGTCTCCACCATAGAATGTATCAGGACTTTGAATAAATGGAGTTATATTTATAATATTAGAATCATTGGAATAAATAATCCATGGAATAATAAGGCTATCTGCTGAATTAAGAGACCCGTTGTTTTGTGTTATTTCACCATTATAACGTATTTGTACACCATCTTCAATACTTGTTTTCATCGCATGAGAACCTCCTTCAACACCTATTACCGGATGACTATTGTCTGTTGATATTTCATACCATGAAAAAGTATTAAAAAAAATATGATTGCTAAGCATTATGTATATTGGGGTAGTATCCTGAACATAAATAAAATATTTTTCCCAATCATGTTCATGGTTATTCGCCCAGTTATTATCGGCATAATAAAGCCAGTATTCATATACATTGTAATCAGGTGTTTCTACAAAATGGAAATATACTGCAGGTTGCTGGTCATTATATCCCCTATTAGTTAATCCTGTTCTTCCTGTGCCATAAATACTATCGCCAATTGAAAACAAAACAATATTCTCAAGATTATCTTCTACGCTGATAACACTGTCATTATTTGCATCTTGTGTAGTGTTGAATATAGAAGAAACAGGAAAATTTGTTTCACCGGAATCAAAATTATCTGTACCGTCAAATGTGAGCGTTGCAATATATTTGTAAGGATTAATATTATTTTGGGCTTCTAGATTCAAACTTATTAAACTGATAAACAGGACAAATAATAAATACATTTTTTTTAAAGTCAATTTAAGTTTCATAATTGCCTTTTTATTGAATAATTAATTTCTCAACTTTCATATTATGATTATTATGTATTTTAAGTAAATAAATTTCTTCTGAATAACCGGATAAATCAATTTTTTGAATATTGATTGTTTTGTTCAATTGTTTACTAAAAATTATCTGACCAACAGAATTTAGTATTTCTATAGTTGCATGTATTTTATATGGATTTTTAATATTGATAATACCATTGGTTGGATTTGGATAAATAAAAATATTTGAAGTTGATGAACTATTTTCATTAATACTTGAAGTCTGCATTTCTAACTTGATATTTGGCCTTTCATAATATTTATAAATAGAAGTTTCGTAAGTACATGGGTCAAATGAACCTGCTGAGCCGGCAACCATATACTCGCTTGTTGTAGTATATTTTGTGGAAGCATTGTAACCATAAGTTCCATTGTGAAAACATGTTTCTATAACAATATCAGAAGTTCCATCCCAATTAAAAGGAGTACTAAAAGTATGAGTATTCCAGTCTTGTACAGGTTGATACGGATTACCGAGAAAAACAGTGGTTAAACCTGTAATCTAGTCATAATCTCCTGCAGATTCAAAATCAGACAAAGGACTATTTCCAATTGATATGGAAAAATTTTGCAGCGAGGGGCAACTGTTAACACCGCTAACGTCAAAAGCAATGCCTGTAATATTTCCTGCTATTCCACCAGCAGCAGAGAGTTCAGATGCTTTAATAATTATCTAATACCTTGCACCGTATTCCCAATTGCCATAAGGTGCCGGCCAAGTATTATAAGCATTTGCATTAATTCCATCGCCAATTGTTACTGTCTGGCTTTTAGCTTTAACTCCGAATAAAAATATTGAGATAAAACAAACTAATAATTTTGTTAAAGTTATTTTTTTTATTTTTTTTATTTTAAATTTAGACCTACTCATCTGGCTTTTCGGTGTCGCCCCGTTTTTAAAGTTGTTTCTGGTTTCAACTATTTTTTTGTCAGTTGTAAATAACTGTCATGAAGAGTCAAAGTTAATCTTTTGAAACTCTCTTGTCTGTCTGTTATGTCGTTTTTTAAACTTGCCCATAACGTAATAGTGTTTTATGCGAAATTCAAAAATACAAAAAAAAAAATGATTAAAGGCAATAAACTGAATTTTTTCAAAAATAAGTTGTTATTTATTTTTTAGCAAATATTAAGTATTTTTTTTAATTTAACAATAAATAAATATATTTTTTTACATTTTATTAAATATACCAATACGAAACAGACAGGCAGTTGCCTGTTATATTAAATTATCTCTTTTGTCAGGTGATTGCCTTAAAAAACAGTATAAAAAATCATTTTATATACTTACAGAACTATTTATCTAAAAACAGAGTATAACCTCTAAAAATAAAGAAATGTTTATTATTCTTTTTTATTTTGTATCTTTGTTCGCTTAATTTTTGCATTTTTTAAAATTAAATTTGGAATAGAAAAAAAAATTGCGTATATTGTCAGTTTAAATATTTTAGGAAAAACAGATGCGATATTTTGTAAGACATATTATTATAACAGCTTTGGTTTTAATGCTTTGTGTTTTTAATAATTTAAATTCACAAGCTCAATATATTATGACAAGTGATAGCTGCGTAGTTTATGTTAACACTGATTCAATGATAATTAATGGCTCAGTAAATAATATTGGTAGTATTAATAATGACTCTTTATATAATTTGGGGAAGATAATTATTAAAGGAGATTTTGTTAATGACGGACTTACATCAGGAAATGGTCAATATGAGCTTACAGGTGACTGGGTAAATAATAAAGTATTTAAATCAGGATTAAGCACAGTTACATTAAACGGAGCAGATCAATTTATAACAGGAAACTTTTTAACGGCTTTTTATAATCTTAAATTAGAAAATGCAGGAATAAAAACATTAACAATAAATTCTGTTGTTAGTAATATGCTTGATTTAACAGACAGAGAATTAGCAACTGATATTTTTACAATGTTTATAACAAATGTAAACCCATTAGCAATTGTCAGGACAAGCGGTTTTGTCAGTAGTTTGGGAAATGGCAGATTATCAAGAGTAACTAATGTAAACGGCACTTATTTATTTCCTGTGGGTTCAAGTTTAGACACAATAAGATATCGTCCTGTTGAAATTAGACCTAACAATTCTGTAAATAACACATTTACTGTAAGGTTTGTTAATAATAAAGCTACAATTGATGGTTATGATTTACATAATCTTGACCTTAGTATTTTACGTGCTGATTCTTCATTTTATCATCTGATTAATCGCACAGCAGGTAATGATTCTGCTGATGTTACAATTTATTTTGACCCTGTTAGTGATGGTAATGGCTGGAAAGGAATAGCAAACTGGAAAGATGTCCCTTTAAATCAATGGCAGAATATAGGATATGTAAACAGTGTTTACGGTTCTTTAAAAGGACTAAAAAAAATATCATGGAATGATTATACTTATGAACCTTATGTCTTAATAGAAGTTATTCATGATACTCTCTCTATATCAGGTCCACAAGTTGTTTGTAAAAATTCACCGGGAAATTATATAGCATTAGGTGATTCAAATTCTACATATTTATGGACAGTAGTTGGCGGACATATAATTTCTGACTCTACACTGGACAATATTTGGGTTGTGTGGGATACTATTGGTTTTGATACAATTACAGTGGAAGAGACAACGCAATCAGGCGTTTATCTTATATCTTTGCCTTATATAGTAGAAGTGTTGCCTAATCCTGTGGCTAATTTCTCTATTAATACTCCATATAGTGATGTGTTTTCAGGTGATTTAATATCTTTTATAGACCAATCGTCTATAATACCACCTTATATAATTAATTCCTGGTTTTGGGATTTTGATGATGGTTATACTTTAACACAGGAAAACCCTTATCATATTTATAATAAACCTGGGTTTTATAATGTGATGTTAGCAGTAAGAAGTGATAATGGATGTACAGATACTGTTTTTATAGATATTAATGTAAAAGAAGGTCTTATTATTTCTAATGTATTTACACCAAATGGCGATGGAGTAAACGATTACTTTTATTTTAGAAATAGTGGTATGGAACTCTATTCTTTAAAAATTTTTGATAGATGGGGTGTCTTAATATTTAAGACCAATAATCCATCTAATATGTGGGATGGCAGGACTCATGCAGGGACAGATGCTGCTGAGGGGACATATTATTATATTTTAGAAGCTAAATCAGAAAACCAAGAATATAATAGAACAGGATTTGTAACTTTGATAAGATAGAATATTTATCTGGTTATTTTTTCGTAATTATTTTACCACGTGAAATCCGCATTAGGCGGATATTTTACTGGGAACAAAATTAAAATCTATAATTTTATTTCACAGGGTGAATTTTTAATTAGTTACTAAGTTCCAAGTTCAGATTTCAAGCCCAAAGCCCAAAACACTAAACTGTCTTTGGCCATGTATATTTTATCTAAATATTTTGTTTGCATTTTCTATAAAATCCAATATCTCATATTTCCCTTCCTGTGTCTTGGTAGAAGATAAAATTACCTTTGGTAACTCTTCCCAGATATTTAGTAAGTAATCTTTATAAAATTTTATGTTTTTGTTTAACTGATTTTTTGTAAGTTTATCAGTTTTAGTAAAGACAATGATAAAAGGAATATGGTTAGAACCAAACCAATTTATAAATTCAGTATCAATTTTTTGTGGATTATGTCTGGAATCAATCAAAAATAAAGTACAGAGTAAATTTTTTCTTTTCAAAAAATAATTATAAATCATATATTCCCATTTTGTCCTGTTTTTTTTTGATGTCTTTGCAAATCCTAATCCGGGTAAATCTACTAAATACCATTTGTCATTAATTATAAAATGATTTATCAACCGTGTCTTTCCCGGAGTATTTGATGTCTTCGCAAGTTTTTGTTTCCCTATAAGCATATTTATAAGCGAAGATTTTCCAACATTTGACCTACCTATAAAAGCATATTCAGGAATATCAGGATCAGGACATCCATTAAAATTTTGATTGCTGATAACAAATTTGGCACTTTTTATAAACATATAAAAAAATATTAATACAACACAAACATACATAAAATAATTTGAATCTCTATTACAATCATTAAAATTTGACAAATAATGTTTATATAAGAGTATAAAAAATTATCTGTTTGAGAAAAAAATTATAGGAAAATCAAATTTATTTTTTATTTTTGCCAAAAAAATGGCGAGGTAGCTCAGTCGGTTAGAGCGTCGGATTCATAACCCGGAGGTCTCGAGTTCAATTCTCGATCTCGCTACTTTAAAAAATGCCTGTAAATATCACTTTTACAGGCATTTTCGTTTTTTTAAAGATTTAGGGTTTGCAAAAAATTAAGCTGTTTATTATATGATTTACCTTGATAGGTATAATCATTATCTGGTTTTCTATGTTCCCCAATAATGTTTCATACGTAAAATTTAAGAAAAAAATATTATAAGAAAATAGTTTATTAATAAAAAAGATAATTATTAAGATATCAGGAACAATATTCAGCTATTTATGAATGCCTGATTCACTATGTAGATATACTTTGTGTAGTATAATTTGTTATTTATAGTATAGTATAATATAGTAAACATTTCTGATAAGCTAAACTTGTTTCAGTATGGTCACAAAAAAAATCTGTTAAGATTCTGTTATTCTTTCTAATTTTTTCATTATAGAAAATATAAATATTGCAGATAAAAGTGCTAATGCAACTATCAATAAGAAAAATTGCCACAGTTCCCATTCTTCATAGAACGGTCCTATTTTGCCTGCCAATAAAGTTCCAATTGCTGTTGCAGCCAACCATCCGCCTTGCATAAGTCCTTTATATTTAGGCGGAGCAACTTTGGAGACAAAAGACAATCCCATAGGACTTAAGAATAGTTCAGAAACAGTTAATATAAAATAAGTTGTTATCAGCCAGTAAGGAGATACTAACATACTGGCAGAGGCAACGCCTCCTTCAAGAGAATGTACGCTTGGTAAACCTTGTGAAGCCACAATCATTACAGAAAAACCAATGACTGTAATAAGCATACCTGTGCCTATTTTTCTTACAGAAGAAGGTTCTTTCCCTTTCTTGCCCAGTAAAGTAAAAAAAGCAACAATAATAGGAGTTAAAACTACAATAAAGAAAGGATTGAATTTTTGAAAAAGAGGTGCGCTGATATGATTACCACTTTCAGTAAAACTGCTTATCCTGTAATAAGCTAATATAGCAAAGACAACTATAAGTATTATACCTGTATAACGATTTCTTCTAACATTCTTTTTAATAAACAAAAGAATTATTCCTAGCACTATACCGACAATAGAAAGCAATGCTGTAAGGTCAAAGGGTATAAATGTCCATTTACCTACTGTTGGAACAGTATAATTTTTAGCAAACAATGTTAATGTAAATCCATTTTGATGAAATGCCATCCAGAAAAACATAACTGTTATAAATACCATTATAAGAGCAGTTAATCTTTCTCTTGTTTGTTTAGGCGTTAACTCTTTAATTTTAACATTTTCTTTTGCTAATTTTTCTTTCTTTTCAGATTCTGTAATATCAACATGTTTCCAGTATTTTTTAAATATTATAAAAATTAATAAAGAGACCACCATACTAAGAGCAGCTATTCCAAAACCCGCATTATATGACGCACTTAAAGAATCAAGATAATGATGACTAAAAGTTCCTAAACTGTTTAAGGTAACAGAAGCATCTTGTTGTTGAGCAATAGATAAATAATTATTAACATTTTGTAAAGAACCATCAATATATTGATGAGCTAAAGTAGGAATTTTAGCATCATAAAAAAGATTATTATGTCTTAAAATATATTTACTTATTCCGGTAGCAGTATCAGGAGCAAAAAATGCACCAATATTAATACCCATATAATAGATATTAAATGCAACATCACGAAGTTTGTTGTATTTTGGGTCATCATAAAGATTTCCTACTAATACGGCAAGGTTGCCTTTAAACAACCCTGTCCCTAAAGCAATTACAAGCAGGGATATATAAATAAACCATGGCTGCATACCTGGCTTGGCAAGTAATGCATACCCTACAAACATTAGTATAGTACCTACAATAATTGTTTTGCTGTATCCAAACATTTTATCAGCTAAAATGCCCCCGAGCAAAGGAAAAAAGTAAATCCCAAACAGGAAATACCCATAAATATTACCGGCATGTATAGCATCAAGGCCAAAATGAGATTGTAAATACAAAACAAAAATAGCTATCATTGTATAATAGCCAAATCGTTCGCCCATATTTGAGAAAAACAGAACCAACAGTCCTTTTGGATGTCCTTTAAACATAATTTTATATTTTTGATTAATAAATTTCTTAAAAAACTTTGCAAAAATAAATAAAATTATAAGTTTTACAAATTTATTTTTTGTTATTAAAATAATATAACGATTTTTTTATAAATTTATCCTAATAAATCTTTATCCAAAATACCAAATTATTATGCCTTGGCTTAATGAATTTTCTCTGCAAGTTTAATTTAATAACAGAATATTTATAGTACTTATTAATTTCAGTTTAAAAAAAAATCCGATTTTATTAGAATTGTTTTTTCCCGTTATAAATTTCATAAAATATTATTACATCTCTTCTTTATGCACATCAAGAAAACAAATTTTTATAAACTTTGTTTTTAATAAAAAATTAAAATTTAATTAAGCTTAGAGTTTGTATGTTAATAAACAGTTTTTGACAAAATTAAGACAATGTCCTTAATTTTTTATGTTTTTATGTGTAAGAATATTTTTATAAAATTTGTATAATTGATAATTTTTTTATGTATATTTGTATTTTTTAACTGAAACCAAATAAATTTTTAATGTTATGATGAAAAGAATATTAACTGCTTTTTCGTTATTTGTTGCAATACCTGTTTTTTCTTTTGCACAGTTTAATTGTGATAGTGCTTGTGCAACATTAGGTGTTACCGCTGATTTTATGTCAACAGCTCCTAAATGTATGAGCGACAGCGTGAGTTTTTTAAATACCGGCTCTTCAGATATTGATTTTGTATATCACTGGGATTTTGGTGCTGGCGCAACACCTGATACATCAAATTTAGAAAATCCAACAGGAATTATTTATTCTTCCTTTGGAATTAAAGCTGTTACTTTTACTATTACAGATTCAACTTTTCAGGGCTCCGGATGTATTTGTACTTTTCAAAAAGTAAAAGGTATAACTATAAATGAAGTGCCAACAGCAAGTTTTACATCAACAGATTCTCTTTGTGTAGAAGAAGGAGTAGATTTTACAAATACAGGTTCCACAGGAATAAAATGGTCATATACATGGGACTTTGGCACTGATGCAACACCTTCTACTTCAACAGCAGAAAATCCCACAAGTGTTATTTATTCTTGTTTCGGACAAAAAATAATTACATTTACTATATCAGATGGTAATTGTATAAATACGTATAAAGATACAATAACAATACTTGAGGCACCGGAAGCGGACTTTACATCTACCGCACCAACCTGTATGGGAGATACGGTCTATTTCACAAATACCGGCTCAACAGGAGCAGGATATACTTACGATTGGGATTTTGGCACAGGCGCAGCACCGGCAATATCTGTCCTGGAAAATCCAAAAGTAATTTATTCAATCTTTGGAAATAAAACAGTAAAATTAATAGTTACTAATACAGTAACATTATGTACAGATACAATAGAAAAATCAATAGTCATAAATGAAACACCAACAGTAAGTTTTACATCAACAGCACCACAATGTGTAAATTCTACAGTGGATTTCACAAATACAGGTTACACAGGGATAAAATGGTCATACACATGGGATTTTGGTGACGATGCCCTGCCAGGTACTTCCAATGCAGAAAATCCAACAGGAGTTATTTATACCAGTTCAGGAAAAAAATATATTAGCTTTACTATTTCTGATGGAACTTGTACAAACACTTATACGGATTCAATAATAATACTTGAGACACCGGAAGCAGATTTTACTTCTACTGCTCCAACCTGTACGGAAGATACTATTTACTTTAACAATACAGGTTCCACAGGAATTGGCTTATCTTATCTTTGGGATTTTGATTCAGGAGCAATGCCAGCCACATCAAATTTAGAGAATCCAAAAGTAATTTATTCAATCTTTGGAAATAAAACAGTAAAATTAATAGTTACTAATACAGTAACATTATGTACAGATACAATAGAAAAGTCAATAGTCATAAACGAAACACCGGCAGTAAGTTTTACTTCAACTACACCTGTTTGTGCGTATGAAAGTGTAAATTTTACAAATACAGGATCTACGGGGATAAAGTGGTCATACTCATGGGACTTTGGCGATGGTGCCATCCCCAATATTTCTAATTCTGAAAATCCTGTAGGTGTGATTTATAGTTATGGAGGAACAAAAACAGTTACATTGACAATATCAAGCAGTTCTTGTACTAACACATATACCAATACAATTAATATATATACACTTCCTCTTGCTGATGCAGGACTTGACACAACAATATGTGCTGACAGAAGCATACAGATAGGCAGTAGTTCCATACCGGGATATTCTTATATTTGGTTTCCTCCAAGCACTCTGAATGACCCAACAATATCAGACCCTATAGCAAGTCCTGTTGCTAATATTACTATATATTCTGTTACGGTAACAGATAATACAACAGGATGCCAAAATGCAGATACAGTAACAGTAACAATGCTTCCTCCTGCAATAGCAGATGCAGGGCCGGATGTAGAAATATGTTTTGGAGATACAGTCCAGATTGGAACAGGATTAATAGAAGGACAGACCTATTTATGGGAACCATTATCAGGTCTGAATAATCCTTTTATATCAAATCCTCTTGCCAGTCCTGATACAACAACATTATATACTGTTAAAACAAGTTATGAGGGATGCGATACTGTTACAGACGATGTATTGGTTACTGTTCATCCATTACCTGATGCAGATGCAGGTGAAGATATAACAATAACAAGAGGAGCAAGCACACAGTTAACAGCAACAGGAGGCATAATGTATGAATGGCTGCCACAGATATGGCTGGATAATTCAGGCGTTTTCAACCCTGTAGCTAATCCTGATACCACAACAACCTATATAGTAACAGTAACAGGGGTATATGGTTGTGAGAACACAGATACAATAACAATTACTGTTATAGAACCTGATTTTTGGACACCTACAGCATTTACACCTAATAATGACGGACATAATGATATCTTTTATATAAGGACAAAAGGGACAACAAATTTTGAATTATCAATATTCAATCGCTGGAATGAATTATTATTTAATACAAAAGATCCAAATCAGGGATGGGACGGCGCTAAACAAGCCGGTGGAGAATTGATGCCGGAAGGTGCATATATATTCTTTGTAAAAGGAGAGCTGACAACTGGCGAACAGTTTACAAAAAAAGGATTGGTTAATTTGATAAGATAAAATATTCAAAATTTTAGATTTTAGATTAAGAATGGAAATTAAAAATTAAAATAAACCTTTAAACATTGAACATTGTGCTTTGAACTTGTAATTCGCATTTATGCGGACATGAATAAATACAAAATAAATAATAATATAATAGTTTAATAAAATTTAAAGATATAAAAAAATGAAACATTTAAAAATATTCAAAAAATTATTGCTTATAGTATGTATAACAGGCACTACATTGTCTAATGCTCAGGATATAAGATATTCCCAATCTTTTGGTGCGCCTTTAAGATTAAATCCTGCATTGATGGGAGCAAATCATTATGCTAATTTTATATTAAATTATCGCAGCCAGTGGGCTAATATAGATAATGGCTATACAACAGAACGGTTTACTTTTTTAACTCCAATTATGTTAAAAGAGAACAATAAATTAGATATAGGTGTATCAGTAGTAAGTGACAAAGCAGGAGCTTTTGAGGATATCAATGCTTCACTTGCTTTAGGATATGACTTACAAATAACAGAGAGTAGTCATCATATAAGCGCAGCTATTTATTGTGGCTATGAGCAGAAACACTTAAACACACAGGATTTGACTTTTGACGAGCAATATGTATTGGGTAACTTTGAGTCGGGTTCATCAAACGAAGAAGCATTTTTAAAAGAAGATATAAATTTTATTGATGTAGGATTTGGACTTTTATGGTATTATAATCCTGAAAACGAAGGAGAAGGACAGATAAATGCTTTTGCAGGTATATCAGGATATCATATGAACAAGCCGAATGAGTCATTAATTGAAAATGAAGGGCAACTGCCGGAACTATTTACATATATTACAGGTGTAAAAATAATAACAAATGGCAGGTTGGATTTTTCGCCTAATATAAGGATATCAACACAGCAAGGTTCCAAAGATATAGCAACAGGATTATATACTGACTACAGATTAGGAGAGAAGAACAATAAAATGACATTAGGTGTATGGTATAAACAAAACAATGCCTTTGCTTTTATGCTGGGCATAGAAATATCAAAATTTATAATAGGATATAGTTATGATTTACCCGGTTCACAGTTAAATGCAGTAATAGCAAATTCCAATACACACGAGATAACATTAATGTTTAAAATTGACCGCACAAAAAATAAAGAATTTGAATATAATATGTCTCCTTTTAGTAATTTTTAAAATAAAAAACTGTAACCATTCACAATGTTAATTAAAAAGTTTTTGTCTGTTGTGCTTTGTACTTAGGCCCTTGTGCCTGGTGCTTTGACCTGGAAACCTAAACTTTATGCTTAGTTAGTGTCTGTTCATAAAGTCGCTATTTTTTAAATTATAAGTCATTCCGAACTTGTTTCGGAATCTAAAAGGATGATTAACAAAAAAATGTAATAGATGCTGAAACGACCCTGAAACAAGTTCAGGGTGACGTTGTTCAGGATGACGTTATTCGGAATGACAATATGAGAAAATATTATTTGTTTTCGTGTAGGCACTAGTTACTAATACTTTTAAATTTGTTTATTGAAAAAATACAAAAGCACAAATCTCTAAAAACAAAGAACATTGGAAATTATGTGAACAGTTACAAAAAACTTAAATTTTTATTATGTTTAAAAATAATAAAATAATGATACATTTAAAGAGATATAATTTATTTATAATTATATTAATAACTTTTTTTAGTATAATATCAGTTAATTTAAAGGCACAACTAACAGTAAATGGGGTTGGCTTAACAGCAGATTCTTTAGTTAAAAAATTATTAGGTAAGGGCGTTCAATACAAAAATGCATCTTATACAGGAGTAAATATAGCAAGAGGTTTTTTTAATGGAGTTAATTGTAATGCCGGACTTGATTCCGGAGTTATTCTTACCTCAGGAAGCATAAATTTTGCAGTTGGTCCTAATAATAGCTCTGGAAAGAGTCAGGGTAATGGTGCACCTGGAGATGCTGACCTTAGTGCTATTACAGGAGGTGTAACCAATGATGCTTCTGTCTTAGAATTTGACTTTAAACCATCTTCTGATACTATTAGATTTAGATATGTCTTTGGTTCAGAGGAATATAGAGAATATGTATGTGAATTTAATGATGTTTTTGCTTTTCTTTTATCAGGACCTAAGCCGGGAGGAGGCAATTATGTAAAGCAAAATATTGCCTTAGTCCCAGGCACAACCGACCCTGTAAGTATTAAAAATGTTAATAATGGAGACTCAAATAGTGCTTGTGTTGAAGAAGGTAATAATTCAGGGTATTATATTGATAATGGTACTGGCAATTGCCCGGGTCCGCCACAATGCGTTGATATTACAGTAATACAATATGATGGTTTTACAGTTGTATTAACAGCTTTTGCAGGAGTTGTCCCATGTGAGTGGTATCATATAAAACTTGCCATTGCCGATGCTGGTGATTTTGCTTTTGATTCAGGTGTTTTTCTGGAGGCAAATAGTTTTGGATGTGAGGTAGATTCAGCAATAGCAGATTTTGCTTCATCAGCACCCAAGTGTGTAAACGAAGGAGTAGATTTTTTAAACTTAGGATCAACAGGACCTGGTATATCTTATCACTGGGATTTTGGTTCTGATGCTATGCCTGATACCTCTGTAACAGAAAACCCTGCTGGCATAAAATTTTCCAGCCCGGGAATAAAACAGATTTCACTTAAAACAATAATCAACTGCGGAACAGATTCGGCAATAACTACAAAATATATTAACATAAACGAACAACCAGTATCAAGTTTTACATCAACAGATTCTGTTTGTGCAGGAGAACTGGTAGATTTTACAAACACAGGTTCCATAGGCACAAAATGGTCATATTCATGGGATTTGGGACAAGATGCTACACCAGGAACCTCTAATGCTGAAAATCCTGCTGATGTAAATTATTCTTCATCAGGACAAAAGATAATAACCTTTAGCATATCAGACGGCAATTGCACGGCAACAACAACAGATACCATAACAATACTTGAGACACCGTCAGCAGACTTTACATCTACAGCACCTGTATGCACAGGAGATACAATTTACTTTAACAATACAGGCACCTCAGGAGCAGGACAAACTTATGACTGGGATTTTGGAACAGGTGCTACACCAGCAATATCAAATATAGAAAATCCTCAGGGAATAATTTATTCAAGTTTTGGGAATAAGAAGATTACATTAATAGTTACCAATTCTGTTACTTTATGCAAAGATACAGTTACAAAATATATTGTTGTCAATGAACAGCCGGTATCAGATTTTATATCTTCTGTTGCCATAGAATGTGAAGATAAATCAATAGATTTTACAAACACAGGTTCCACAGGCACAAAATGGTCATATACATGGGATTTTGGTGAAGGATCAAATCCCTCTGTTTCAACAACGGAAAGTCCTGTTGGCATTGTTTATACATCTGTTGGACAAAAGATAATAACCTTTAGCATATCAGACGGCAATTGCACGGCAACAACAACAGATACCATAACAATACTTGAGACACCGTCAGCAGACTTTACATCTACAGCACCTGTATGCACAGGAGATA
>Ga0208905_1000894_pt1 | contig 15053 bp, 10 predicted proteins | sample AntAceMetag02UKS_FD_184776 | JGI IMG/M metagenome (GOLD analysis project Ga0208905, IMG submission 184776) | Saline lake microbial communities from Ace Lake, Antarctica - Antarctic Ace Lake Metagenome 02UKS (SPAdes) (version 2) | ecosystem: Environmental > Aquatic > Non-marine Saline and... | reverse complement strand
TTTCAAAGAATCAAAAGACCTTCTCAAAATTCCCGAATTCACCAATCTTGATTTACGTGAATGGGAGGAAGAGGGGATTATAATTTGTCTTTAAGATATTTTAAAATATACAATAAGTTATTAAAATAAAAAGTTCATGAGAACAAATATTTATCATTAAAGGAAAAGAAATATGGAAGAAACAATTGAGAATGTAAATACTACAACAGTTGAATCCTCAAATAATTTTGTAAAAGAAGTAGCAAAGTATTTTATGAATTTTTTAGATACTGACTTTAAAAAAGGCAGAATTCCAAAAAGAAATACTGTTCAAAATACTCAAAATGGTTTAAAAGTAGGTTTTGACTTAAAAAAATATCCAAAACTTAAAAAAAATCTTTTAACAATTTTAAATAATGGTTTTGAAAAGGAAGAATTAAAAATAAAAAAAAGGGAGTATACTAGCAATATTCCTGATTTTTTTTCTTTTCTAATTATTAATAAGATTGGAGACATTTCTGAAGAAAACGTTGAAATAGTATTTAGTGAAATACAAAAAACCATTAAAGAAAATGCAAATAGTTATACTAAAGAATACGATAAGTTTTTAGAGGAAACGATAGAGAAAACAAAATATATTTTTACTAAAAATTTAATCCTTCCTTTTTTAGATGAACTTGATAAACCACTTGAAAATTTAGACATGACAGATGAAAATAGTAGATACCAACTTGAAACCGATATGGTTGATTCTTTATTTTCTCTTTTTGAAGAAAAATACAGAGAAATATTACAAAGCGCATTTCAGAATCCAGAAAATTTTAACCCAAGAGATTCTTTACGTGAAATTATAAAATTACCCGAGATTAAAAATAACCTCATTAATTTTATAAATAATATTGTTATCGGCGATGCTTTCCATGATATCTATCAGCTTTATAGAAATACCAAAGTAATTGATAAAACAGAAATTTATATATATTTTTATGAAATTGCTTTGGGGAAAGTCAAATTCCCTCTTTTTTATGTTCCTATTACAATAAAAAAGGATGAAAATAAGTTTACTTTTCAATTTGAAAAAAGACTTTTTATTAACACTAAAGCAATTAATTTTGTAGTACAAGAATATAACTTGCAAGTTCAAAAAAAATCAACCTTAGCAGGTGAATTCGAGAGAATTCTCTATATTAATGGAGAACATAATTTTTTATCAGTTCTGGATAATATAATAAAAAAAATTGAAAACTTTTTTGAATTTAAAGAAAATATTGATTTGAGTAATGCAGAATTACAAAAAAGTGAAAATCTTATATGTTCTATTTCTAACAAGTGTTACATATATTTATTTGATAAATCAGATGAGGCATTGATCAATGATTATGAAGAAATATTAAACGATAATGGAGTAATTATTGAGAATTTCTCTAAGTTGGTTAATGGATTTATTGAAGAAGAAAGAACAGAACCTTACATGAAAGAGATTTATAATGAATGGCAAGAGAAAAATATTCCACAAAAGCTTGTATTTGAAAGCCCTATCCCGCTTAACGATGAACAAAAGAAAATATTAATGGCATTAAACAAACCAAATTGTAAATACACCATTTTAGAAGGTCCTCCGGGAACAGGGAAAAGTCATACAATTACAGCTATTATATGCAAAGCAATTTTAAGTGGAAAATCTGTACTTGTTTTATCTGATAAAAAAGAGGCTTTAGATGTTGTTGAAGAAAAAATTTCTACTACCCTCAACAAAATTAGAAAAAAAAATAATTATCAAAGCCCGATTCTAAGGCTTGGAAAAACCGGAAATAAATTTGATAAAATTGTTCAAGAGCCTACACTTGGAAAAATAAGAAATTATTATTTCTCATATTCACTTAAGAAAAACGAATACGAGGACGAGATAAATAATATTTTATCTAAATTAAAACGGAATATAGTGGAAAACATTGACCATTTCGAAGAAATTAACTTTCAGGATATTGAATTTTATTTTAAAAATATTGATAAATTTTCTCGCATTCATTGGATTAACAATGAGAATTCATCATTCTCTGAAAAAGAATTTTTTAGAATAAAAACAACAGTTCAAAAATTACAAGATATCAAAAGATGTCCTTTTAAAACATCATTTATTACAAAAGAAAATCTTAAAAATGTTAATGCGTTGCATACCTCCTTTACAAACTTAGAAAAAATAAAAACACCCTTTCATGATTTAGAAAATTCTCAGAAAGTAATAGAGGAGCTTGAAAATATATCCTTTGAAAAAAGAAATAAGATATTTCAGAATTTAGAAAATACAAGTAACCTATTTAACCTTTCATATGATAATTTATCAAAATCAGAGTATTCATATTTCAAAAATATTAATGTCGAATCGTCTTTATCAGAAATCCGAAAAGAAGAATCCATACTTAAAGAATCAGAAGAAATGTCAAAAATAGCAAAAAAGTATTTTGAAATGCATTTAGATAAATTAGATCTTCTAGAAAATTTCATTATACCGGAAGAATTTTCCGTTTTTAATGCAAATAAAGAATTGAATAGCTATACTCAAGAATTGATAAAATTACACAAACCGGTTTTTGGGTATCTATTTAAAAAAGAGAAAATGAGTGAGCTTTCAAGAAAATTAAAAAAAACATATCATTTTTTCAATATAATAAAACCTCAAAGATATATAAAAATATTTTTAGATATTTACGATTTATATGAATATATTTATTCAAAACTCTACGAAAATGAAAATATAGAAGAAATATTTAAAAATACTATAAGGCTTTTGGTTGAAAGCAACAAACAAGAAAAAAAAGATATATATAATAAAAATAAGGATAAATTGCATTTACTTTCCAACGAAATTAGTAAATTTCAGGAATTTAGAGATATAAAAATATGTGAAATAAAAAAATACATAACTTTAATTAATCTTGTATATTTTGAAAAAAATATCCAGCATTTGCATTCAGAATTAAATATTAATAATTTAATACCAGATGTGTCTTCGCAACATTTATTATATGAAAATAGCGAAAAAGATATTAAATTTTTAGAATCCAGTATAGGTTTTCTTAAAGAATTATTTGAGGTTGAAGAAGATCTTCGTTTTTTAGAGAGGTTTCAAGAAAATAATTTACAGAGTGCAAATGAAATTGGATTAGATGTTACGCTTAAAAACACCAGTGATATTCAATGTTTATTATTGGATTACCCAGATGAATTTATTCTAAATTATTTTAAATATAAAAGAGTAGAACAAAAACTAGAAGAACAATTTAGCAACCTACCGGAAGATATTTTTTCTGATTCAATTGTAGAAATAGAAGAGCTCATCACTGCTAAAATGATATATTTTTTAGATAAAAGTATTATTGATTATACTGATCATTTTGCACCCCAAGTAAACAACTTAAAGGATATTATTAAGAAAAAAAAGAAATTTCCAAGACCTTTATTTCAAAACATGAAAAAAGCATTTCCTTGCATATTATCTGGAATTCGTGATTATGCTGAATTTATTCCATTAGAAAAGGATTTATTTGATTTGGTCATTATCGATGAAGCTTCTCAGGTAAGTATTGCTCAGGCACTTCCTGCTATGATAAGAGGGAAGCAACTTATTGTTTTAGGGGATGATAAGCAATTTTCAAATGTAAAAGCAAACAATGCAAGTAATGTTACAAATAAAGAATTAAAAAGTAAGGTACAAAATGTTTTTTATGAGGAAAGAATTAACGGGGAAGATAAATTTGGTTGGATGACAAAAGTTGAAGAAAATTTTAATATAAAAAAATCAATATTAAATTTTTTAAGATTTATAAAAAACTATGAATGTCAATTAAAAAAGCATTTTCGTTGTTATCCGGAAATCATCTCTTACTCGGATAAATATTTTTATGAAAACTCACTGCATTATATGAAAATCAGAGGAAAACCTATTGGAGATGTAATTAGATTTGATATTATTGACCATGATGGTAAATTCGATGAAACAAAAAATACCAATGAATTAGAAGTAGATTTTATAATAGAAAAGCTCAAAGAATTCGAAAAGAATAATATAGAACAAACTATCGGTATCATTACACCTCATCGGGAACAGGTAACTTTGCTTTTTGATAGGATTAATGAACTTCATATTAGGGAATGGCTTTTTGAAAAATGCAAATTAAAGATAATGACTTTTGATACCTGCCAGGGCGAAGAAAGGGATTATATCTTTTATCCAATGGTAGCGACAAGAGAAAAAGATCGATTAAAATGGATTTTCCCAAAAAATTTAGAAGATAGCAAAGATAAGAGGTCAATTAAAGCACAAAGAATGAATGTTGGTTTTAGCCGTGCGAAAGAAACCATTCATTTTGTTTTAAGTAAGCCTATTGAAGAATTTCAGTACGAAATTAAAAATGCATTGATACACTATAAAGATGAATTGGACAATGGAAAAGATTTACATTTTGGAGAAACTGATGGTAAATCAAAAATGGAATCTAAAATTCAGGTATTCTTTTATCAAACCATGTTCTACAAGAACAATAAGGACAATATAGAATTTATTCCACAATTTCCCATTGGGAAGTATTTAAATCAAATTGATAAAGGCTACACACACCCACTTTATAAAATTGATTTTCTTCTCATCTATAAAGAACAAAAAATAATCATTGAGTACGATGGTTTTAAAGAACATTTTAATAATCTAAGTGAAGTGAATGTCTCTAACTATAAATATTACTTAAAAGACGAAGATATCTATCGCCAAAAGATTTTAGAGGGATATGGTTACAGATTTTTGAGAATAAACAAATTTAATATTGGAAAAGATCCAGTTGAAACTCTAAATAAAAGACTGGAAGATTTAGTAAAAAAAAAGTACAAAAATCAGGAACACTTGAAAGCTTAAAGGATACAATTAAAGATTTAGAAAAAAGAAATTCTAGATATTGTACTGGATGTAAGAAAATATTGGATGCTAAATATTTTCCATTTAAATCACCTGATTTGTGCGTGGATTGTTATGAAAGAGAGCATCATAGGGTATTGCATAAGTTTAGGAAAAAATTGAAGCATTACAATAATTACACTTCTAAGCAAAAAAATAAAAAAGTGTATAAAAATATTGATGATTTGCGGTGTCCTTATTGCTCTTCCTACCGAGTTGAAAAAAAGGGAATAAGAAACGGAAAGCAAACGTGTTATTGCGAAACTTGCGGCAAAAATTGGACTATTGGGTTGCAATTAAATACAAATAAAGCAACGAAAAAAGAAGGTAACGTTTTTTATAGGGAAACTTCTCTTATGGAAATATGGGAATATTTGAAGCTTCAAGAAACTTTTCATGCACCAATCATATTTTATTATCGCGATGATGTAGAACCAAGAAAGATATATAATTATTATTTAGATAAAAATTATATTAATGTAAAAACAGGAAAAGGGTATTTTCTTAAATTTCTTATAAGTAGAATTAGAAAAATATATAAGGGTTATTAACACACACAAATTCACAAAATATTTAAAAATATGATTTTATCATCAAATTAATTTGGAGAATTGATAAAAATGTGAAATTGTGAACCCTGACCCCGAGAACCCTTCAGTTTGTCATCGGGATTATTTTGAAAAAGGTGCCAATGTAATGATTGAAATCTTCGATGACCGGGTCGAAATATCAAATCCGGGTGGCCTGCCTTCCAGGCTTGCTGCTGTAGAATTTGGAACAAAAAGCGTGGTAAGAAATCCGGTTATTGCTTCACTATTAAATAGAGCAGATTATATTGAACAAATTGGAACCGGAATAAATAGGATTAAAAACGCTGTTAAAGAACACGGTCAAGGAAGTGTGGAATTTTATTATTATAACTTCTTTATCGTGACTTTTACAAGGACCAAGAAGTTGGGAGAAAAGTTGGGAGAAAACGAAATAAAAATTCTAAAATTAATTGAAGATAATAAACATATCACCACGAAAGAACTTTCTGAACATATAAAAATAAGCACTACGGCAATTGATAACAATATTTCAAAATTAAAGAAAAAGGGAATACTAGAAAGAATTGGTCCTGCAAAAGGTGGGTATTGGAAGATAAAATAAAAAAGAACGAACAAAAGACTTCCTCCAAATTCCCGAATTCACCAACATTGATTTACGTGAATGGAAGGAAGAGGGAATAATGATTAGTTTTAATTAAATTAAAATAATATTCTAAAAAAAAGGATTTCACAAACTTTTTCCATGTTTTTTCAAATTATTTTCTTAATTGTTGCCATACTGTAGTCGTAGCACTGTGATATAATTATCATAGTATTATTTTATTAAAAAACGAGTAATAGTTAAAAAATACTTGTAGAACTTACCAGCATATTATCCAAACAGCGATAAATGTAGAATATTCATAAATTTTGACGAAAAAAAGATTAGGAGGACTTGAATGAGCCCATTCAGAAAGATTAAAGAAACAGCAACGAAATATGCTGCAAAGGATTACAATATGAATACAATGAAAACAAAAAGCAAATCACCAGAGGAAATATTAAATTTATTTAAAGAAAAAAGCACAGATGAAGATTGGACTTTTGCTGAATATAAGCCATCCGATACAGGAAAATGGACACATAGTTATCACCGTTATCCGGCAAAATTTATTCCTCAATTAGTTGAGAAATTAATAGATGAATATATAACCAGTGAAGATGCCCATATAGACGATCCATTTATGGGATGCGGTACTACTATCGTTACTGCCATATCTAGAGGTTTTAAAGGTAGTGGCACCGATATAAATAAAATATCCGCTCTAATAACTAAAGTGAAATCTACCCCAATAGAGCCTGCTTATCTTGATAAAAAAATAAAATACTTATTAGAAAAACTAAAATTTTTGGCAGATTCTCAATCTCAGGATTTATTTCCTAATGCAAATATTGAACCTTTAATTCCTCAAAAACATATAGAACGGATTAATTACTGGTTTACCGAACAAAATAAAAATGAAATAGGAATGATATTGAGAATAATTTATAATGAAGAAGACGAAACAATCCAGGAATTTTTTCTCATTGCCTTCAGTCATATTTTAAAAAATTGTTCTATATGGCTTCAGGCAAGTACTAAACCCACCAGAGATTTTAAGAAAAAATTAACCAAACCCTACATTATATTGAGAAGACATTTAAAAAAAATGCAAAGAGGAAATGACAGTTTTTATCCAATTATTCCTCTAAAAGTAAAAAGCAATATAAAAAACTACCTAAATATAAAAATACAAGATGCCAAAACACAACCCACATCTGACAATGAAGTAGATTTGATAATTAGCTCGAGCCCTTATGTAACCAGTTACGAATATGCAGATTTACATCAACTTTCCACTATCTGGTTAGATTTTGCAGATAATTTAACCGAATATAGAAAAGAATTTATTGGGTCTGCACACAAATATAGCAATGATAAAAAGTTAAAAAGTAGAATAGCACAAGAAATTGTCGATAAAATGCAAGAAAAAAATAAAAAAATGGCGAAAGAAATTAGAACTTTTTTTATTGATATGCAAGAAGTATTTGATGAAAGTTACCGTATTTTAAAAAGTGGAGGAAGGTGCTGCTATGTAATTGGTGATACTTGTTTAAAGGGAGTAAATATTTTAAATGCTGAAGTCTTCGCGGAAAGCTTACAATATTCAGGATTCATTATTGATAGAATAATCAAGAGAAAAATACCCTCGAAAATATTACCACAAAAAAGGGATTTAAAAACCGGGAGATTTGCCAGCAATCATAGCGGAAATTCAGAAGCCTACCCTATAGAATATATCGTAATCGGTTTAAAGGAGTAAAAAATATGATATTTGAAGATTTAAAAAAATTGTATTTGCAAAAGAAAGAACAATTTGGTGCTAATACATATAGACATATTTCACAATTATTAAAAGAAGCGAAGGAATTTCATAAAAAAGATTGGCTAAAAAATCCCACCAAGGGTGGAGATCATGAGCAAAGTTGGAGGGCATTTAAAGGAAAAAATTTAGAAAAATTAATTCAATTTATTATTACCGAAGAAGTTGAAGACCTCGGATTGAAAGTAATTAATGGAAATAAATTGGAAAGATCAGCAAAGTTACCATTAGAACTGAGTAAGGTTAAAAGAAATCTCGCAATTGATTATGGGGAATTTGGGTTACATTTGCCAGATGTAGATATTGTTATTTATAATCCAAGAAGCTATAAAGTTTTAGTAGTTCTTTCGAGTAAAGTTACTTTGAGAGAGAGAATAGCTCAAACTGGGTACTGGAAACTCAAACTTCTACAAGATGAAGCCACAAAACATATTCGAGTTTATTTTGTTACACCAGATGAAGATGGAACATTGACTCACAAGAAGCCAGTAAAAAAAGGGAGAGCTATTGTGGAAATAGATTTAGATGGAAGTTATGTTTTAACTGAAGAAGAAATTGAAGAAAGTAATAAAGTAAAACTCTTTGAACACTTTATAGATGATTTGAAAGGATTATTAAAAAATGACAATTAAAAAACCTAAGTTTGAAACGACAACATTATGGGATTTTCCGACCCAAAACTATGGAGATAAACCTCATGGAAGCAATAAATATTCCGGTGTAACCCCCGCTTTTATTATCTGGAATTTAATTCAAAGGTATACTAAAGAGGGTGATTTAGTAGTAGATCCAATGTGTGGGAGTGGAACTACGATTGATGTTTGCAAAGAAGAGAATCGAAAAGTTTTGGGATTCGATATAGTTCCATATCGAGAAGATATAAAACAAGCAGATGCAAGAAAATTGCCTTTAAACAATGAAATTGTAGATTTTGTTTTTATTGATTCCCCCTATTCAGATAACATAAAGTATAATGATCATCCTGATAATATTGGCAAAATATCTTGTGAAAACCCTATATTTTTTGAAGAAATGGAGAAAGTTACAAAAGAAGCTTATCGAATTTTAAAAGCAGACAGATACATTGCTTGGTTAATTGGAGACCAAGCAAAAAAGAAAAAATTTACACCAGTAGGATTTAAAATTTATTCTATGCTTGAAAAATATTTTACACCAGTTGATCTTATATGTGTTACAAGACACAATCAATCTTCTAATACTTTTATCTGGCATGATAGAGCAAAAAGATATAATTTTTATTTAAGAGGATTTAAACATTTAATAATAATGAAAAAATTAAGTAAATAAAAATTATTATCTTGTTTAAAATATGCCAGCGTGGTAAAGAAGTGTTCCTTGACACCAAAATTAAAAAAGAGAGAAGGTAATTTTATGTTTGATATATCTAAATATGTAAATGAGCAACCCCCAAAAAATCGATATAAAATTCAATTAGATCGTCTTGTTAAAAAAGGAATAAATATTGAACGCTTTAAAAAAGTTGTAAGTAAAGGAATGAAAAACATAACAGAAGTTAAAAGATCTTTTTGTATTTATGGTGACCCTCAAAGCGGCAAAACAGAAATGATGATAGTGCTTACAGCAAAACTTTTAGACGCAGGTCATAAAGTAGTGATAATGCTAATAAATGATAATGTTGACCTCTTGAGACAGAATTTAAAAAGATTTTCAAAATCAGGGCTAGATCCCTCTCCAAAGAATTTCAGTGAAATTATTGATCCAAATGTTCATATTGGCAAACAAGAGTGGATAATATTTTGCAAAAAAAATTCAAAAGACTTGCAAAAACTTATTGATAAAATTAAGAATATTGATGAAAAAGTTATTATTGATGATGAGGGTGATTACGCTACACCCAATTCGAAAGTAAATAAAGAAAAACAAACTAAAATAAATCAGCTAGTTGAGCAATTATTAGGCAATGGAATATATATTGGCGTAACTGCTACACCTGCTCGGCTTGATTTAAATAATACTTTTAACAATTCTAGTTCCCATTGGATACGTTTCGAAACACATGATAAATACCATGGTCAAAATACTTTTTTCCCTATCAATGGTCATTTGAAATATAGATTAAACACCTTGCCTAACGAATACGATGATCCTAAATATCTAAAAGAAGCCTTACTTAGATTTTTTATAAACGCTTCATATTTAAACATAAAAACAGGCGAAAATTATTGTATGCTTGTACATACGAGCGGAAAAATGGTTGATCATTCAGAAGATTACAAACAAATCATTCATATTTTAAACATTCTTAGTGATAAATCTCCTAGAGAAGATTTTGAAAATCTTGTAAAAAAAATATTTGACATTGCTAATACGTATTTTAATCCAGAAAAAAGTGATGACATAATAAAATATATTTTAGCTAATATTAAACGTAATAAAGTCGTTGTAATGAACAGTGATAGAGATAAAAAAAATTATGATTTCACGCAAGCTACAAATCCAGTATCACTATTTACAATTGCCATTGGAGGTAACATTGTTTCCCGAGGGGTAACCTTTGAAAATTTATTATCAATGTTTTTCACAAGGGATGTTAAACATAAAATACAACAAGATACATATATTCAAAGAGCAAGGATGTTTGGTAATAGGGGTGATTATCTAAAATATTTTGAACTAACAATTCCTGAAAATCTATACTTAGACTGGCATAGATGTTTTATTTTTCATGAACTTTCATTACAATCTGCAATTTTAGGAAACACGCCTATCTGGATTGAGGATAAAAGAGTAAGATCAGTTTCGTCTAGTAGTATTGATAAAACAACAGTTAAAATGGATAGTGGGGAAATGGGTTTTGCAATTTTTGATTATTCTGAAATAATCGAAAATATATTAACTAGCTCAAACAACTCATTCATGATATTGGATAGTTTAAATGAATTACTTGGCAATGATTGTTTGCCTAAATTTTTATTAGAATTTATTAAAAAGTTTAGTTATGATGGAATAAATTCATTAGCAGTACATAAATCAACTGATATTTCAAATCGTGGAGAAGACGTAAATAAAGATACAATTGAACGACCTAAGGGATTTATTGGAAATTCAGAATTGGAAAAAGGGAAATATCCTCATGCAACTCATCATATCAAAATATTTTTCAATTCAAAAAATAAAGCTAGAGTTTTCTATAGATGTATTATAAATATTAAATTTTTGAAGAATTTAAAGAAGTGTTAACATTATGAAAAATTTTGAATTTTTTCACGGTGCCGCTATCATAAAAATAGTACATTCAGGGCACTTTAAAAAAGTAGAAAGTTTTGGTAAAAATAATTCTTCTTATTTATTAGACGGAAAAATAGGTCTTTATATTAAGTATTCTTCAAAAAGAATACCTCCCTGGTCTTTTACCTTTGATAATGAACATGTGAGTGAAGTAAAAGAGATGTTTTCCTTATTGGGAAATGTTTTTATAGCCCTTGTTTGTAATATTGATGGGATTTGTTGCTTAGACTGGCAAGAATTCAATACAATAATATCAATTGACAGTAAAATTCATCCGAAGTGGATTAGAACTATTAGAAAAAAGAATGAAAAATATTCAGTCTATGGTATTGATGGCAATTTAAAACAAAAAATTGGAAATAGTGACTTTCCAAGCAAATTAAAGGAAAACACACAAAACATATAACATGGTATATCCGATTTCATCTTTTTATACAAGTTTACGTCAAAATAATTCGCACTCTGGGTATCTAAAAATTATCTATAATGCACATTGGAGAGAAATTGAATGATTAAACAAGGAGATGTAATTCCTTATATTGACATGTGCAAAGAAGAGGGTGTTAATCTTCAGCGAGGCATGAACTTTAGGTTGAAAGGTGGTTTTACTGTAGTTCTAATGAGTATTCGACATGGAGCACCTTATGCTGATCGTATAGAAGGAGAAGGTAAAATATTAATTTACGAAGGGCATGATATACCATTAAGAAAAGGTGGTTCAAATCCTAAAATGGTTGATCAACCTAAAATAAATCCAAGTGGAAGTTTAACTCAAAATGGGCTTTTTTGTAATGCTGCTAAAAAATATCAAAACGATAAGAAAAATGTAGAACCAGAATTTGTTAAAGTTTATGAAAAAATCAGATCAGGTATTTGGGTTTACAATGGAATATTCAAACTTGTAGATGCCTGGCAAGAATGCACCAATATACGGAAGGTTTTCAAATTTAAACTTGAACTTTTGGACGATGAAGTCAATATAATTAATGGTGGCCAATATGATATTGAACATAACCGGATCATTCCTACTGCAGTAAAATTAGAAGTATAGAAGCGAGATAAAGGAAGATGTGTTAAATGTGGCAGTCAAGATAATCTTCATTTTGACCATATTATTCCATACTCAAAAGGAGGGTCATCACTTGTTGCTGAGAACATTCAAATTCTCTGCGCTAGACATAATTTAAAAAAGAGGGATAAAATAGAATAAGATATTGATAAGGGCAAAACAGGGGATGGTTCTTTATTTTATAAAAAAGAACATTAAAAGTAAAGTGAGGTTAGTAAATTGACCACAAAAAGAAAAAAGGAATTTTTAAAGCAATGGTCTCTGACTCATAAAGAGGAGTTGTCTCTCCATAATCTTAAGACCAAAAAATTCTGGTTTGATAAGAATAAAAATAGTGAAGAGATAGAACAAGAAAAAAAGAAGAAAACCAAATCTCTTCCTGAAAAATGGGGAATGCTCGAAAATATTCAACTATATGATTGGCAAAAACAAGCCGTTGAAAGCTGGTTTAAAGAGAAAAGAGGGACTATCAAAGTTGTTACCGGAGCCGGGAAAACTATTCTCGCTTTAGCTATAATAGAAAAATTACAAAGAACGGAAAAAGATTTATGTGTGGCTATTGTTGTGCCCACAATTGTTTTATTGAATCAATGGCATGAAGAGCTTTTAGAAAAAAGTAATTTACCGGAAGAAACCATTGGATTCTTGGGTGCGGGACATAAGGATAATTTTAAAGGAAAGCAAAAAAGAGTTATATTATGTGTTCTTAATACTGCCTCAAAAGAATTACCAAATATGGTTGATAAAAAAATAGGAAGTAAATTGTTACTAATTATTGATGAATGTCACCATGCTGGAGCTCTAAGAAGGAAAAATGTATTTAAAACTCACCGATCTTATGTACTGGGTTTATCTGCAACCCCTGAAAGAGATGATTTTGAAGAAGAAGATGAGGAAGAAAGAGATGACTTTTTTTTATCGAAAGAGAAGTATGCAGTTAGTATATTAGGAAAAGAGATTGGCCCTATTGTCTATGAGCTATCTTTGAAACAAGCTTATGAATTGGGTATTTTACCGGGATTTGAAATAAGGCATTACGGGCTATTATTAACAGCAAAAGAAAGAGTAAAGTATGATCAAATATCAAAGATCATAAAAGATCTTAATTCTAAATTGAAAGAAATTGGAAAAGGAAAAAATATAAATATTGACAGAAATCTATGGAGTTGGTGCCAAAATTTATCCAAGAAAGAAAATCGATTAGGGAAGTTAGCTCGGTTATTTATTCAGAAAACCAGAGATAGAAAAGATCTTTTATATAATGCTAAAGCTCGTGGTGATGCAGTTGTGGCTATTTTGGAAGTTGAACTAAAAAGTAATCCACAGGCTCGGGCAATTTTATTCCATGAAAGAATAGAAGAAGTAATGAATTTGTATAACCGGTTTCAAAAAAAAAGTATATCAATTGTTGCTGAAAACAGCAATCTTTCAGACACTTTAAGAGAAACAAGTATTGACCTTTTTCGCCGTGGCATAGCCAGGGTAATTGTATCTGCCAGATCTCTTATCGAGGGATTTAATGTTCCGAGTGCCGATATCGGTATTATTGTTGCTTCAAGCACTTCTGTTCGTCAGAGAATCCAAACATTGGGCAGGATGCTAAGAAAAACAAAGGTAGACGGAAAAGAAAAAAAAGCTATAGTTTATGTTTTGTATATGCAGAAAACAACCGATGAGAACATTTATGAAAAAACCGATTGGATAAAATTAATTGGGGCTGAACGTAATCGTTATTTTTCCTGGGATTTGTCGCAAGAACCTGTGGAATTAAAAGGTCCGCCACGTGAACCGCCAAAGCTTGAGGAAGATATAGAAGAAAGCACATTAGAGGAAGGCGGAATATACCTCGGAAGATATGATGAAGGCGTTGAATACAGCTGTGATTCCAGGGGCAATGTATTTGATGAAAGAGATAGTCCTGCCGTAAATCCACAAGGTATTCCTGAGAAAATATTTAGGATTAAAAAAGGATATGGCCGATTTAAAGTAACCCTTCACAAAAAATATGTTTTGTTACTAAAAAATATCTCGGGTAACTGGCAAACCTATTATGTATCTAAATTGATAGATGATTTTAATTTTGAAAGAGTTGATAAACCTGGAGAGGCATTTTATTTTAAGCAAAAGGGTGGGCAATATTTGATTACAAAAAAACACCCACGTGGAGAATTATATGCTCGGATTGATGAAAAAGCTGAAGACAAAAATAAAGGTAAAAATGCTTTGGAGATAATAAACAAAATTCAAAAGATGCAAAGGAAAGGCATTGAAGTAGATAAATTTTTCATTGACAAAAATGGTCAAGTAAAATATTTAGAAAATGGTGAACTCCGCAATATTATTAAAATTAAAAAGGGATTAGAATTTCCGGAAATATAAGGAGTTAAAATTGAAAGAGTTTAAGTTTTTTAGTTTCAAGGCTTGTAATATGAAACCCTGGTATGGCAGATATAATAGAATTCTTGGGAACTCTACCACTTACAAGATAAAATATTTTAAAGAAAAGAAGGCTTTTTGGCCTGTAATTGAATGGAATCGTTTTGATGAGACACTATTTTGTCTGGCACATGAAACTTTTGGAGGTATAAAAGAGTTAGTGGGTGCGATAAACAAGGCTAAAATAAGGATATCGAGAATACCGGGAGGGGCTTTTGTAATTAATGAATTTGGGCAGGTTATTGTACCATCGAGTCGGGGTGATGGAAAAAGATTATTGGTTGGCGAAGTAGATGGTGTATTACTTTTTAAAAATCCTTCTGATGGGAGCATTATTGATCTATCAGATGATACCGGATTACAAAATGGTGATCTTTGGGAAAAACCTTATATAGGAG
>Ga0208905_1000881_pt1 | contig 15216 bp, 17 predicted proteins | sample AntAceMetag02UKS_FD_184776 | JGI IMG/M metagenome (GOLD analysis project Ga0208905, IMG submission 184776) | Saline lake microbial communities from Ace Lake, Antarctica - Antarctic Ace Lake Metagenome 02UKS (SPAdes) (version 2) | ecosystem: Environmental > Aquatic > Non-marine Saline and... | reverse complement strand
TTGCGAGCAGAGCCAGACAACCCCACATATTGCAACTTACTGTATTTATTAGATTGGTTTGTCGCTACGCTTTTTGCAATTACCCGGAGGTGCTTGTTGTTGCTCCATCTTATATAGTCATTTTGACTATCACGATTCCCATTCGAAATCTATAATGAAACGCCAAGATGGTAGTTTGTGGATTTCAGGAAGCAAGCCATAGCCGGGATGAGCGGAAAACAAGTTGTCAGGTAGTAGCATGTTTCATCCAGCATTCGATGATCTGGCCAGATCACCCAACCGCTCGACTTGTATTTGAAGTGTCGATATCGCTGGGGTCCATTTTTTTCTGTAACATCTTTATTACCTTGACAGAATTAAGTCATAGAAGTACTTCGTTTCTAACGACATGATCAGAGTACCCCGTTTATCATGAAAGGAGGCATCTCCCCCATGGCTCTTACAAAAGCAGATATGGTCAAATCTATCGGAAAGCAGCTTGGTCTCCCTAAGGACAGATCCGCAGACATGGTAGAATCTGTCCTGGAGATAATAAAACAAACACTTGTAAATGGTGAGGAGGTCAAGATCAGCGGATTCGGTAAGTTCTATCTCATCGAAAAGAAGGCCCGGAACGGAAGAAACCCTCACACAGGAGAGCATATTATTATTGAGCCGAGAAGGGTCGTTTCCTTCAAGTACTCTTCAAGGGCACGGGTTAAGCTCAACGGCTGATGGACAGCATATCCCGAGAGAGACTGATGGGGAGACAATCATGAAGAGGCTGGCATCATTCCTCATAGCTTTGTTAATGCTCTGTATGATGGGAGGGACCTCGTATGCTGCCGACAGGGGTAATACAAGCCTCCAGTCATTCAACAAGGCCAAGAAGCTCCTCCTCGATGAAGTATATTATGACCACCTCATAACGTTCTACTGTGGCTGCCCCTTCACCATGAATAAGAAAGTTACCCCATCAGATAAGTACACTCCAAAGAAAGAATCTAAACGTGCAAAGAGAGTTGAATGGGAACACATAGTTCCCGCCCACGCATTCGGCCAGAGTTTCCCTGAATGGAGAAATGGACACTCTGAATGTGTCAGTAGTAAAGGCAAACCATTCAAAGGACGCAATTGTGCCAGGAAGATGGCCGTCACGTTCAGGTACATGGAAGCAGACATGTATAACCTGGTGCCGGCAGTAGGTGAAATAAATGGTTTGCGCTCCAATTACAGCTTTGCGATGATCCTTGGAGAGAAGAGGGTGTTTGGAAAGTGTGACATGGAGATTGAAAACCGCAAGGCTGAACCCCCTCCGGAGAAACGGGGTGATATTGCGAGGACATATTTTTATATGGACTGGGCATATCCGGGGCACGGTATTATCAGTAACAAGAACCGGAAACTTTTTCAGGTATGGAACAAAGAAGATCCGGTGAACATTTGGGAATGCGTACGATGCAAAAGGATGGAGAAGATTCAGGGAAATGGAAATCCGTTTGTAAGGAAACCCTGTCAGGCTGCGGAGTTATGGTAAATGACTGAAAATCCCGAAAGTGACCAATATGGATAGTAAAACACAGCAAGAAGGCATCCTAATGGCTGAGTGGCATACATATATGGTCCGATGTGTTGATGGCAGCCTCTATACCGGAATAGCAAAAGATGTTGATGCCCGGGTGTCACAGCACAATGCAGGACAGGGGGCCAAATACACACGGGCCAAGCGTCCTGTTGCGTTGGTCTACCAGGAAACTTCAGGGGACCATGGGGCTGCGTTACGGCGTGAAGCTGCTATCAGGAGATTGCGACCAGAGGCGAAACGGCTGTTGATCGCAAATGACTTGAAAAGCAAATAGGAGAAGCAAATGGCAGAAAGACTTGATCCCAAGGAACTGGTTTCTTTCAAAGAGTTATTAACGGCAAATTCAATTCAGGTGGATGCCCTCACTCAACTACTTATCGAAAAAGGGATTATCACAGAACAGGAATTTTTCTCCAAGCTAAAGCAGGTCCAGGCTGAGTATTAGGATAAGAGAAAAAGAGGGGGGGTAGCTGGTATCTCGGAAAAAACGAGAAGGTTCAAAAGAACCCTTATGTAAAAAATTATCACCTTTACTCAGTAAATCAAGGATTATTATGTCAAATAGAACGGTACAGATGAAGCAGAAAGCCCATAGTATTTATACTAAGCTGGAAAGCCCTAACGCTAAAGAAGTCAAAGCGGCCATGGGGGAATACCTGCAACTGGTAGATCAATTCTACGAAGATAATAAATCTTACCTGGCACCACAACAGTACGAAACCGCGAAGAAGGATTTTGAATATTTCATGGCGCTGATTGAAATGGCGATTGCTTATGAATCTTCCTCCCCTCATGGCACAAAAACCAAGGCCCAGTAACGATAATTTACGTAATTCCATAAAATTCTTGACAAATATCTCTGTGGGGGATATTCCTATCCTTAGTTTTATTAAGAATTTGTTCTGTTTCAGCTTTATCGAGTTGGCCTGAATTTTCAAAAGGGGGGGGATTATGGTCAGACTTTTTTAACCTTGTTTCTCAAAAAGAGAGGCAGGGTTTTGTTTTTTTAAGTTTAGTTTCAAAGAAAATAGCAAAAAACAAGACCTGACCCCAATGTCACTCAGGTGGGCACAGGGGGATTTAAGGAGATGAAAAAGAGCTACCTTACCAAAGCAGAACAGTGCCATGCACTTGCGGTTGAGTGCGGCAATCTCAGTCAAAAACTAAAACAATAAATAAAGGAGGCAGACAAACATGATGAGGCGCTTCAATTTATCACAGCTTATTTTTTCAGTTAGCATTGTTTTACTCATGTCGTTTTTCATTTCATGCGGTGGCGGTGGCGATGATGGCAGCAGTTCCAAGTCGCGGATCAGCCTTGATGGTGACTATGGTATGGTAATTTATGAGAGCATTCCAGGCACAGAGGAGGGAACAACTTTCGGCACGGCAACATTCACCGATGGTAGTGAGAATGTAATCTTTGAACAACTATACACCTCGGAAGGCAACCTAGGGACTGTAGGTATCACGTATACTGCCTACTCAGACGGAACTATGACTGTCATCGGCAGTGAAGGAGAAGTCAGCAGGGGAATAGTGAGCCCCGACGAGAACGTTTGTACTTTTGTAAATACCGATTTCGATGATGACGATGTGGAAATTGGTTTTGGTATCAAAAAATCATCAGGCATGACGAATGCCGACCTCACTGGTGAGTATGTCTTTGTAAGTTATTATAATAACCCCTGGACAGCTTACGGAACGATAACCTTTAATGGTGATGGAACGGCAATTTATCAAAGATTGGATGACTCTGATGGTGGAGATATGCCGGATCCGGAAAGTATTAACTATAATGTAAGCGACGACGGCAGCCTGACCATTACAGTCGCTACCACGGAAGTGAGCCATGGAATGGTAAGTCCTGATGGAAGCATTCTTGCCGTTGCAAATACCGATACCAGTGCACTCTTGGATCCCAGTATCGGCATAGATGTAGCAATCAAAAAATCATCGGGCATGTCAAATGCCGTTGCTGCTGGGGACTACATTGGCGTAAATTATCATAGAGAAACATCGTCAACATATGTATCGACGACATATGGCTTGCTCGAGTTTGATGTTGACGGGCTAGGAGTCATTGAGCAGATCTACACTTCTGAGTCCTTTCTGGACACCTTATTAGTTGAGAATGATGTAAGTCCAGACGGTACTACTATAGCGATAATGACTGACCTTTCATTGGTCCCTCAGGGATTATTCTTTGGCATAATAAGTTCTAACGGAGATGTAGGCGCTTCTGTAGATACTGATGATGATGACCATATAGGCATTATTTTTAGTATCAGGAAGCATTAGAGAAGAATAGAGGATAACCGGGTATGCAAATGAGGCGGGCTTCATGCCCGCCTCATTATTTTATATTGATAACTTCTGTAGTAGGGTTAACCCTTGAAAAGGGTAAATAAAAATACAATGGACTTTTCAGGCTACCGTTAATTCACAATATTAAACTTTCATTTACAATAAGCTGTTACGTCTCTACCAAAATGAGACGCTATTTGTTAATAGTTATCTGGTTTTTTCCATTGCGGAAGTATTCGTTTATTAATTTTGTTATCATCTATAGCATGATATTTTTCTTTAAAGCTTTGAATATCTTGATCATAATTATCATAAACCGTAACATCAAAAGTTCCTGTTCCAAAACCAGATTGCCGCTGAGGTATTTGAGTAATCAAATTACTTCCTGATGGGATATCGTCTTCCGATATCCTCTCACGGTTCGTCATTTCTATTCTTCCCAAGTAAACATACTCTTTATCATATATTTGAAATGGAAGATCAAAAGGAAAATCAAAAGTCGCCATCGCAACCGCAACACCTATGCCCCTGACACAACCACCTCTTATAGCGGATAATTGGTATGAGCCTGGCTCTAGCTGGAAGCTGATTAAACCTTCCCATGATGAGGAAGCTTTCTTGACTGCGAAAGCATCAGATGCAGATTTTTTAAGCAAAGAACCAAATGACATTGACCGAACTGCAATGTTGGTTTTCTTGTTTGATTTGTTATCAATTATTTCAATAGAATAAACTTCAGGAGGCCATTCTGGCTTGAATCTGTTATCAGTCTTTAATGATAATAAACAAACAGAGCCTTTATCGAAACTTACCTGTTCGCCCCCTTTTATAAATGTCATTTCTTTTACTTGTACAGAAGCGCATCCACCAATAAAAAATATGCTGCAACAAAAAAAAGCGATAATCAGTTTGTAATGACAAGATTTAAAAATAGCTCGATATTTTTCCATAATATTCCCTCCTCATTTTTTTTCCACCGCAGATTGAAAGGCAAACGTGATGTTTCTGCTATCTTCAATTCCGCCGCTTCTCTTAACAGACAGGGCCCCCATGGGTCAACAAGGAAATCGAGAGATAGTATACCTATTTATCGATTTCCGATTATAATGTGCTATTGTTTGTTCAATTAAAGATTCATTGACTTCAGGAAGAAGCTACCATTTTTTCGGAATGGCCCAACCTACCGCCCGTAGCCGGACACCATGTTTCATCCCTCTCTTCCAAGATTCGTTTTCTTTGATGATTTATCCTTCCTCTTCCGGTGGAGGATTAATATACCGCCCTTTTGGGTATTCAAGATTTAAAGATCGATATCAAGTTTACATCTTTTCAAATAATTCTCTTGATTGCCGTATTAACTCGTTCACATACTTTCGACGCGTTGTTGCTTGCTCGGAGTAATTCCCATGCTTCCAATTTGCCCTCTTGGATCTTTCAAGACCCTCTTTCGTTTTCGGTCCGGTGCTTCTCCCACCATGGATATAGCAGACTCGCTTACCTTTCATAGCAGGATTACCACATCGTTTGCCGGTACTTTTTGCCTTCGCCTGGCATCGGGGTAATGCGCGCAAATCACAGGGAGGGTTTCCATTTTTCAGGCGCCCGAAATGATTCTCCCGCCTTCCTCGGGGTTCATCCTTGATTTTTTTCATTCCTCCCCTCCCCCTCCTTGGTGTACATTAACTGTGCCAACAACGGCCTGGGCTCCTTTATCCACATGGACATGTTCAACCGTAACCTTCTGCTGCCCGCCTGTCCTGTATCGTTTGAGAACCTCGGTCTGTTGGTTAAACGTACGAACTAATTTTACCGCATGATTGATATTCGCTTTCCTGCCTTCAAACGTCTGACCATCAATCATAGCCATTCGCAACGCATCCATGGCGACATTGTGCACCGCAAGCATTTGGACTGCCATCAGTCCTTCAATTTCATTTTGGGGTTGTATTCCGTTCAGAAACGCCACAGCCACATTGCAGGCACTCTCCACCGCTTTTATCGTATCCTCGTTGAAGCCTCGGAAACTCCCCGCCGCCTGATTCAGAAGTGCATGCTGTAATTCTTGCGACACCGTTCCAAAATGCTCAAACATGTTAACGGTATTCAATAATTTATCATCATTATCAAAATTAATATTGATTCTTTCCCCGTCGTACCCATACCGTGGCGGCAACTTACGGGCCCGCTTAACTGTCCGATCTATTCTGGCATTATCTTCATCTGAATATGCAGGGCTTTTAAATTCCTGAATGGCAGGATTCTCTTTATCAGTTTTCGAAGGCTTCACTGTTAATGTCCCTTTCCTTCCGCTCTAAGAGCTTTTTCTCTTGAAACTATTCAAAGATGTTCATCCTTTGTCTCTTCGTTCGTCTTCGACATTGTTGGACTTTGTAAACCGTGGTTTACATTTTCCACAACATCATCTTTTTTTATTGTATCTGCTTGTCCAAGTTTAGTTTTGGATAGGGAGGAACGTCTATAAGAGACGTTCCCTCCTATCCCTAAAACTTCCTAATCTAACTTTAGGACATTGGACGGATAGGACTTAAAAGTTCCGTCCTAACTTCCTAATTATCCAAAGAACGCCAGACATATTTTTTGTAGTGTCCGCGGCCTCGTTCTTCCCGTGACAGCAGGAACGGCTTCCCGCCCGCTTGTGCCCAAGTCATGAAAGCTTTTACTCGGCTATCAACCAATCCCGTCTTGTCTTGAAAAGTTCGCTTAAAGTCGGCAACATCCATCTCATCTCCATTTAAAATCGCTTCAGCCACCGGAGCATAAGCAGACATCGGTGTTTGTTCCTTCTTAGTTCTGCTGGTCTTCTTTTCCGGCACCATGTCATGGCAGACATGAAAGCAGTACCCGTCCCCGGCATTTGCGAATTCAATCACAAGCGGCTTTTGCGGGGGATAATTTCTTAGCAAAACATCAATGACAACTGCGTTTTCATTCTGTGCGTGTCCCGTCATCGCGAAGCAGGCATCATAATCCCGGCCTATGACATTTGAGCCAGCGCCGCGGTCTCTTATGTCCCTGTCTCCCGGCTGTCCTTTTGGGTCGTGGTGCACATAGGCAACAGCCGCACCGGTTTCCTCTGCCAACACATCGAATGCGTTTAATAGAATCTTCGCATCCTCCGCGGCGTTTTCGACCCCGGTAGCAATCTTATAATATGGGTCTATCATTATATAGTCGGGGGTCTGCTCGATGCTGTGCTTGATACGTTCGATACCCTCAACCCCGACAATGCCCAACCCTCGGCCGTTGAGAATCTGTAAGCGGTCTCCTAAGTCTGAAGGTGTTACCCCCAGCGCCCGACACATGGCCTGCAACCGGCGGTGAAAGTGGACGTCCCTGATCTCAAACTGGCAGTGTAAAACGTTTCTTGGTTCCGGTACAATCCAACCTAAGAATGGCCTCCCGGACGCAAGAGACACGCTCAACTGGGTAGCGAGAAAAGTTTTCCAGAGCTTTGAAAGTCCTAAGATAGCTAACTTGTCGCCTCGGTCTAATACGTTTGCAAGTATTTGGTCCAGTGTTACGGGTTCTTCCTGTATCCACTGTGAAGCATTCTTGAAAGCAAGTCGCTCAATCGTGACCTGTTCAATAAATTCGCCAATCATAGCGTGCCTCCAATGTATAAGATTTTCTGCCACCGTTCCCCTCGGAGGCATCCCGGTAATCGCGCCAGACGAGCAGCGTTACTGCATGCAGAGTCAATGCCCATCGGTATAAGTGCCTGCCGGTATAGTTTTTCTCTGATTTTTCGCTCCCAGGTATAGGGGTCGTCGATATCGACTTTCAGCCATGCGTGTATGGATTTCCCCCCGGAGTCTATTAGTGCCTCGACAGGCAGCTTAGCCCCGGTCCAAAAGGCGATTTGTTCTTCGTGGGTCAGCGTGTCAAATTCAGCCAGCGCGTATCTATGGATAGCAATGCAGCCGTCGCCCCTGTACGTCATTCTATCGCCGCTCTTTGTCGGTGCAAATTCGCCGGTCAGGGGATTGATGATAATAAACGGTCCCGCCGTACCGCCGTTCTGAAAGAACCGAATCCAGTCAGAAACGGCACGAATGTTCTTTCCAACAAGACCTGCTTCGTGTCGGTCTCCGATAAACAGATCTTCATCAGGCGTGAACATTGCCGACAGAAACCGCCACGAATCCTCACAGGGATGCCAATCTATCCTGACAGGTGATAATCCCCATAGATCGGCTTCGTTGTCAGTTGTCCCCTGCTTGATAATTCGCCGGCGTGCGGCCGGTCCGTCGAATTGTTTCAAGGGGTTCCTATTTATCGGAGTGAGTAATGCCCCTCCATGGTCCCCGGCAGCCTTTCGTATAGCAGCCGTAATCTCAGCATCGGGAACGCGTCGACGACCAGAAGGGATCTCATCGCTAATGTCGTCGAAAATCGCTTTTTCAGAAATGCCCGCCCTAACACCTATGTTAGCGACCCTCAACAGATAAGGATGACACCCACCACCGCCCGGTACGGGAATAGCAGAAAGACTGTCCTGGTATTTTTCAATTTTGTTCATGACTGCACCCCACCGACCAGTGTGTCGATCTTTGATGCATGCCACAACAAACGCCGATTTGGCAGCTTGATGGGGACAACGCCAAGATAGTGTCCATGCAGGCAGAGGGAATGGCGAACTGTGTTTGGTTTTATGTTGATTATTTCGGCGAATTCTTGGGTTGTGTAAAATTTGTGATGCATTTTTGGCCTCCAACTTTTTCCGCGCTGGGGGCACAAAAAAGGCCACCAGACGCAAAATCACGATGGATCCGCGGCCTGACGGCCAAATTTATTTTAGATTTCATTTTTTTTTAGGTTTACGAATCTGAAAATGCCGAAATTACACCAGGAAAATATTAATGCCCGATCATATTCCGGCGACCCTAACTATAAAAGAACTAACTGCAAATAAGCATAACTCAATTTAGTGATATTGTCAACGCAAAAAAACACGCCGCGCTTTTTGCCTCAGCGATATCGACCGCCTTTTACTTCTGCAATTGAGACAACTTTTTTTTCTTCCTCGTCTGAAGTGATTCTCTTTAAATACCGCTCCCACCTCACAAGAGCGGCCCGCTTTTCCTTCAGGTAGTCGTGCCGGTCGTAGTGTACTGCTTGTACTCCCGATATGCCATGACTGAGCACTTGGGCCCGAATATCGCGACTGATACCCAGACCAGCCAGCATGGTTTCCACGGTTCGCCGTATATCCATCAGGCCGAACGATTCTCCGCCCATCGCTGTTGATATTTCGGATACTCGGTCGCCCGGTCCGCGCCAGTATATTTCCGGTGACCTATCAGAAGAACCAAACAGAAGCAAAGTCTCTTCCCGTTCTGCCCTCCGCACCAGCTTTGTGACGACAGAAGTGGCAACCGGTCCCAGGGGCAATAGGTGTTCTCTTGGTTCGGTGCGCTTTCCCTTCGGGTCCATCAGTCGAAGGGTCCGTATCTCGGGGATCCAATCCGCAACTTCTGCCCGTAGCAGCTGCGCCATTCTCTGACCCCCGGAATACAGTGCGAGTTTCAATGCAAGGGCAACAAGATCGTCTCTCAAGTAATTTATATAGGCGTTTAACTCTTCCCTGCTTAATGTTCTATGACGCGCCCTGACGGGGATCGGCGGTACCGGGTCAACCGGGTTTGACTCTACTTCAAAACCGATGAAGGAAGAAGGTAGGGCGGCTGAAACGGGACTTTTCCGCGCACAATTAAAAGCCGCCGAAAGATAAGAACGAAAAGCTCCTGCTGTTCTTTCTTTTCCGGCCTCTGTAACGCGACGGATTAACCCGGCAATCTGACGGGATGTCACCTCCCTCGCCGGTGTGGCTGCAAGGTGGGGATCCGCTTCCGTCAAGTGGCACTTTGTCGCGCTTCGTACAGCTCCCGCAAAACGTCTTTTGCCTTTTCCCTCGGTATATTCAGCGTACGCGTCAAGAAGTGCCCCCAGCGTGTATTTCAGAGCACTCTCCGCTTTTTTCTTTGCTTTCTCGCGATCTTCTTTTTGCTTCTTTTTCTGCTCTCGCGGATCAATACCCCTGTCGATGAGCCCTTGCAAACGGCGCGCTTCTTTTCGTGCGTCATCTAAGGTCCAGGCTGAACACTTCCCGATAGTCGACCGGATTTCCTTGTCTCCCACCCTGCCCTGGTATATAAAAGATTTTGCCCCCGCCGTAATCCTCGCGGCTAATCCAGGGGTTTCAGTGTCCCACAAGAAGATCTGATTTATTGTCTTACCGGTGCGGGACTTCAGCCCCGGCATTAGTACAGCTTTTTTTATCCTCTCATTGGTAAGCCTGACTCGTGCCATAATCGCCCCCATGTAAGCAATGTGTAAGTAGATCGTGTCAATTCCTTTTTACTTCGATCAACGTCTTTTACATCGATATGGCTTGTATTATAGAGGATTCAACATGACATTTCAACATAAATCATTCTTAATAAATCAGCTAAGAATGTGATTCCTAATCCGTGTGTCGCGTGTTCGAATCACGCCGGGGGTACCAGCAATATAAAGGGTTATAGCGTTATCGTCTGTAACCCTTTTCTTATTAAGGGCTATTTATCCCCACCCTCTCCCCATTTAGTTTGATTTTCATCCCTTTTTTTATTGTTCCAATCATTACATATTACCTCCATATAAACGGACATTAGTGGGGGACAAGTATTGTTTCATGCCCTCAATGCAAATTAGCAAGGGGGGGCATAGGGGGGGGCCGAACGGGCGTTCTGGCTATCTATTATGGAACAGCTCTCAACACACGGGGCACAAATTTATGGGGTTTCGTTAACAGTTTCTTCCTTCCTGAAATATTGCTTTTATACTTCTGATCTCACATACAATATTACAATTAGTACTTGTCAGTCGTTTGAGAATAAAAAAAGGCAGAGCCCTGCTAATGGCCCTGCCTTCTCAAGCTTTTCTATTCGTTAATTAAGCTCTAAACTTTCTCCTGAACCCTGCCAGACCGATTATACCAAGCCCTAAAAGGAAAATGGCGGCTGGTTTGAGGTCAATATGCACTAAAACCGGATCAGCGTGAAAACACCTTAAAATAATGCACCCAGTTGCAGACCAAGCCGCCAGTTACTCAAATCAACATCCGAGTCTTTGAAATCTTCGGTCATTTGGTACTTTGCGTTGACACCGATGGAGAACCGTCCGATCTTATACGTCAAGTCTGCAAAGACTTGTCCGCCGAATAGCCAATCATCTATTGATTCATCTGAAAAGGTATCGGTAACTTCAGTATAGGAGTAAGAAGCACCGGCACCGAAATCTGCGATAATGTTGGGGGCAACCTCCGTTGCGTATTTCACGTTGAGCTCAACCGGGATAAAAGAGATATCTTCTCCTAATATACTAACATTGGTAGCAGTGCCTACCTCTCCCCCGAGGTACACGTTCGGGGTAATCTTCCCATATCCTTCAAGTCCGATGTACAGACCGGCATCGTCATTATCGGACCACTCTTCGTCAGTAAAGGTTATATAATCCAGTTTCAGGGCAAAGTTACTGGTCCCAAGAGGGGCTTTTTGCTCAGCCTCTATGGCATTTACGGGAGTGGAAAGCAAAGTCATAGTCGCAAAAACCATGAATATACCCACGAAGAAAACTCTCATTACTTTCTTCATCCTATCACCTCCTGATTGTGTGATGAAAATACATGAATAAATAGGGATAGCTTATTCGTTTCTCCAAATGGCACTGAGAGAGAGGGTCCCCACCAATAAGCACTGTAACTTTTATGTTATATAAAATATTTTGTCAAGTATAGCATATTATTCAAAAATATCGTTACTGGGCCTTTTGGGTTTTTTCACTATCTGTCATTGAAGCTTTGCAGGTGAAGATAACTATCTGCTTCTTCCTGAAGTCGATAAAGATTCAATTGAATAAACGATATAACATTATAATCTATAATCGATAAACGAGTATACTGTCCGCGAAATTGTCATCAAGAATCTTACTTGACATAGGTTTCTTTCTATTTTACCGTATTTTCAATTATTTAAAGTGTATGCTATATTGAAAACAAGTAAATTTGCTTGTTTGTCAGATCAATGTCAGGATATCAGGCAAAATTGCCTTATACGTAAATGTTATGCTGGGCTTAAGCATTTAACTATTGGAACTTGGGCGTGAACGAGAAAACGAACGAAAAAGGCAGTTATCTATACGGAGGTGTTTCTGGCGTTAAGTTGTCGGTTGAATCGTTTGCGCTTGGCGAAGGCGTAGAACTTAGACAGGTATACTCTCATTTATTTTCGGCCAACATGATGGCGTTCTCGCCTCCTGGCCCGAAGGGCTATCATCCTTCACCTTGGAAAGCCGCCAGGGGAGGGTTTAGCTACGATATTGAGGTTGAAATACGTGCGCCACTACAAACTCCACTGGGAGAGTCGTTCGACGCAAGAGAAACCATTTGGTGGATTGCCGCGCTCTTGAGGCTCGCTAGGTTCCCGTACCTGTCGGTTCCTGTGATTTCAAACTACTCATTTCGCGATATACCAAATCTCAAAGAGGAGCCAACACTTACCCCATTTGAGACTGAAGGCAAAGTCTTTGGCGCGTCCCAGAGCACCGATCGCACATTAGACGTAGATATGCTTGCATGGGTTGCGGAGAAATGGATTTCTGCCGGGCGTCTCCTAAACAGTAATCCGAAGTTTTACGGTGCTCTCAAAGCGTTCGATTCAGCAACGGATCGTGGTCGTGCATCGGCATCTATGCTCGCACTTTGGGGTGGCATAGAGCAACTCTTTGCCCCTTCTGCCGGTGAGCTTCGTTTTCGCATAGCAGCACTTCTTGCGTCTTACCTTGAAAAGCCGGGTACTTCTCGACTGGAACTCTACAAGCAGGTGCTCAAGCTCTACAATGAAAGATCAGTCGCAGCTCATACCGCGCAAGACGTTGAAAAGGGGCCACTCATGCAAACATACATTATCATGCGAAATTCGCTTATGCGCATGATCGACGAAGAGAAGGTTCCGACGCAGTCGGATCTGGAAGCTATGCTTTTCTGTGTCATAGCGTCGCCTGGATACCAAACAGAGGAGCAAACTTGAAGCCGCCTAACTACCGGATGCAGCCGACTGCTTACAGCCGCGACTGATCCAGGCGTTAGCAGATGGAGACATATATGGCAGATACTTCTGACAAATTAATAAAGTCCGAAATCAAAGGTCGCAACGTTACTTACTATTTGACCACCGAAGAGGATTTGGAAAATGTAAAAAGCAAAAGCCTGTTCGGCGACATTTTTTGCGTGTTGGCTTCCTTAACTACCGGTGGAATTATATCTGTCATCCTAACAAGAGCTACAGGAATACAGTTAGCACAAGAGACAACCAATGTACTTGATATACTGTTATACGTTTTTATTTGCACAACAGTTATTTTTGCTTTATTCGGTCTTTACTTTCATTGTCAATCATTCACAACAATTAAGAAAATCAAAGGCTCAGGTACAGTAAAATCCCTAAAAAGATCAAATCAAGAAGAAATTGTTGAGACCTTAATCGTCGACACTCAAATACCCTCGGGTGAGTCACAGTTCGAAATCCTCAAAGCAGTGTATTGGACTTCAAAGGCGAGCGTGGATGTGACTGAAGAACTAAGAAAAAGAATCGTGGGCAACAAATTGGATGTAACGGCCTCTAACAAAATAAAAGGTGACCCCGATTATGGGACCGTAAAGAAACTGACTATCGAATATAGGTTCGACGGTAATACTGTTACAAAGGAATTTACGGAGGGCGAAAGAATAATAATACCTTAAAGGGCTGCTAACCACAGCATTCAGGTGGACGCGGGCTATCGCCCGCGCCACTGATGCCGGGCGTTCCTTCTTTTCAAATGGTAATCGATAATTTTTGCACTTAGCCAGTACCGATGGTTTGCAGGCGTAGTTCATTATCTGCTTCTTCCTGAAAGCGTCAGCCCGGGCAAAAACGAAACCACGCAGTCTTTCATATGATCATTATTTACAGGTGGACCGCATTATCGGAACCCTGCGGCCGCCTGGATGGCATAGATCGCCTCTGCCAGGCCGATCTCTCCATTACCATCAACATCAGCGGTTGTATAAACAGATGCTGACGGCTGCATCCCCACGCTGACCTTAAGTGCGAGGATCGCATCGGTCAGATCTACTTTTCCATCATTATTAATGTCTCCTCTATGATCCAGAACTCCGTCATAATGGAGAATCGTGCCGCTGCTTCCCACGGCAAAGACGTCTGAGGCGGAGCTGCCCCAGATGCAGGAGAGACTATAGGACGTGCCGCTCGCCATGGTGACCCAGGAACTCCCGTCGTAGTGGAGGATTGTACCGGATGCCCCCACGGCAAAGACGTCTGAGCCGGAGCTGCCCCAGACGCCATAGATATCCTCGCTTGTCCCTCTCGTCATGGTGATCCAGGAACCCCCGTCATAATGAAGAATCGTGCCGCCACTCCCCACGGCAAAGATGTCGCTCCCCGAAGCGCCCCAGACGCCATGGATATCTTCGGTCGTCCCGCTCGTCATGGTGATCCAGTTACCCCCGTCGTAGTGGAGGATCGTGCCGGATGCCCCCACGGCAACAACGTCGCTCATCGAAGCGCCCCAGACGCCATGGATATCTTGGCTCGTCCCGCTCGTCATGGCGATCCAGTTACCCCCGTCGTAGTGGAGGATCGTGCCCGATGCCCCCGCGGCAACAACGTCGCTCCCGGAGCTGCCCCAGACGCAGTTGAGGGTGTCGGTCATCCCGCTCGGCATGGCGATCCAGGAACCCCCATCGTAGTGGAGGATCGTGCCGGATGCCCCCACAGCAACAACGTTGCTCCCGGAGGTTCCCCAGACACCACTGAGATCGTTTCCCTGCGGCAGGGGGCTCTGCACCTTCCATCCGCCGGCGATGACAACATTCGTGGCCCCGTGCACATGGACGATGATTACAGCCAGTGCGATCAGAATGACGGAAAAAGAATGTACCGCCCGATGCGTTCGGAGATTGCGGCCCCCCTCGTTACATACCATTATTTATTCCCTCCGTGAAAAGACAGAAAAAGGGTATCAAATCGTTATCGCGATTTTTTTGTGCCCCGGAATTTCCCCCCTGATGTCTGGTGCACCGGGGGGCCCTCGCGGGAGGGGCCCCCGGTGTGGTTGCATCATCGCGCCTACGGCTGGTACTCGTAGGCGCCCATGTCCACATCGGCACTGCCGTCGCCGTCACCGTCGACGAGCCTCGGCTCCCCTGCCAGGTCGATTTCAGGCAGGGTCTGGAATCCGGGGGTCAACGGCTCTATATCGACGTAGGTGTTGCCCGCATCGAT
>Ga0208905_1000878_pt1 | contig 15229 bp, 13 predicted proteins | sample AntAceMetag02UKS_FD_184776 | JGI IMG/M metagenome (GOLD analysis project Ga0208905, IMG submission 184776) | Saline lake microbial communities from Ace Lake, Antarctica - Antarctic Ace Lake Metagenome 02UKS (SPAdes) (version 2) | ecosystem: Environmental > Aquatic > Non-marine Saline and... | reverse complement strand
CAAGACTTTACTTGGAGCAATAGCCCTGGTAATCTTTTCATCAATGGTTTCATTCATCTTGTCTCTGTACATTAGCAAAACACTATTCACGTCAAAAACTTTTCCTAACCTGGCTCTTAGTTCAGTGCAGAATATAGGTGATGGGTATATTAGTGTTGATGCTAATCAGAAAAAACTTATCGGCAAAAAAGGTTTTGCCGCTACAATTTTACGTCCCGCAGGAAAAGTTGAAATTGAGAATGAAATTTATGACGCCCGATCAGAAATAGGGTATATTGATCGTGGGGATCCAATAATCGTTATTAAGGATGAAACAGCACAATTATATGTCATTAAGGACGAGCAGGAAAATTCAGAAAACAGGTAAATCAAATTAGAAGTTCATAGAAATAATAAAGCGGCTATTGCACTATATAAAAAACTGGGATTTAAGTATCTGGGTGATTATGATGTCTATATAATACGTGATTTTGCTTTTTGAATTAATTTACGAAGCTATGCTTAATTATAAATCATAATGATTATTTTTGTGATCCAAAGAATTATTTATAATAAAACAAAAGAATATTCATGTCAAAAACAATTACGTTCAACGAACTGAGGAGAATCAAGGATAGTTTGCCAAATGGTAGCATGAAGCAAATTGCTACCCGGTTAAATCTCAATGTAGAAACTGTCAGGAATTATTTTGGCGGATCAAATTATGACAGGGGTGAATCGGCAGGCATTCATTATGAACAAGGTCCCGATGGAGGAATTGTGACTATTGATGATACAACTATTCTGGATATTGCCCAGCAAATGATAAGTAATTAATTTGCCACTGCATACATGTTTAGTTTGTCTTATGCATTCTATTCTAACATAATTGTTGTATTAGTCTTTTATGAATGTTCTGAGCGAATTGCAAAAAGTTGAAAAAAGTTGGTTAATCCCACTTTATGCTACTTGTCAACATGTTTTCAGTCAAACTCATCTCCCCTCGCATAACGAAGATCATCACCACAGAGTATGGATTATAGCCAAAGAGCTTATTAAACAACTGGAAAAACAAGCAATCACTTTTACCAGATCTGATCTTACCAAAATAATAATAGCAGCCTTTCTTCATGACACCGGAATGTCTGTAACCATAGATAAAACTCATGGGAAAGAAAGCAGAAAAATATGTAAGAAATTTATTGAGGAATATAATCCTGAAGATATTGATAACTTACAAGAATTATTGGATGTTATTGAAAACCATGACGATAAAGAATATCAAAACAAATTTGCAAAAATCAAAAACCCAAAACATCTGTTTAAGATACTCAGCGTTTGTGACGATCTGGACGCTTTTGGATTAACCGGTGTTTACAGATATATCGAAATTTACTTATTGCGAGGTATTCCTGTTAAAGATATTGGTTCAATGGTTTTGAAAAACCTTACCGGTCGTATAAACTATTTTACCGGTTCATTCAGATATTTAGAAAAATATCATAAAAAACATATAAAAAGATTTGATCTGACATGGGCTTTTTTTACCGATCTTAATAACCAGATCATTCAAAAAAAGAAAACTAATAGTTTAAATGGTCCGGTTGGTGTAATCAATTTGATTAATCATCATGTGATAGTTGAAAAAATGACCCCGGTTGAAGCTTCGGAGTTTATTATCAGAAATACAACAGATGATTACGTAAAGAACTATTTCACCATAATTAAATTTGATACAGAATGTACAAAAACAAACTTGTCTTTATTATTACAGTTTTATGGATTTCTATTATCCAATTAACCAACGCACAGGTAAAGCTGAAATATGATCAAAATAAATCCCTGACCTATGCCGAGACCATTGAAGCCTATCAACTTCTTGATAAGCAATTTAAACAAGCTCGTTTATTTGATATGGGTCCGACCGATATTGGCAAACCATTATCACTTTTTATAATTTCAAAAAACGAGGATTTTGATCCTGTTTCCATTAAGAAAAAAGGTAAAGTTATTGTGTTGATCAATAATGGAATTCATCCAGGGGAAGCTTGTGGAATTGATGCCGGTGTTAAATTGGCTCAGAATCTGCTCTACAATAAAGAATACCTGAACAAATTTTTGGAGAATGTTGTTCTGGCAATAATTCCTGCTTATAACATAGGTGGAATGTTAAATCGCAGTCCTTACCACAGGGCTAATCAGAATGGTCCTGAGGAACATGGCTTCAGGGGAAATGCAAGAAATTTAGATCTTAATCGTGATTTTATTAAGACAGATACCAGGAATGCCAGAACTTTCAGTAAAATATTTAATTTTTTAAAACCTGAAGTATTTCTTGACACACATACAACAAACGGATCTGATCACCAATATTCAATTACACTAATAGCTACACAACATAATAAGCTACATCCCATTATGGGTAATTATCTCAACAATAAAATGGTTCCTGCTCTTTTTGCAAAAATGAAAGAAAGTCCATATGAGTTGATCCCATATGTGAATTCAATTAACAGGACCCCGGATAAAGGTATTTCCGGCTACCTTGATGCTCCAATGGTTTCAACCGGGTATGCTTCCCTTTTCAACACTTTTGCATTTATGACTGAGAATCATGTATATAAACCATTTGAAGAGAGGGTACTCTCGGTATATCATTTTATGCTTTCCTTACTTGAATTCACTAATAACAATTCAGAGACAATAAGTCAGTTAAAAAAGCAGGCTGATAAAGAAACATGCAATAAAGAAGACTTTGTAACAAACTGGAAACTTGATACATCGAAATATCAAGAGCTTACTTTTAAAGGCTACCTCCCAAAGCAAAGAATAAGTCAGCTTACAGGAAAATCTACAATGTATTATGACAAAAATGATCCGTTTGAAAAACAAATACCTTACTACAATGAGTATGTTGCAACCTCACATATAAAGAAACCATTTTGTTACATTATTCCACAGGCCTGGCATGAAGCAATTGAAAAGCTTAAGCTGAACGAAATTAAAATGAGCGAATTAAGTAAAGATACGATTTTACAGGTTCAGGTTTATTATATCAACGACTTCAAAACATCAAACCGTTCATATAACGGACATTTTGTTAATAGTGGTATTAAAACACGAACAGAGATACAAAATATCAGGTTTTACAAAGGTGATTTTATTATCAGGCCAAATCAACCATCAAACAATTATATTATCCAGGTATTAGAGCCTGATGCATCAGGATCATTCTTCTCCTGGAACTTTTTCGATTCATCAATGGAAAATCGCGAATATTTTTCCCCCTCCGTTTTTGAAGAAAAAGCACAAAAGCTTTTAAAAGAAAATCCTGATTTGAATAAAAAATTTGAAACAAAGAAAAAGGAAGAGACAGAATTTGCAGAAAGTCATTATGCACAACTCCGTTTTATCTATATGAACTCACCTTACTATGAAAAAAGCTACAGGCGTTATCCTGTTGCAAGAATTAATGATCCGGCAAATCTGCCAATAGATAGTAACATTCGTTAATAATATAAGCTGTTAATAATCAGTCAGCCTAACCCGCCAAGCGGTTTTAAACCGCTAGGCGGGTAATATCACTTCACTATAAAATCAAGCAGAAGCTCGTTATTAATATATGCTTTAAGCTCATCATTTCGATTCACCGCACCTACTCCCTCAGGAGTACCGGTAAATATTAAGTCACCTGTTTTAAGGGTAAAAAACCTTGAAACATATGCTATTAATTCGTCGAAAGGGAAAATAAGATCTTTAGTATTTCCATGCTGTACAGTATTTTCATTAATCTCAAGCTTAAAATCAATATTGTCAACATCACCCAGATTTTCTTTTTCCACAAACTTACCAAGTGGAGCAGCCCCATCAAACGCCTTTGCCTTTTCCCAAGGCAATCCGTTTTCTTTGCATTTTCTTTGGATATCTCTTGCTGTAAAATCAATCCCAATTCCTACTTTATCATAATATCTATGAGCAAACTCAGGAGCAATACTTTTACCTAATCTACAAATTTGCAATACCAGTTCCACCTCATGGTGAATTTCCTCAGAAAAATCAGGAATAAAAAAAGGTTTGTTTTTTTTTATTATTGCAGATTCAGGCTTCAGAAAAAAAATTGGTTCTGTAGGAACGGCGCTGTCCATCTCCCTTGCATGCTTCAAATAATTTCGTCCAATGCAAATAATTTTCATCTATTTATTATTAATCGGTCTTAACTTAATTTCAGTTAACACTTTTTTAGTAAACAACGGAAAATCGCCATTCATAATCCAATTGTAATAGCTTGGTTCTTTAATAAAAACATCTTCCACTTTCTCTCCCTTATGCTTTCCGAAATTAAAAACCTCCTCACCATTATTATTATAAACAATTCTTCCAATAAGATCAACAGTCTTTTTATGTGATGAGAATTTACTAAGGTAATCTACATCATTTTTAAGGTTTGAATAAAAATCAAGTTGTGCTTTAAGCACCTCATATGTAGCAATAATATCAGCTTCAGCGCTATGAGCATTCTCAATTTTTTTATTGCAATAAAACTTATAGGCCGCAATCAGGGTTCTTTGCTCCATTTTATGAAAAATCACCTGCACATCAATTACTTTATGCTTCTTAAAGTCAAAGTCTATATCCACACGAAGGAATTCTTCCGCTAATAAAGGAATATCAAATTTATTGCAGTTGTACCCGGCAAAGTCACATCCTTTAAGAAAATTTGCCAATTTCCCGGCAAATTCCGCAAAAGTGGGTTTTTCTGAAAGGTCGTCATTCGAAATCCCATGAATAGCAAAAGCTTCCTTACTAATTGGGATAGTCGGATTGATTCTCTGAGTTAGCAACTCTTCACTACCGGAAGGATCAACTCTTAATACGGAAATTTCAACAATTCTATCACTTGCCACATTAATTCCGGTAGTCTCAAGATCGAAAAAGGCAATTGGATTCCTCAGGTTCAATTCCATGAAGAAGATTTAATTAAGTATTTATCATCATTGGCATAAGGAGCATCAAAACATCTTCCCCGTCATTTTCTTTTTCTACCGGGAATAGTAAGCCTGCACGTGTTGGATCAGACAATTCCATCACTACATTTTCAGAAGAAATATTTGAAAGAATTTCGATCAAAAAAATAGATTTGAATCCAATCTCCATTTCTTCGCCATCATATTGACAGTTAAATCTTTCGTGTCCTGATATTGAGAAATCCAGATCCTGTGCCGATATAGATATCTGGTTTCCTGAAATCTGAAGTTTCACCAAATTGCTTGCCTGATTTGAGAATACAGAAACTCTTTTCAAAGCATTGGAAAATTCAACCCTGTCAATAGTCAGCTTATTCGGATTATCAGTCGGAATTACAGATGAATAACTTGGATAATTCCCATCAATAAGCCTTGACACAAGCTTGTACTTCTCAAGAATGAAATATGCATTTTTTTCATCAAACTCAACAGAAACTTCATTGCTTTCCCCGGGAAGGACATTTTTTAATAACGAAGCCGGCTTTTTTGGAAAAATAAACGATGAATCCGTTTCAGCACTTGCGTCCGTTCTTCGGTATCTTACCAGTTTATGTGCATCAGATGCAACAAAAGTAAGATTATCCGGAGACAGCTCAATAAAGATCCCATTCATAACAGGTCGCAATTCATCTTCTGCTGTGGCAAAAATCGTATTGCTTATGCCTGCAAGAAGCACATCAGGTGCAATTTTGAAGGATATTTTTTGTTCATCTTTCAAACCGGGCAACTGCGGAAAATCGCTTCCATTCTGGCCAACAATATTAAACTTACCCGTCTCAGAATTGATAACAATTGCCAGACTATCCAGATTAATTTCGAAAGTTAATGGTTGTTCCGAAAATTCTTTCAACGCATCAGTTAGTATCCTTGCAGGTATCGCGATACTACCTTCCTCTGAAGCATTTTCAAGAGCTACCCTGGTAATTAGGGTTGATTCAAGATCTGAGGCAGTAATCTCCAGCTCATTCTTACTCAACTTAAATAAAAAATTATCTAAAATAGGTAATGTGTTTTTTGAGCTGATTACCCTGTTAACTACCTGTAAATGACTTAATAACTCTGTGCTGGATATAACAAATTTCATTGTTTGATTGTTTATCGTTAATCAAAAAATAATACTATCAGGACCCTCATTTAGCCGAGGAAAAATAATTATCAATATTACAAAAAAAATATCAGAGAGCCAATATACATTTTCTATTTCCCTTTCACTAAAAAATATTTTATTTCTTTAATAACCGGATCAAGATCGAAGTACTTAGCTACGCTAAGTTTCTTTTCATCATTTTGTTTCACAAATACCTCATTATGGCTGGGAGTTTTAGAATAAGTTATTATTGTATTAAGTTCTCCCGTATTATCAGTAACTGTGAGAATAAATTCAGGTGTAGTTGAAATCACAGAATCAATTTCTGCAATATTTATTCCCCATTCCCACCTGTCAAACCTAATATTTCTAAAATATGATAAATATCGTTCAATTGCTAATGTATCGAACACGTGAACATTTTTTCCATCCTGTAATAGTTTATACCGGTTTCCCTCTGTTTTAACAATACGAAAAGATTTTTCCGGAGAATCGGGATATTCCATTTTAACTGCTTTTATCATCCCCGGCCGGTAATTAAAAATAATATAGGGTTCCCAAAATTTTTCTTTGGTCACAAAAAGTGATCCAACAGGTTTATTATAACCCGGAATATAAAGAACATAAGGATTTGCCCCTTTGCGTTTACGCGCATAATTGGCATACGAATTTGAACTTACTTTATATAAAAAAAAACTTTTTACCCGCTTCAATTGCTCAAATACTTCAATAAAAACAACATTTTCCGTAAGGGTTTCCGTTTCCTTTGAAAATTTCTCATCTGAAACCGGCGATTTGATCTTTATCCGGGAGAGTACCTGCAGAAAAAATTCCACTGAACCTTCACGTGCCATGAACCTTTTGTTCACCTGCCAACCTTCCGGCATTTTTGTTAGTTCAACTTTTTCCTGCTCAGATGTCAGAACAATTTTCGTTACTTTATTTATCTCATCAGTCGCAAAATCGGAATCATCTTTCCCAAATGGAGTGCCCATTTTTGTAATATAGATAATACCAGCCCCTGTAATAAGAACAATTATTGCAATAATATAAAATAAAATTTTCCGCATTTCAAAAATCTGATCGTTTCTTCAAATCTACTACCCTGTATACTTTCTCTTCCTGATCAACACAACCAAAACCCCAAAAAATATTACAAATAAAACAGGGAACACTACATTAATAAGTTTCCACTTAAATTGCTCTTTCTTAATTCTCTCCTCATTAAGCAATCTTAATCTTAACTCTTTTGACCTGATATTCATCAGGTTAATATCATCAATAAGATAGTTCACAGCATTCAGAATAAAATCTTTATTCCCATAAATTTGTTTAGTATACCTATCCTCACCCAATGATAAAGGGATATCCCTTGTAGCTGTGTGCCGTACTTCATTCCTTATAACATCTCCGTCAGCCACAACAATCATCTTTGTAGGGACACTCTTTTCGATAACCTTGTATTTTATTTCACCAATATACCGGTCAGTTGGACGATTCTTAAAAACAGATTCAAAGCTTCCTTCCAGCAAAACAGCGACTGGCAAATAAGATAAACTAAATTCTTTCGGGGCGGGGGGATTTTTTATTTCTTCAAGGCTAATTCCAACCGGAGGACTAATTAATCTCGAGAATTTTGATGTGTATAATAAATATTTCCGTTTTACACCCGTGGTTGCACTTACCGTATCCAGTATATTGATAAATTCTGATTTAATAAGATTAAGATTCTTAGTTACCGGATGGTTATTAAAAGGTGTTAGTAATGGAAAATATATCCATGGAACAGGGGAAAATCTGGGTTGCTGCCCGGCTAAAGCAATATTTATCGGGATTAGGGAACATTGCTGATCCTGAACAATTTTTGGATTTACCCTGACCCCATATTTAAAAAGCTGGTCGACCAAATTTAATGGTCTGTATAACCCGGCTGTAAAACCGGCACTTTGAAGACTGTCAGAACTTACATATACGGCATCTAACAGCCATAATACACGACCACCATTCATAATGTACTGATCAATTACAAATTTATCAGCTTCAGAAAATTTTAATTCCGGCTTTGCAACAATAAGAACAGCATATTTATCCAGGATATTTAACTTACCGCCTATTACACCTCGATCAACATTGTAGTACTTTGCCAGCTCATAAGTAATATCGCCAACACTATATTCATCAAGTTCTCCATGCCCTTCTAAAAATGCAATATTATAAATTGTGTCAGCACTAAGATTTTGGATAGCCTGTATCATCTTATACTCTAAGCCTTCAATAGAACTGTTTAGTTTTTGAGCAGCACTTTGAGAAGAGTTATTTTCCAAAATATTAACCGTCATCTCCATGCCATTATAATTCATTATCAAACCAGGGAAGACCATTTTTTGAGAAACACCACCCTCTTCATCCCTGTCGTGAATATTTATTGGTTGTAAGCCTTTCTCATAGAGTGTTTCCATCATCTCCTTCTTTTCTTCCTGGCTATCAATATCAAAAGGATCAATGAATTCATAAGTTATCTTTTTCCCCGATTGTATTCTAAACTCATCAAGCATATCTTTGGCAGAACGTCGCAGTTTCTTAAACCCGACAGGCATTTCACCATCCAGATATACCTGAACAAATACAGGGCTGGTGAGTTTATTTAGTATTTGTCTGGTACTGGCAGACAATGAGTATCGCTTTTCCGATGTAAGGTCAACCCGATAATAAATATGCGAAAAAATAAATGCCAGCAGCACTGCGATAATCAGTGTCATCAGCAACTCAATTAAATTATTTCTACGAAGGTTTTTTTTCTTCACTTTTAACTAAACATTACCATTTACGACTTTGCAATATTGTCCGGGTAAACATTATGAAAAGCCCGTCAATAAGTATAAAATATATAATATCTCTCGAATCTAATACTCCCCGGCTCATTGAACTATAATGCTCTTTAATTCCCATGTTAAGAACATATTCCTGCAGATTACCAAAAAAATCTATTGAACTGATAGATTCAAATCCAATAAAAAAGAAAAAACTAAACAGTACAGCGATTATAAAAGCAATTATCTGATTTTCGGATAAAGAAGAAGCAAATACCCCTATTGAAACATAAACTGTAGCCAGAAAAAACAATCCGATAAATGATCCCCATGTTCCACCTGTATCAATATTCCCCGGTGGATTACCCAATAAAAAAACAGACACAAAATAAATAAGACATGGTATTAATGAAAATATTACGAGTAAAACACCAGCAGAAAATTTAGCAAAAATAATCTCAAACTCACTTAACGGACGGGTTAATAGCAACTCTATAGTTCCGGTCCTTTTCTCTTCCGCAATCATTCTCATAGTAACAGCAGGTACGAGAAACAGAAAAACCCATGGTGCAATTATAAAAAATGATTCCAGGGTAGCATATCCACTATCCAGAACATTAAAATCACCAGGAAAAACCCATAAAAAAAGCCCATTAATAATTAAAAATACAATTATTACAATGTAGCCTGTCAGGCTACTAAAAAATGATTTTAATTCTTTAATAAATAATGTAATCATTATTAAATTTTTTCAATCCTTACATCCTTGTAATAAAAATCAATTATCTGCCGGAAGTTTTTACCCTGACGCACCATTTCCATAGCACCCTCCTGACAAAGTCCAACCCCATGACCATATCCTTTCCCTTTCAAAACTATTTGATTATCCTGATAGTTTACATTAAAAAAAGATGACTTCAGATTCCAGTCGTTTCTGATAATTGTTAACGGCAGAATAAAATCACCAACAATATAATGAGTTTTTCTAACAGGTTGTTTAAACTCAAACGAAACAGAATTCACATCATTGTCACTGTAACCATTTTCTTTCAGATAATTCAACCACTCTTCAACAGAAATAGTTCTGGTCCAGGTACTATTATTCCCGTTCTGGCAATACGGGTCTTTGATACTTTGAAAATAAGGAAAGGATTTTAACCATACATCTTTTGAATTATTTGTCTGACCACCACAATTTGAATGAAAAGCTGCAGTAATAAGATCAGAATTCTGGTCAACTATAACTAAACCAGTCGTTTCATTTATTGCATTATTTATTTCCTTGATTTGACTCCCCCGTGTTTTATATACCTGGCAATGAACACCATCGCAAAGGTTAAATCCTTCCTCAATATGTTTGTTTATATGCTTATATAAATAAGTCCTGCACAAAATTGCTTGTGTTTTGTAGTACTCAGGCAACCCTCCGGGACCCCCTTCAGATAACACAACACCAGCCAGGTATTGTTCAACCTGAACTTTATTCACCAATAATAACCTGTTGATATCAAAACAAACAATAATATCACCATCATATTCACGTTCCTCAAGTGCAGGAATTACCGGATTCACCTTAAAAGTTGCATCATTATTTATTCCAGTCATTCTGAATTCATGACAAATTCTGTGAAAACCATTTAGCTTTACAACATCAAGAGAATCACCCGTTATTGAAAGAAATAAAGTATCTCCGGGCTTAATAATCATATTCACAGAATTGTCAAGTGTTACACCAAACGGACTGGATTCAGGCAAAATTATTACGGATTGGAGATTATAGTCGTTGAACAGACTAATAGTTATTCTTTCAGCCAGGCAAGAAATATTCAGGAAAAGCAGAAGAAATATATGCAATTGCAATAACATCCAATACTTATGCTTCATTGTATTTTACTTTGTCCATTTCCTTCAATATCAGTTCGGCTACCCTTTTTGAAGCCCCTGGTTTACCTATCGTTTTTTTCAGTTCGCTGAAATCTTTCAACATATTTTCACGATATTCAGTATTAAATATTAACCGGTCAAGCTCTTTTTTTACAGTCTTACCTGTCATCTCATCCTGAATAAGCTCTCTGACAATTTCTTTTCCCATAATCAGGTTTACTAACGAAATGTAAGGAATCCTAACAAACCTTTTGCCTACCAGATAAGACAATTTATTGGCTATGTACCCGACAACTTCAGGAACATTCAGTAAAGCTGCCTCAAGTGTGGCTGTTCCTGATGTTACCACAGCAACAAAAGAATATTTAAGCAAAGTATAGGTTTGATCATAAACTATATTAATACCACTATCATCCGGGATAAGTGATCTGTAATAATCTGCTGGAATTGCTAAAGTTGCAGCAATAACAAACTGATGTTCAGGATACTGACCGACTATTTCAAGCATCACAGGAATTATCTTATTAATTTCCTGTTTGCGGCTTCCCGGTAGCAGGGCAATTATAGGTTTGTCATCCAGACTATTATTTGTAATGAATTCCTGTTTTGATACAAGAGATTTAGTTTTATTATCTATTGAATCAAGAATAGGGTTTCCAACATAATCAACATCAAAATTATGCTTCTTATAAAAATCAATTTCGAATGGAAGAATAACAAACATTTTGTCGACACATGTTTTTATTGTTTCAACACGTGATCGCTTCCATGCCCATACCTTGGGTGATATATAATAATATACCCGAAAACCTTGTTGTTTTGCGAAACGGGCAATTCTCAAGTTAAATCCGGGATAGTCAATTAATATTACTGCATCGGGTCTAAAACGGTTAATATCGCTTTTACAAAAACGTATATTACGGATAATTTTTCCAAGATTTTGCAAAACCTCAACCAATCCCATATAAGCAAGCTCCCGGTAATGCCTGACAATATTATCAGCTTGCGCTAACATAAGGTCACCACCCCAAAACCGGAATTCGGCATTCTGATCTCTCTTCTTCAACTCTTTCATAAGATTTGAACCATGAAGGTCTCCTGATGCTTCTCCTGCAATTATGTAATACCTCATAATAAGTAAATATTAAGTACCTTAAGTTTGCAATGCTTAAATGCTTAAATGCTTAAATGATAAAATACTTAAATGCTTAAATGTTTTAAGTTCTAAATTATTCATGTCTCAAGTTTCAAATACCTTCCGGGATTACCCGAAGAGTCTGATTGCCAAAATTAGAAAAGCCCATAAAAAGGTACTTAATAAAACTCCCCTGGCAGCTTTCATTTTATATAGCCAAATAAAAATAAAAAAAAATAACAAGTTTGGAATAACTGAAATACTTATAAAGTGACCTTGTATATTTCGATCAATAAGACGCTGCAGATACTCATTCAGTGTTTGACTGCCTGACAGAATAAAATATATAATAAAAAAGGCAATTATTGGCACAATTATTCCGAACACCGTTCCTGTGACAGTAGTATCCAGGTTTGGTTTTCTATTTATTTGAATCCCAGGCATAAGTAAATGCGTAAATGCGTAAATGATTGAATGCTAAAATGCTCCAAAATGCTCCAAAATGCAACCGCCTAGCGGTTTAAAACCGCTTGGCGGTTTGCTGCCGACTGCGGACTGCCGATTGATTCTCTAAAATTTCCATTTCTTTAATTCTTCCATCCTGGAATGAGATGTAAAATCGATCTGGATTGGTACTACAGATACAAATTTATTTTGAAGTGCCCATTCATCAGTATCATCTGCAAGTGGCTCCGAGTTATTAAAATAGCCGGTAAGCCAATAATACTCCTGTTTATCCGGATCAATTCTTTTATCGAATTCTTCCTGCCAATATCCATCTGTTTGCCTGCATATTTTAATTCCTTTCAACTCATCTTCTTTTCCAACAGGAATATTAACATTCAGACATATGCCTTTTTCAATACCATTCATAAAAACTTTCTCCATTATGCGTCTGACATAAATCCCGGCTGTTTTAAAATCAGCATCCGCAGAATAATCAAGTAATGAAAAACCAATAGAAGGAACCTTATTTATACCACCTTCAATAGCAGCAGCCATTGTTCCGGAATATACAACACTTACCGAAGCATTTGAGCCATGATTAATGCCAGAGACCAACATATCCGGCTTCCTCTCCAATAGCTGATGTAGAGCCAGCTTAACACAATCCACCGGAGTCCCGGAACAACCATATATTTCTAACCCTTTCTCTTTTTTCACTGTTCGTATCCTTAAGGGATATTTCATAGTTATTGCATGAGACATTCCCGACTGGCTTTCTTCAGGCGCAACAACTACTACTCTACCAAGTTCCCTGACAGTTTCAATTAAAGATTTCAAGCCCTTGGCTTTAACCCCATCATCATTTGTAACTAATATCAATTTTTCGTGCTTCATAATTTAATAGTGGAATTTAACTTCTAACTTCTCTTATCCTTAGCCTCAGCCTTAGCCTTCTCATCAAGCTACAAATATATTGAAATCCAGTCAAGTTACAAGCTGGCAGGTACGTTTTAGGGATTTCGGCATATCCTTATTTTATTGCTGTCTATGGGATTTGTGCAAAATTCCTTACTTTTGTTTTTTCAAATCATTATGACCTGAGATACTATGAACATTTCGTACAACTGGCTGAAAGAATATGTTAGAACAGACCTTAACCCTGAAGAAGTGGCGGTAATCCTTACTGACATTGGTCTTGAGGTTGAGGGAATTGAATCTTTCCAATCGGTTAAGGGTGGACTGGAGGGAGTTGTTATTGGTAAAGTAAAAACTTCTGAGAAACATCCAAATGCCGATAAATTAACCATTACAACTGTTGATATAGGTTCAGAAAAAAATCTTAGTATTGTTTGTGGAGCACCTAATGTTGCTGCCGGACAAAAAGTTCCTGTAGCAATAATTGGAGCAACTCTTTATTCAGGCAATAAGGAATTTGTTATAAAAAGAGCTAAAATAAGGGGTGAATTATCTGAAGGAATGATTTGTGCAGAAGATGAACTTGGGCTTGGTGCATCACACGAAGGTATTATAGTTTTAGATGAAACTGCTAAGATTGGAACCCCGGCGAAAGATTATTTCAGGATTGAATCTGATACAATATTTGAAATAGGCCTTACACCAAACAGAATAGATGGTGGTTCACATTACGGAGTTGCACGCGACCTTTCAGCATTCCTGAAACAAAAAGGAGACTCCTGCGTTGTGAAACCATCAGTTGATAATTTCAAGGTAGACAACCACGATCTGCCAATTGAAGTTGATATTGAAAACCAGGAAGCATGTCCGCGATATTCCGGCTTAACTATACAGGGAATAAATGTTAAACCCTCCCCGTTATGGCTTCAAAACCGGCTAAAATCTATTGGATTAGTCCCTATAAATAATATTGTTGATATAACAAATTATGTATTGCATGAAACAGGACAGCCATTGCATGCCTTTGATGCAGACAAAATTACAGACAATAAGGTAATTGTAAAAACACTACCTAAGGGTACAAATTTTATTACCCTTGATGAAGTAGAAAGGAAATTGCACCCGGATGATCTGATGATCTGCACTAAGGAAAAAGGAATGTGTATTGCAGGAGTATTTGGCGGCATTGATTCGGGTGTAAAAATCGGAACACAAAATATTTTTCTCGAAAGCGCTTATTTTAACCCGGTATATATTAGAAAAACTGCCAAAAGACATGCTCTGAATACTGATGCATCGTTTCGTTTTGAAAGAGGAGTTGATCCTGACATGATAATATATGCACTAAAGCGTGCAGCGTTATTAATAAAGGAAATAGCCGGTGGAAAAATATCCTCTGATATTGTCGATCATTATCCATCACCAATAAATAACCACATTGTTGAACTGTCATACAAAAATCTGACCAGGTTGGTTGGCAAAAAAATTGATATTGAAGTAGTTAAAAAAATACTATCGGCTCTTGAAATTAAAATTACAGCTGAAAAACATGATATTTTCAGTCTTGAGGTCCCCGCTTATCGCGTTGATGTAACTCGCGAGGCAGACATAATAGAGGAAATTTTAAGAATTTACGGATATAATAATATTGAAATTAGCGATAAGATAGTATCTACGATCTCTGCTATCCCCAAACCTGATAAAGAAAAAATCCGGAATAAAGTATCAGATCTGTTATCAAGCCAGGGGTTTTTCGAAATCATGTGTAACTCAATAACCAATTATGATTATTATAAAGATAATCACGATTTCCCTGAACAAAATGCCGTAAAATTATTTAATCCGCTAAGTTCTGATCTTAATGTAATGCGTCAGACTTTACTATATGGTGGATTGGAATCCATATCATATAATATTAACAGGCAAATAAATAACCTGAAGCTGTTTG
>Ga0208905_1000877_pt1 | contig 15230 bp, 9 predicted proteins | sample AntAceMetag02UKS_FD_184776 | JGI IMG/M metagenome (GOLD analysis project Ga0208905, IMG submission 184776) | Saline lake microbial communities from Ace Lake, Antarctica - Antarctic Ace Lake Metagenome 02UKS (SPAdes) (version 2) | ecosystem: Environmental > Aquatic > Non-marine Saline and Alkaline... | reverse complement strand
AACTATTAGTAAGTGTGCTTAAAACAGGAGTCGGATATGAAAGGCTAACACCCGTACCATTGTTGTATCTTATAGTATCATAATAAGCATTGAGTGTGCTTTCGTAACATAAAAATGGGCTGGTATAGCTATTTTCAAATGAACTATATGCAGGGTTTAAATATGCATCATCACGAGCAAAAATCTGTCCAAAATCATGTATGTTAGATTCCCATATGAATAGGTAAGCTCCAGAAACATCGATATTATTAATATTTGAAACATCACAGTATTGAAAACTACTTACGGCATCATGAGATTCTTGGGTAATGTAGAAGCCATCCCAGAAATTTCCATCAACACCACTTATTACAGATGAAATCGCATCAAATTCGCCATTGCTATTTACTACGATCCTATCACCGGGAATTGCATGTTCTGCTCCAATATTTGGAATATTTTGAGATGCTTCTATCCATGTATCATACCTCTCTCCTGTGGCAGGATCTTCATAAACAGTATGTTCAGTGCCATATAAACTGGAGTAATAAGATAAGTTAAATATAGAACCATTTGTAACCTCTACCAAACTTCTGCCAGAAAGAGTAACTCTTCCATAAACTTCATTCCCATCAACTTCAACAATTGAACCATCCTGTATTAGAAAATCTGTATTGTCTATATATAAACATCCAGCCATTCTTTCATCGTTATCAGGATTTGTTGGGGTTGGATTAATTTCACCACATCCATCTACTTTTAAGGTTGCACCATTATTTAGAATAACCTCTTCTCCACATATATAATTACCTTGTGTAAGTTCACTGGATGATGATATTACACCTGAGATACCAAGTGCTCTATCTGCATTAAGTTTTCCATATCCTACCTCATTATTCCATCTTCCATATTCTTTCTCTTCATTAAAATCATAATCTGGTAATTTCTCTGCTGTCCAGCAGATTACTCGTTCTATATCTGTATTGGTGAAATCAGGACGATAGGAAGCAATCAGTCCTGCAACACCTGCAACCTGGGGAGCAGCATAAGAAGTACCACCACCGATTCCATAAGTATTATCTAATCGGGTACTATATATTTCCACACCAGGAGCAACAACATCTAAACCTTCTCCATAACTGGAACCCCAATTTCCCGGCCAAGAATCCCCAAGCACTTTCCTCATTTTATCTGGAGTACTAGCTCCGACAGCAAAGACATATTCATTATTAGCCGGAAAAGGTAGAGAAGGTGCATTGCTATTACCAGAAGCACAATCCACAAAGCAGTTATAGTCATTATACGCTGTTTCAATTGCATCCTCTATCGCAGTTGCTTCTGCAACAGTAAGACTCATAGTAATAACTCTAACTCCGCTCATTGCAGCATAAAGTATCGCATCGTCAAGTATATCTCCAATAGGGGCTGCGTCACCAACACCTCCAATAAGCATCTTGCATCCGGGATTTGCTCCACCCCAGCCACCAGCAACTCCTGCAACACCAATGCCATTATTAGTTACAGCACCTGTAATGCCAGCCACATGGGTGCCATGATAATAAGGTCCTTCTACATTATTGTTATTGTTTCCGAAATCCCATCCTACAAGGTCATCAATATAACCATTGCCATCGTCATCTATTCCATTTATATCATCCATATCCCAGACAACTCCATCTCCATCTAAATCTTCACCAGGATTAACCCATATATTGCCTTCTAAATCTATATGAAGTATATCTGTTCCACTATCCAATATCCCAATTATGACATTGGGTTCTCCTGTCTCCTTATCCCAAGCCAGGTAACTCTCAATTCCACCAACATCTTCATTATGATGAAACCACTGATTACTATAATAAGGATCATTGGGTACTTCTAAATATTCACCAATAGTATTAGGTTCTGCAAATTCTACTAATCCACTATTAATATACTCCTGCACAACTTCTAATGGGTCAATATCGTCAGGTATCTCAAGATCATAATATCCAAGTATATTAACTCTAACAACTTCACAATCATTATCCTGATTTATCGCATCTATTTCTGATTGAGTTACATTACTCTGGAATTTTACTGTAATAACAGAATTATTTACCTTATATTGGTATCCATTCTCAATCTGATACCATTGACCATCAATCTTATCGTATTGACGGTTATTAAGGTAGATAGTTTCCGCATTTACTATAGCAGTAAAAGAAAGCAAAGTCATTGCTATTACTGCTATCTTAAGATTTGATGCTTTCATCTTATCCTCCGAATGTTTTTGGGTTAACTTATTTAATAAATAGCTATATTTATCCTTTATTGAGAGACTTATAGCTATTTGACCAACAACATCTTTCTGGTGATACATTTATCACCTACCCGTAATGCGTATAGGTAAACACCGCTCATCACCTCCTTTCCTGCGTTATTTTTCCCATCCCATTTCAGGGAATATTTTCCTTTGTTTTGTCTTCCTTTATAAAGAGTTTTTACCAACTCTCCTTTTATATTATAAACTGATAACTCTACATTGTTTTCTTTTTTTATGTTGTAAACAATGGTTGTTTTTAAGCCTGTTTCACCACCTGAAAGATATAAGGGGTTTGGATAATTTTGATGTAGAGAGTTTGTACCAAATAAGTGAGATCCACTATCTTCAATTCCAAACTGTATATCCTCACCAATCCATACACCATCCCCATTCGTGGCAATATATACTTTGCTCTCATCTGTGAATGGGATAATATCTATTGTTCTTACATCATAAAGTCCATCAAGATTATGCCAGTGCTCTCCTGCATCTATAGTATAAAATATCCCATCATATTTAGTGCAATAGAATATATTATCAGGATTGATCTCATCAACTACTATCATAATAATACTATAATCAGTATATGTGCCTATTACTTGAAAGTTTTCTCCCCAATCATATGAGACAAATATATTAAAGCCATTATATGAATATAAGATATTAGAATTAAAAGGATGAACTGCAACGATTCCACCCGCAGATTTAGCAGAACCAATAAAATCTTCCCATGTTTCTCCACAATCTAAACTTCTATACTGCCCATAATAAATAGTGTCAGGATATGTTGGATCAAATACTATAATACCACCATCGGTAAGGACTAATTCCCAACTGTCTCCCCTATCCTCACTTTTGTAAAGACGCAGAGTGTAGTACATACTTTCTGCAAAAATTATATTAGTATCACGAGGATGAACTGCTATATCCACAATAGTTCCAATCACATTATGTCTAATATCTTCAGCAGTTATGCCACCATCATAGCTGCGCATAAGATTTTGTCCACCATAATAAACAGTGTCAGGATGCAGGGGGTCAACTGCAATTGCCTTAACTCCTTCATCACTAAGTTGGTCCCAGGACATACAGCCATCTACACTTTTCCATAATCCCTGCTTTCCTCCAGTATAAACTATATCGCTATCATAGGAATCTACTTCCAAATCTTCAATATAAGAATTATACATACCATTATTCTGCAATTGTGTAGTAAATCCTCCATCATTAGATTTATACACTCCACATAGAGTACCAAAGTAGATATTTTCAACATTCTGCCTATTAGCTTCACAGCGGTTTCGAAGACAAACTCCCTTACCTCCACATAAGCTATCATTAATTGTTAACCAATTATTCCCACCATCAATACTCTTTCTTATTTCGCCTAATCCACAGGAGGAAGTGGAGGTAGTCGGTTTAGGGTAGTATAAATTATATTCAACATCGGCATATAAACTGGTAATAAATAATTCTGGATTATACCAATCAGGATAAGCAGTCCAGGTATATCCGCCATCAGTTGAAGAAGCTAATACCCAATCCAGATATCCTGTGTATATAATGCTCCACATATTCTGATTATTTTCAGGATTGACAAAAAGTGAAAATATAGGATAGTCATCAGTAAGAATCTGCCATTGATTGCCACCATCCACGCTTTCCATAAGCCCCCAGGCAAACCCTGGTTCTCCTGCACTGCCTATTCCAACATACAAATGTTCTTCATTGCCAGGTTCACTGGTGATGCAAGTTATATGATAAGTATCTCCATGAGGAACACTATCTATCAGTGTCCAGTTAGTTCCTCCATCAATTGTATGGTATAATCCACCGTTGTCTAATGGTGGGACTTGAAAGCCTGTTCCGGCACCAATAAATATTTCATCAGGGTCATTTTCATTTATATAGATAAAATCAACATCAAGGGAGTCAGGTAATGTTTCATTGGCTTTCTGCCAGCTGTTGCCACCATCATTACTTTCAAATAATCCTCTACCTCCAGTGCCAATCCAGACATGTTCAGAATTTGTTGGGTCAATTCCTATGGATTCAACAGGATAATAATCACCAAACCACCAACAGGGTAGGGTTGGAGAATAATCAAGAGAATCCTCCCATGTTGGTAAGTTTTCTGTGGAACATTGAAACCAGTTTTCCGCTCCGTCTATACTTTTATAAACTCCATCACAATATGTGCCAATATAGATAATATTTGTATCAGAAGAAGCAATTGCTAATGAAATAACATGTGCAGAAAATGGACCGTTTCTAATCCATTCTTGTCTGTCAAAGTATGTGTTCTGAGCAAAAGTGGTTCTCAAAATCAGTAGTGAGAAGAGAAGTAAACTTAAACATTTTACTTTACTCATTTTGCCGCCTTTGTATGAGCAATATAATTGTTAAAAAAATAATCTGTCAAATGTTTCATCTGACCAATAACATTTTCTTTGTGACCACCTTGTCTCCTACCCGTAATGTGTATATGTAAACACCGCTCATCACCTCCTTTCCTGCGTTATTTTTCCCATCCCATTTCAGGGAATATTTTCCTTTGTTTTGTCTTCCTTTATAAAGAGTTTTTACCAACTCTCCTTTTATATTATAAACAGATAATTCTATGATGTTTTTTTGTTTTAATGTATACACAATAGTTGTTTTTAGACCAGATTCGTCCACTGAGAGATGAAAAGGATTTGGATAATTTTTCAATAGAGAGTTTTTAACAACTAAAGGAGAACAATTATCTTCAACACCAAAAATATCCTCACCAATCCATACACCATCCCCATTCGTGGCAATATATACTTTGCTCTCATCTGAAGTATTTCCTGTTTCAGAGATAGTTACCAGATTTGTTTTTAATCCTTTTCTCATTTTCCAATTAACAAATTCATCAAGTTCAGGAGAGAAATTATCAGCTGATATAATAAGATATTTATAATCATCTTCATCCCTGCTGGGCTTTCTATTCAGTGATAGATAATCGTAATTAAGAATAAGACTTTGATACATTTTTTCATATTCAGGATGAATATAACGGGGTTCAGGTGAAAGAACATTTTCTGAGCTGGTTCCATAGTATTCAATTCTAACGGTTAAATTAGAAAGAATCTCTAGGTCTCCACTTGTTGGATTATTCTTGATAGGTGTAAGCACCATATTAACATTTCTTACATTTCGCCAGATCATAGGTGAGCTAACAGTCGCAGAGATTTCTGGAAAATATGAATTTGATAAATAGAATTCTTCATCAATATCAAATACAGATGGTTCTTCTCCTTCCATTAATGGAGTCTGGAAAGGATATACTTTATAGCCCGACAGAACAAATTTGATAGAGTCTAATACTGAAATACGCACATTCTTATCATTTGGAATGCCGATTAATTCAGTAATAATAGGTAATGCTGGTTTTCCGATTGTTTGAGTTGTGAAGTATCCTGGAAATTCTAATTTTGATAAGTATTACCTTGTACATTAACATCTTCTTTGTAGAAACCTTTGATTTCAATATTAATAATCGTTTCCAAATTATCTGAAGAAATCACGGTTACTACAGGTTTTTGTGGTGTGGTATTTCCATTGATTGGAATCCACTCCTCAGCAATAGCTAAACTGCTGAACATTACAAGTATCAATACAATGATAGTAATTTTCTTGTAATACATAGTTATCCTCCTGTAATTTTATTTTTTTGTTATTTAACTGACAGCATCTTCTTGATGCTACTTTTTCTATTGCCAGCAGTTAATTGATATAGATAAACACCGCTAGCAACTACATGATTAAAATTATCTTTTCCATCCCATATCATTTCATAATAACCTCCTTTCTGTGTTTGGTTGTTAATCAATGTTTTTACCAACTGCCCTCTAATGTTGTAAATATTGAGGGAAATCGGTATTTTCCATAGATTCCTCGGAATTCCATATCTGATAGCTGTCCCGATTTTATCGGGATTAAACGGATTTGGAAAATTCTGATTGAGTATTATCTTTTTATAAAGTAAATTTTGCTCAAACTCCTCGAAACCGGTGATAGATGAAAAATATATATTTACTGAGTAAGTGGAAGCCTCATAGATATAGTTTCCATCCACTGAAATTGACCAACAATTGTTAGATTCCCCACCAGGATAAAAATCTACAAGTTCAATGGAATTTATTTCTGATATATCAAATATATATTTACCTCTTAGAGAAGTAGTATATAGATAATATCCTTGAATCTCCATATCACAAATTCCAGCTTCTTGGTCAACTTCTATGTAAGAATATACGAAGGGCGATAAGGGATTTGATACATCAAACACATAAATTCCAGGTTCATTACTTCCCATAAAGATATAATTATCTTTTATTTCTATAGCCCGGAAAAATTTTGTTGAATCAGGATTTATACTGTTTATCCATTGTGGATTATATGGGTCAGTTACATCTACAATTTTCAATCCACCCGGATCATATCCTGCTGGAGCTGTTTCCGCGTATCCACCGGCAACATATAGATAGTTATCTTTAAAACATAAATCTAAAGCATTAAACATTAAATCACAGGAGCCAAGAAACTGAATGTTGTGTGGATTATTCACATCGAAAATCTTAATTACAGCACTTACATCATTCAATGTATATACTAAATTATTTTCTTTTATCAAATTATCACACGAAAAACTGTAATCATCTATAACATAAAGATTTTCTGGATCACTCACATCTAAAATAATAAAACCACCATCTGAAGCCATATAAGCATAATTATCTTCTACTAATACATCATTACTCCAACCTGTATAGCAATTGCCTATTTCTATCCCATTTTCAGGATCAGAAACATCAAGAATAATAAGTCCATTCATTGATGCAACATAAGCACAATTTCCTGATTTGTATATACCAAAGTAGAAATTCCAGTTTACATACCAGCTTGTCTGTTCTGGTTCTATTGGATTGGATAAATCCATAATGTAAAATCCGTATTCCCAGTTAGTAACATAGATATAGTTCTCATTGATGTATATACCCATAATCATGTTTGATGGAGGCCAATCTACAGGGAAAAAACCTACGATTTGAGGTAAATATGGGGTAGAAATATCTACAATATGTCCATATCGTAAAAAAAGATAGTTATCATATCTGATAATTTTATTAGATTCATCAGCCAGATTACATTCTAATTCATCAATAATTTCAGGCTCTTCTGGATTTTCTATACTAATTGTATATAAATGTTGAGAACCAGCACAGTAAAGAATAATATCATTAATAAATATGTATGGAAATTGACCGTAATTTGGAGATTGGCTAACGCTCAGTTCATTTACTAACAATGGATTTTCTATATTTGAAATGTTAAATGTTTTAATTGTAAAACCCTGTTCATATAGATCATATTTAGTTGTATAAAGATAATTATCTTTAATATCATAAGACACTACACTATCAATTTGGACAATTTCTTGTGGGTTTGATATATCGTCAATTCTAATTATCCCCAGTTTAAATATATTTGAATCTGAATCATACCCGATAGCAAATAAATAACTATCAACAATTTTGAAATCAGTATAATAGAATGGTATTTCAGATAAAAAAACAGGATTAACCTGATCAGATATGTCGTATATTTGCCCACCAAGAAATAATAAATTATTATGAATATATGTATGTGTCGATTTTCTTGTTGGAATACTATTAACCAATTGAGGATTTTCTTTATCTGTAACATCAAAAATCAATAATCCCCAAATATTTGCTGCATAAGCAATATTGTTTTTAACAGCTATATCATAATATTCTCCAGATACTAAAGGTGAAGAAATGTAATCCATTGCAAAAACAGTAGAGCAAATAAAAAGTATAACTATAAATAAATATATTTTTTTATACATACATTTAACACCTTTTTGCTTTAGCTAAAGTCGATTTTTACTTTTTATTTTGTCAATTATTTTCTTTTTCTACAGGATTAGATAGGGAAAAAGGAACATACTTTCTCAAAATTTTTTAATACTTGCTTTCTTCCCGAAATATATTTTCTCAATTGAGTAGCAGCATCTTCTTGATGCTACTTTTTCTATTGCCAGCAGTTAGTTGATATAGATAAACACCGCTAGCAACTACATGATTACAATTATCTTTTCCATTCCAGGTAACATTGTGTTCACCTCCTTGTATTTTTTGGTTAATTACTTGTTTAATTAACCTTCCTTTTATATCATAAATTTTTAATTCGACAAATCCATATTCTTTAATTGAAAAATTTATTGTTGTTTGATTGTTAAAAGGATTAGGGTAGATAAATAAATTAACTTCCGAAATTGGAGGATATTGTGGTTCTACTCCCACTTGAGGTTCTTCTACGAAATTACCTATGCCATCATTAAAAAGTATATGAATCGTGCCAGTATCAGGTGGTGGATTATAAAAATCATAATTCAATGTAATTATATCATTCCAGCCATTACCATCTAAATCCTCTGAATGAGATTTATGTGAACAGATACCTGTATAATAATTAACAGGGTCTTGAAATGTACCATCTTGATTGTTAAAAAGAATATATGTATGAAATATTTCATAATCCGAATTTGGGTAATGCAGTGAACAATTGTAAATTATATCAGGATAATTGTCATTATTAAGGTCAGAAACAAAAATGTAACTCATTGCTTCATCTATCCATTTGCTGTATGATAAAGTAAAACTTCCATTATTATTAGAATAAATAGCTACCTGGATTGGTGCTCCTGGGAATATAGCAACAATTGTTATAATATCATTGTCTCCATCATTATCAATATCAGTTATCGATCCTCTAGTAGCATATGTAAAATCAATAATATTAGTATATTCAAGTCCTGTTTCATAATTAAGCCATGCATCCAGTTTTTGACCACCAAAAATCAAAATATCCTCTCTATCATCTCCATTCAAATCTCCAACTGCAAGGGCAGTTGGTGGATAATCTAAATAATAATATTCCGGTGAGGAAAATTGACCTAAACCGATGTTGTTAATATAACCCCAAAAGAGAAAAGGATTACAGTAAAATATTACATCAACATCATCATCAGAATCTATATCGCCAATTTTTAGATTTCCTGATCCATCATTTAAAAAATAATGATTTTCAAATAAATTATCATAAAAATCAAATATAATACCTAATCCTGTATTTTCTATGTCATCATAATATTCAGTAATTATGTCATAGGAATTATTATTGTCTAAATTTAATATAAATAATGAACTATGATTACCTCCATAATAGAAAGAATCAACTAAAGAGAATATACCATAACTATTATTGGTTAATATTGAAATGCCTGACCAATCATTAAAGTAATGATGTCCTACCACAACATCTAAATCCCCATCCAGATCAATATCAGCCACATCAACGGAAGCGGGTTTTTTAGGGACATCATATTCTGTAGCAAAGGTGGTGGTATAAATTATTATAGTTAAGAAAATTAAAACTAAATATTTTATTTTTATCATTTTAAAACCTTCATTAAAACTATTACAAATTTTTAAATAAAAAATGTATTATCAAATTTTTTCATCTGACCAACAACATCTTTCTGGATATAGATTTATCTCCTACCCGTAACCTGTATATGTAAACATTACTGCTCACCTCCTTTCCTTGGTTATTTTTCCCATCCCATTTCAGGGAATATTTTCCTTTGTTTTGTCTTCCTTTATAAAGAGTTTTTACCAACTCTCCTTTTATATTATAAACAGATAATTCTATGATGTTTTTTTGTTTTAATGTATACACAATAGTTGTTTTTAGACCAGATTCGTCCACTGAGAGATGAAAAGGATTTGGATAATTTTTCAATAGAGAGTTTTTAACAACTAAAGGAGAACAATTATCTTCAACACCAAAAATATCCTCACCAATCCATACACCATCCCCATTCGTGGCAATATATACTTTGCTCTCATCTGTGAATGGGATAATATCTATTGTTCTTACATCATAAAGTCCATCAAGATTATGCCAGTTTTCTCCTGCATCTGTGCTGTAATGTATACCTTCATTTCGTGTGCAATAAAATATATTATCAGGATTTGTATTATCAACATCAATTTTTTCAATCCCACCAGTATGTGAATCAAGAACCTGAAAATTTTCTCCCCAATCATAAGATACTAATACATCGTTTTGATGTGAACCATAACTATTTACTGCATATATAATATCTGAATTAAATGGATGAATATCAATAGCAATGTAACTAAGATTGCCAGGAGAAAAAATCTCCCAATTTTCTCCACAATCTAAGCTTCTAAGACTTCCGCAATAAATTGTATCGGGATAATTCGGGTCAAAAACAAAATTACCACTACCAGAATAACCAACATGTCTCCAACTATCTCCTCTATCTTCGCTTTTATATATTCGGATAGATGGATCAAATAATGCTGTTACGAAAATAATATTAGTATTAATTGGATGAACTGCTGCATCCAGAATACCTTTTTTTGACAGTTAATCTGATCAGTTAAAGCAGCAAATTCATAATCCCAGATATGTTCACCATACATTAAGCACAAATAGGCGTCTTGTCCTCCGCCACCATGATCAAATGTCCATACAAACAAGAAGTCATCCCCTTGTAATTGTGGGAAACCACCAGATCCTGTGCCAAGACCATCTAATACATTATTTACACTTGCTAAGTCTGCAGCATAGTCTGTCATTGGTGCTAAATTCTCAGGAACAAGATATCTGTCATTCATCCAAAGTGGTTGAAAATCCTGTCCACCGGCAAAAAGGACGAAAATATTCTCGTCCGAATATCCTTTTTCTCTAAGCATTTCCCACATCAGGTAGGTATCGTTCCAGAATTCATCAAAACCATACTCAGGGTCTTTACCTTCTCCTGCATTCCACATCTCTTCAGACTTAATACCTTCTGCCGCATAATCGCCGGTGATCAATACAGCATACTTTTCCGCCCACACATTTGATGCAAGCAGAGTAATTAATACGATGACCATTAAGGTCAGTTTTCTTGTTTTCATTTTTTTTTATCCTTTATTAGTTTATTACTCAACCGAGATGCCTGGCTGCCTTTGGCATGGATTGAGTTACTTTACCAGATTAAGCGATCTGGTTACGCAGTGATTTTCTATTTGTAGACGGTATAGATATATACCACTACTCACCTCCTTTCCATCTTTGTTTTTACCGTTCCACAAGATAGAATAATCGCCTCTTTTCTTATACTCATCTACTAATTTTTTTATTAGTTGCCCTTTGATATTAAATATCGTTAGAGCAGTATAACCTCCTTTATTTAATGAAAAATCTATTTGAGTTGTAGGATTGAATGGATTAGGGTAATTCTGGGATAAATATATTACAGAAATATTGTTGATATAATGTTCTTCTATTGAATGTATTGATAAGTCTTTTTTGGTGAAATAAATATCAGATTCAGAAGGTTCATTACTATTGAAATAAATCAAGTAAAGTTTATTATTAAAAATTTCTAGTTTCGGTAATGATGCAACATTTTCGCTTTCTACAATGATTGTTCCTTCCAAAATACTATCAATGTTGGTATAATAAACCAAATTATAAAAGATTCCGGAACCGGTATCATATTTTTCTTTTTCTACAAGATGAATAATATCATTATTATCAATCGCTATAACTTGCCACCATGGGTCTTCAACCAGAATTTCCGGCTCAGTCCAGTTTTCTCCATCAAAGCAGGAATATAAAGTACCATCATTTGGTGGTATGCTGTCGTTCACATACTGTCGCCAAACGATATGAGGGTATTCATTATTGTCTAAATCAATATCCAAACCTTGCCAACAAGTATCTGTACCTAAAACGATAAGATCACTCCATGTATCTGTTTGGTAATCATAATGAAAATAAGTAGTTCTATCATCATAACCGCTTTGTCCTAAATGATATACCCCTGTGCAATGAAGATTATTTTCATTATCAGATACCGCCTTTTGTAAGAAGTATAAAATATCGTTATCATTATATGGACAAATAACAGAGCCCCACTCTCCATTCTCAAGATAGCGATAGTAAAATTCTCCATATCCAGCTGCACCCCAGAACCAAAAGACATACACCCTATCATTATTATCTATTACAATTCTATTATGATCAGACCCTGGATAGTTTTCTGTCAAATTTGTCGGTTCACTCCAAGTTGTCCCATCGAATTTTCTGAGATGTACCTGTGTATGATAATAATCCCCAATATTATAATCATAAGTTACATAAAGGTTGTTCTCTGAATCAGCTACTATATGTGGTTGTCCACACCAATATTGACTATTTTGGGAAATATCCTGTGGGGTACTCCATGATTCACCTTCATCTTCAGATTTAGAGTAATATATTTTACGAAAATTTTGTCCAATTTTATATGACCATACGCAATGTAAAACACCATTATTATCAATGCAGAAGCTAGGATCATAATCCAATCCAGGTGTATTTGAAATATTTATCGGTTCGGTCCAATCTTGCGCGGAAAGGTAAGAAAAAATAAATATAAATAAGAAAAAAATAAATATCTTTTTCATAAGAAAGTTCCTCTTAGATCTTTTTGAAAGTATCATTTTTTATTGTAAAGAAATTCAGATATTTTTTCCGTTTTTGAAATATTAGCATTAAAAACTTTTACCTTGCAATTTATGTTTGGAAGGGTTATTGGTTCAAATGTCCAACAAAACAAGAAGTCATCCTCATTTGCAGTATTCGCCAGATTAGTAAATACATTGTTTACACTTGCGATATCTGCTGGATAATCTGTAATATGATCAAATTCCGGATGCACATCATTAGGAACTTTGTATCTATCATCCCACCAATCCGGACAGTTTGCATCAGGGTCATGAGGATAATCCAATCCACCTGCAAATAATACAAACACATTTTCATCTGAGTAGCCTTTTTCAAATACCAGCATTTCCCACATCAGGAATGTATCATTCCAGAATTCCTGCATCGGTCTGCGATCTATATCAAGATTATTGGCGATTGCCCAACTTCCATTATAGTTTGCACGGGCACTGTCAGCATAATCGCCAGTAATCAATACAGCATACTTTTCAGCTGCTGTAAGTGTACTTACAATAATGGTAATAAATATTACCATTAACATTAGAGCCTTTTTAGTAGTCATTTTAAGTCTCCTTTCTTTCGTTTTTTACATTCGGCATTTTACCGAATTGGGTTTACTTTACCAGGGTCAATGACCTGGTTATGCAGTGATTTTCCACTTGCAGACGGTAGAGATATAAACCGCTGCTCACCTCCTTTCCATCTTTATTTTTACTGTCCCACAAGATAGAATAATCACCTGCTTTCTTATATTCTTCTATTAATTTCCTTACTAATTGTCCTTTTAAATTAAATATTTTTAAAATTGTATAACCTTCTTTGTTTAATGAAAAATTTATACATGTAACAGGATTGAATGGGTTGGGACAATTCTGGGATAATGATACATATTTGGCAGAGACTAAATTAATAAAAGGCTCTTCAACTGAATTCTGTTCTATATTTTTTTTCATTAAAAATATATCCGCGTCTTCTTCTTGATAATCATATTCCGTAAAAAGAAAATAAAGAGTACTATTCCCATAAGAATATTTTAATAAAAAGTCATAAAAAAGTTCACTTGTATAAATAATTTCTCCCTCAAAATTAGTGCTCTGTAGATATACCACTGCATTATAGACACCATCATCTTTCTCTCTATCAATAAGATAAACATCATTGTTGATAACTTGTATTACTTGATATTGTGGATCTTGAACAATTAATATCGGGTCTATCCAATTTTCTCCATCAAAATAGGTATATTGTGTTCCATCAATATTATTTGGATAGGGTGCTACTGAACATCGTGTTACAATATGAGGATTTTCTTCATCATCAAGGTCAATGCCTTTACCACCACTAACATATTCATTAGGTATAAATACAAGTTCACTCCATTCATCATTGTTTTTATTATAATTTGCGTATATTGTCTGATTAGGTCCTCCATAATCAATGTACTTTCCAGTAAGGTGTAAGTCATTATTACTATCAGATACCATATCTACAAAACCAATATCAGCATCCGGAGGATTGGGATATGGATATAATACTTCACTCCATTCGCCGTTCTCAAGATAGCGATAACGAAATGAAAACCAGTAAAAAAAAGCATATACTCGGTCTTCACTATCAATAACAACTTTTTGGGGAGCATTTGCACCTGGGTATCCTTCTGTTAAATTCATTGGATAACTCCAGCTATCACCATCGAATTTTTGAAAGTAAACAGCGGTTTCGGTCCAGTCACCTGTATTAAGTTCATAAATAAGATATAGGTTGTCCTGAGAATCAGATGCTATTTTGGGATGAATACACTTATGCTCGTAGTTTTGGGAAATATCCTCTGGAAGACTCCAAGTTTCACCATTGTCGTCTGATATTGAATAATAGATTTTCGAGAAAAGATTATCAACAACATGTGTCCAAACAACATTAAGAAAATTATCAGAAGTAAATACAATATTAGGATAAATGTCTGTATTATCCATATTCGAAATGTTAATCGGTTCACTCCAATCTTGAGCGGAAAGGCATGTTATAATAAATACAAATAGGATAAAAATAAATATTTTTTTCATTTTAAAAGTTCCTCTTAGATCTTTTTTTAAAAAATCATTTGATACTGTTAAGAGATTCTAAGATTTTTTCCATTTCATTTTTTAAAATAGAAATCGTTGGATTATCTTGTTCCCAAGCAGTCATATGTCCTACTATAATATCCAAATCTCCATCCAAATCAATATCAGCTATATCAACAGAGGCAGGTTTTTTGGGTACATCATAGTCTAAGGCAAAGGTGGTGTTAAAAATTAGTAATATGGTAAAAATTAAAATTAAACAT
>Ga0208905_1000876_pt1 | contig 15242 bp, 9 predicted proteins | sample AntAceMetag02UKS_FD_184776 | JGI IMG/M metagenome (GOLD analysis project Ga0208905, IMG submission 184776) | Saline lake microbial communities from Ace Lake, Antarctica - Antarctic Ace Lake Metagenome 02UKS (SPAdes) (version 2) | ecosystem: Environmental > Aquatic > Non-marine Saline and Alkaline... | reverse complement strand
ACTCCCCCCACGCCCTGGCCGCAAACACTTCGTTGACCAACCCCATTCCCTTGATCGAGCACACCCGCTGGCCGTCGCTGGTGACAATCCCCGCACCTTCCTGTCCGCGATGCTGGAGCGCGAACACGCCCTGGTAGATAAGTGGCGCCGCACCCGGCACGCCGAAGATGCCAAACACTCCGCATGTCTCCCGCGGCGATCTTTCCGGATCATGAAACACCATGGCTCATCTCCCCTCCGCAACATCTTTTCGTATCGTCGGAAGTATAAAAATATTTTGCTAAATTTTGCGCGAACATCAGCATTGCTTAACTGAATTTTCAGAATGGATTAATTGCCGACAGCCAATTTCCCGGCTTAACACCGCAAATCAGGAAACATCGAGGCGTCTCTGCCAAATGGGATTTGAGTTTACCAACGAGGATTCATTAATGCAAGCTTTTTTAGCCAATGCATGATTCCTCGAGCAGCCAATATTCCATCCGCAATTGCCCTGGCAACAAGGGATGGCCCGCTACGCATATCTCCCGCTATAAACACACCTCTCGCATTCGTTAAATGATATTCATCGATTGCCGCATTTTTTTGCCCGGCGACCCACAAAGCTTCGCCCAGCATTACCGGCGGGTCGCATTCAAGATGGAATCCTTCCATAATGCAATTCCGATCAGGACCGACATAACCCAACGCCATAAGGACCAGTTCCGCTTCCTGCTCAAATTCCGTGCCGCGGCACGGGATGAATTCAAGATGTCCGTCGGCGTGGCGCGCGGAACTCACTTCCACGCACGCTACCCGGCTGACACGACCGTTTGCACCCATGAAACTTGTGGCGCTGACCCCCCAGCGCCGGATTCCGCCTTCCTTATGGCTGGTCGAATCACGCCGGATAGCTGGCCACATGGGCCACGGAGTGACGGCGGGTCTGACTTGCGGCGGCTCGGGCAGAATCTCCAGTTGAAGGACGCTTTTGGCACCTTGCCGGATTGCAGTTCCCAGACAGTCAGCACCCGTATCACCACCGCCAATGATCACGACGCTTTTACCCCTTGCATCAATATCCACCGCGGCGTTCAAATGTTCTCCCGCATTTTTTTTGTTCTGGGCAACAAGATAGTCCATGGCAAAATGAATCCCCGCCAAGTCGCGACCGGGCACCCTCAAATCCCTGGGTTCACCTGCACCTCCGCACAGGCAGATGGCGTTGAATCGGCTTCTGAGATATTTGCAGGATATATCCGTCCCAACATTGACCCCGGTTTCAAAATGGATACCTTCTTGCTCCATGAGTCGGATCCGTCGGTCCAAGACCCATTTTTCAAGTTTAAAGTCCGGGATGCCATAACGCAGTATCCCCCCGATCTTTGCGGCACGCTCATAAACAACGACCGGGTATCCGGCCTTATTAAGCGTATCGGCCGCGGCCAGGCCGGCAGGTCCGGATCCAACAATCGCAATCCTTTCCTTAAAACGTTCCGGCGTCGGAGCCGGCTGAAGATAGCCTTTGGCGAAGCCTTTTTCGATAATCGCCAATTCGATTTGTCGGATCGTCACCGTATCGTCATTGATGGCGAGCACGCAGGCCGCTTCGCAAAGGGCCGGACAAAGCCGCCCCGTGAATTCAGGAAAGGGATTGGTCGCCAGCAGGAGCGCCAATGCTTCTTCCCAACGTTCCTGCCAGGCAAGCTCATTCAATTCCGGGATCACATTGGCCAACGGGCAACCGAAGCCGTGACAGAAAGGCGTACCGCACTCCAGGCAACGCGCCATTTGAACATGGGCAGTGTCTGCTATAAACGGAATTTCAACGGCCTTAAAGTCCTTGATCCGCTCGTCCACGGGACGATACCCATACTCTTGACGACCGTATTCTAAAAACCCGCCGATTTTACCCATCGATTATGCCCTCCCGTTCGGTGGCTTCATCCTCTTTGCTCATTCTGCCGAGCGCGCGACGGTATTCCATGGGAAATACCTTGACAAACGAGGGAAGGGATTCTTGCCAATGCGCCAGAATATATTTGGTTTTCCTGCTCCCAGTGTGTTCAAAATGCTTTTGAATCATCGTCCGCAGTTCTTTGATGTCCGCAGAGTCGACGATCATATCCAAATCGACCATGTCAAGATTACAACGGCTGTCGAAACTTCCTTCCGGATCATAAACGTAGGCAATCCCCCCGCTCATACCAGCGGCAAAGTTAATCCCCGTCTTTCCCAAGACAACAACCCGACCGCCGGTCATATACTCGCAGGCGTGATCTCCCACCCCTTCGACCACGGCATAAGCGCCGCTGTTCCTGATCGCAAACCTTTCTCCCACCCGGCCATAAATGTAGACTTCACCTGCTGTTGCCCCATAGAGAAGCACATTGCCGCAAATGGTGTTTGTGGAGGGATCAAAGCTTACCTTCAGGGGAGGCACAACGACGAGCTTGGCACCGGAAAGACCTTTCCCCAGATAATCGTTCGCATCGCCCTCAAGCCGCATGGTTAGCCCCTTGGCACCAAAAGCACCGAAACTCTGGCCGGCGGACCCCTTGAACCGACACACAATGGTATCATCCGGCAGTCCGACCCCGCCGTATCTGCGCGCTATTTCACCGGACAGCATCGTGCCCACGGCCCGGTTGACATTCCGGATAGGCCGTTCAATCACGATGGCTTCGCGCTTCTCCAGCGCTGATTTTGCCCGTTCGATCAACTTAACATCCATGACCTCCGCCCGTTCATGTGGTCGCGTTTCGACGCAGCGCGGAGAACTGTTTCCGGGCACATGTTGAAAGATAGCCGTAAAATCAAGGTGGCGGACCTTCCAAAAAGTGATTGCCTGATTGGTTTCAAGCAAGTCGCTGCGGCCGACCAGATCGTCCAGCCTGCGAACGCCCAGGCGCGCCAGGTATTCCCGGACCTCCTCGGCAATCATCGTAAAAAAATTTACGATGTAGTCCGGCTTGCCGGCAAATCGTTTGCGCAACTCCGGATTCTGCGTCGCGATCCCCACGGGACAGATATTCTCATTGCATTTACGCATCATCACGCACCCGCACACCACCAGCGGCGCGGTGGCAAAGCCGAACTCCTCGGCGCCCAGCAAGGCCGCGACAATCACATCCCGGCCTGTTTTCATCTGGCCATCCACCTGGAGCCGGATGTGACCGCGCAAATTGTTAAACATCAGCGTCTGCTGTGCTTCTGCCAGGCCGAGTTCCCACGGAACTCCCGTAAAGTGGATCGAGGAAAGTGGCGAAGCCCCGGTACCCCCGTCATATCCGCTGATAAGCACCTTGTCCGCGCCGCCTTTGATCACACCGGCGGCAATGGTTCCCACGCCGACTTCGGATACCAGTTTCACGGAGACCTTGGCAGCGGGATTCACGTTCTTTAAATCAAAGATAAGCTCTTTGATATCTTCAATGGAGTAAATGTCATGATGCGGCGGCGGCGAAATAAGCGTCACCCCCGGCGTGGTATGTCGCACGCGCGCAATCTCCGGATCAACCTTAAATCCGGGCAATTGTCCGCCCTCTCCGGGCTTGGCACCCTGCGCCATCTTGATCTGCAATTCTTTGGCATGTACCAGGTATTCCGTTGTAACCCCGAACCGGCCACTGGCGACTTGTTTGACCGCACTGCATCGGTCGTCGCCATTGGGCAACGGGTCGTACCGTCCCGGATCTTCCCCCCCTTCGCCACTGTTGCTCATGGCACCAATGCGGTTCATGGCAATAGCAATCGTCTCGTGAGCCTCCCGGCTGATTGAGCCGAATGACATGGCAGAGGTCACAAAATGCTTCATGATTTCGCCGGCCGGCTCGACCTCCTCAAGCGGAATGGCCTTCCGTTCTTTGAATTTAAACAGGCCCCGCAATGTGCTGGCCTGTTTGGTCTGATCGTTGATCAGATTCGCGTATTCCCGGTATAGACAGAAGTCATTGTTCCGCGTCGCACGCTGGAGCTTGATTATGGCATCCGGTGTCCAAAGATGACTCTCACCATCCTTGCGATATCTGTAACGACCCCCGCTGGGGAGCAAACGCGGTATATCAAAAGCGCCGTTGTAGGCCGCCCTGTGGCGTACGTTCGCTTCGGCGGCTATTTCCGCGATACCGATCCCCTGGATACGGGAGGCCGTGCCGGGAAAGTAGCGATCGATCAGCGTGGTGTTTAAACCAACCGCTTCAAAAACCTGGGCACTCCGATAGCTCCGGAGCGTCGAAATGCCCATTTTTGACATCACTTTTAGCAACCCCTTGCAAATCGACAGGATGTAGTTCTCTAAAGCCTGGGTAACCCCAATCTGACCATCCAACAGTTCTTTTCCTGCCATATCCGCCACAACGTCAAAGGCAAGGTAGGGATTGATCGCCGTCGCGCCGTAACCTAAAAGCATGGCAAAATGATGCACTTCACGTGGTTCGCCGCTTTCCAGAATTATCGCCGCGCCGGTGCGCTTGCCTATCCGCACCACCGACTGGTTGACCGCCGACACCGCCAGCAGGGCAGGAATAGGAATCATGTCGGGGGGCAAATCCCGGTCACTCAAAACGATCACCGACCGACCGGCCGTTATGGCCGCTTCCGCATCCCGGCACAGTTGAGCGAGTGTCTCCTCGAGCGCTTCCGTCGGGCCGGCGGCTGGAAAGCCGATCGACAGAGTCATGGTCGTGAAATCCTTCAGATTCAATGCGCGGATTCTTTCCAAATCCTCGTTGGACAGGATGGGGTGTCTGAGTTTTATCAACCTGCTGTGCTGGGGACTATCCGATAGAATATTGGCGGGATTGCCCATGAATGTCATCAGTGACATCACCGGTTCTTCGCGGATCGGATCAATGGGCGGATTGGTGACCTGGGCAAATAGCTGTTTGAAATAGGCATAGAGCAATTGGGGCTTTTCGGATAGAACCGCCAGCGGCGTGTCACAGCCCATGGACCCGATGGGTTCATGCGCCTTGGAGGCCATGACACGAATTACTATTTCCAAATCCTCACGGGTATAGCCAAACAACTTCTGACGCAAGAACAAACGCGCCGTATCCGGCACCACGGGCGCCACATCGTTGAACAGGCCGTGGAGCATGATTTTGTTCTCTTCAACCCAGCGCCGATACGGCAATCGCCGGGCATAATCGTTTTTGATCTCCTTATCCTTGAACACCCGCCGCTTGTTAAAATCAACCAGAATCATTTCGCCGGGACGCAGGGCGCCTTTCTCGGCAATTTCGCCGGGCGCCAAATCCAGGACACCGGTTTCCGAAGCCAGCACCATGAAACCGTTCTTGGTAATCGTGTAGCGGCAAGGCCGGAGCCCGTTGCGGTCCAGGAGCGCGCCCACTACAGAACCATCCGTAAACGCCACGGCCGCCGGACCGTCCCATGGTTCCATTAATCCCGAATGGTACTCAAAAAAACCCCTTAAATCAGGTCCCATCGGATATTTGGGCCCCCAGGCTTGGGGAATCAGCATCATCATGGCATGCGGGATATCCCTGCCACCGGCCACCAACAATTCCAACGCATTGTCCAGACAACCCGAATCACTGCCTTCGGCATCGATAATGGGCAGAAGTTTCGCGATGGCGCCGTTCAGCCGATGAGACCCCAGCAGTTTTTCCCGCGACTGCATGTGCCGGATGTTGCCCCGAAGCGTGTTAATTTCTCCGTTGTGCGCCAGGTAACGGAAAGGCTGAGCCAGTTTCCATGATGGAAAGGTGTTCGTGCTGTAGCGCTGATGGATAACCGCAACAGCACTGATAAAATCCGGCGCTTTCAGGTCGGCATAAAACTCGCCCAGTTGGGTGCCCAGCAACAACCCTTTATAAACAATTGTCCGACACGAAAGACTGGGAATATAAAAGCGATCGCCGGGATGCAGGCTCTCTTCAATCCGGCGCTCGACCTGCTTCCGGATGACATACAACTTGCGCTCCAAACCGCCGTTGACATCATGCTTGCTATCCACCAAGCATTGAACCACGATCGGGCATTCTGACCCGGCCTTGGCGCCAAGGACAGAAACAACGGTGGGCACATTCCGCCAGCCGAGAAGATGCAAGCCTTCCTCGCGCACGACTTCCGCGAAAATCGAACGGCATTTTTCGGAAAGAACCCGGTCCTGGGGAAGAAACAGCATCCCCACGCCATATCGGCCGGCGGCTGGCAGGCTCAAGCCCAAGACGCCGCATTCGCGTTGCAAAAATTCGTCAGGAATTTGGATCAGGATGCCCGCGCCATCGCCGGTCTTTTCGTCGCCGCCGGCCGCGCCACGATGCAACAGGTTCTCCAGAACCCTGATACCGCGCACAACGATTTCATGGGATCTGGCCCCATCGACATTGGCGACAAACCCCACACCACAGGCGTCGTGTTCATATTGAGGGTTGTATAGCCCCTGATGCGGTTTCATTAGCTACTTTTCTCTTATCGAACATAGTTGAACAGATAAAGGCGTTTTCAATTGCATTCCCTTACTCGCAGGGTTACGGCAATGAATCAGCAACTGCTTCGAAAACGGGTGCCCGCTGGCGTTTATGACCGGAAGATTCAATCCATTGCCACACCTTGCGGATGTTTTCCTGTGAAATACCGTCAGTGCACCGAGTGTTAATGGCCTGAAGGGTACGATCAAGTTCCACATATGACATTCCCAGTTCGTCTTCATCACTCTGGCCTGGCCATAAACCGGCAGTAGGGTTCTTATTGATAATCCTTTCAGGAATATTGAGCGCGCGCGCCAGTTCCCATACCTGGGTCTTGTAAAGCCCTCCCAGCGGAAGAATGTCGACTCCTCCATCTCCATATTTTGTAAAATATCCCACCATCAGTTCCGTTTTGTTGCCTGTACCAACAACAAGGTAGGAGAGCGTATTCGCCAGGAAGTATAAGATGGTCATCCGAAGTCGCGCCTTCAAATTGGCGTTTGCGAGCCGCGTGCCATCTGATAAGCCGGCAACAAGCGTCTGATATGTTTCATCAAGCTCCACCGTGAGTGTCATGATTCCGAGTTTCGTTGTTATCAAAATGGCATCCTCTTCATCATGGGGGTCGGATCCGCAGGGCATGATTACACCTAGCACATTAGTCCCTAGAGCTTTTTTACAAAGTGTTGCCGTGACCGCAGAGTCTATGCCCCCGCTGAGTCCTACCACGGTTCCCTTGGCTCCAGCATCATGGACGCTTTGAGCAATCCATTTTGATATTTGGTCCCTCAGGTCAATCATAGATTCATCCATCGATTATCTCCTGTCAGCAGTCGTAGTACAAATGAAACTCGTGGGGCACGGGACGCAAGCGCATGGGAACAATCTCCTGGTCGCGTTTCCATATTATCCAGCCATCAATCAGGTCATCCGTAAACACACCACCCTGGGTGAGAAATCTATGATCCTGTTCCAGAGCATAGATGGCTTCTTCCAACGAACCCGGGGTTATCGGTAGAACAGCATCTCCGCGTATGAAGGCAATGGCCACAGCTTGCTATCGACAATCGACTCGAGCGCGTCCGCCGATTCGCGCACAGCATTCATGCCAGTTAGAACATGGTCGCGAAACGCCCTGGCTTTCTTTTCCAGGTTTTCCTCGCCGCCGGCCGCTGCGAGAGTCTTCTCGAGCGCAGCCACACCCTTGTCCAGTTTGTCTGCCAGTGTGTTAACTTTTTTAAGCAGGTTGACCGCAAATCCATTCTTCGCGCGTGTTGCCTTGAGCGCCAGTACGACGCCCGCCACCTGGCCGCTGAAAGCGACCACGGTCGGAACAATCTGCCGCTTTGCCATTTGTAGACAGGTCCGGGCTTCGATATTGAGTGTCTTGATATAATGCTCCAACATTATGTCCACGCGCGAATGCAGCTCCGCCTTGCTCAGGACCCCGTGCTTCGCAAGCACGTCACCGTTCTCCTTTTCGCGCAGCGTAAGAATGCTGTCCACGCAGTTCTTTATGTTCGGCAGGCCCCGTTTTGCGGCCTCCTTATGCCAATCCTCCGAATAGCCGTTGCCGTTGAAAATAACATTGCGGTGCGCCTTGGCAATGGACACGCACAACTCCCGCGCCGTGGCCGCGACATCGCGCGATTTCTCCATCGCGTCCGCCATCGCGCCCAACGACTCGGCCACGATCGTGTTCAACACGCAATTCGCCATCGCCGGGGACTGGGACGAGCCAAGCATCCGGAATTCAAATTTGTTCCCGGTGAATGCGAAAGACGACGTCCGGTTGCGATCGGTCATGTCCCTGGGCAGCTTTGGAAGCGTTGAAGCACCAAGAAAAATGTCCTCAACGTTGGGCCCGCGGCCTTTAGCCCCGCCCCTGGCCAGTTGCTCAAAAATGTTCGCAAGCTGCTCGCCAAGGAAGATGGAGACGATCGCTGGTGGCGCCTCGTTAGCGCCGAGCCGGTAATCGTTACCCGGCGTGGCAACCGTCGCCCTCAGGAGCTTGCTGTACTTTGACACGGCCTGAATCACTGCGCAAAGGCAAAGCAGGAAGGTAACATTCTCATGCGGTGTCAAACCTGGCTCCAGCAGGTTCAGTCCGTCATCCGTGGCCATGGACCAATTGTTATGCTTGCCCGAGCCGTTCACACCCGCAAAGGGTTTCTCGTGCAACAGGCATACAAACCCATGCCGTAGCGCCACATCCTGAAGTGTCTCCATCGTCAACTGGTTCCAGTCCGTGGCGACATTAACCGTACCGTAGATCGGAGCGATCTCGTACTGGCCTGGTGCGACCTCATTGTGCTGGGTCTTGGCGGAAACGCCGAGCTTCCATAGCTGCTTGTTCAAATCGGACATGAACGACCCTATGCGATCGTGCAGCGTTCCGAAATACTGGTCCTCCATCTCCTGGCCCTTCGGGCTTGGCGCGCCGAATAGGCTTCGCCCGGTCAGCATAAGATCGAGCCGGCGATCCACAAAACGACGGTCCACCAAAAAATACTCCTGCTCTGCCCCGAGTGTAGCCGTCACGCGCTTGCTGGCCGTATTGCCCAACGCCTGCAACACCCGTACCGCTTGCCTGTTCAACACATCCATAGATCGGAGCAACGGCGTTTTAGTGTCCAACGCCTCGCCCGTGTAGGAGCAGAACGCGCAGGGAATGAAGAGCGTCGTGTTCTCCCCATCCTTCTTCACGAAGACCGGGCTCGTGCAATCCCAGGCCGTATACCCGCGGGCCTCGAACGTGGCGCGCAAGCCGCCCGAGGGAAAGCTCGAAGCGTCCGGCTCGCCCTTGATCAGCTCCTTGCCGCTGAATTCCATGATGGTCGTGCCGTCATGCTTGGGCGCAATGAACGCATCATGCTTCTCGGCCGTGCTCCCGGTCATGGGCTGGAACCAGTGCGAGAAATGCGTGGCGCCTTTCTCCAACGCCCAGTCCTTCATGGCCGTCGCAATCACGTCAGCAATGGACGAATCCATGCTTGTTCCATCCTCAATCGTGGCGCGAAGCTTCTTATATACTGACTTGGGCAGGCGTTCGCGCATGATGGAATCATTGAACACGTCTACGCCATACAAGTCCGGAACCATACTTTTCATGTCGCCTCGGCTATCGTTATCCATCGCATTCACTCCTCATATATGTCGGCAATGACCGCATCCAATAAGGATGCCGTTTCGGAAGATACATCGCCTATTACCTGAACTTCGAGCCCTACCCACCTTCTATCTTTTCTTCCGTGGACAAACTCTTCTCTGCTACCCAGCATCATCCGATGGCTACATCATCTATCTCTCCGGTTCTGATCCTGATGCACTCGGCGAGATCCAGGATGAATATTTTGCCGTCGCCGACCTGCCCCGTACGCGCGCCTTGAACGATCGCCTCCACGGTGGACTGAACAAAAACATCGTTGACGGCGATTTCCAGTTTCGCTTTTTTAAGCAGACTGCCCGCTTCTCCCTTTCAAAACCACTCCCAGCCTGTAACGACTACGAACCCGCGGCTATATGTAATAGCATTACGCGTGCCAACTGATCTAATTCGGGAGCAGGTAACACACGGGGATTGGCGTAATGGTCTGGGGATAAAGACGTAAGGATCTAAAGCATGGATTTAGCCATGATGGGTAATGTGGCACGAAATGGTCTAAATAATAGCCGGCGGGCTATTGTGTAGCCACGGGATGCACGCCGCCGGAGAAAATAATGCAGGGAGGATGAGCCAAATCTCTGCTTGCCGCTGCGATTCCGATGCTTCAGAGATTTGCGGGAAATTAGCGATTGGCAGGGTGTTTCACTTCAGGTTGTAGGCCTGTATTTTTTTGCGCAACGTCATCCGGCTTAAACCCAGCTTCTCGGCAAGATCCCGTTGACTGAACTTATTCAGAAGTCCACAGCGAATTACGATTTCATCCATCGCTTGCAGCAGGAGGTTCCTGACCGATGCCAGATCATCCGTCCCGGCGCAGAGCCGTTCGGCCGCCGCCCGGATGTCCATCATATCTGTAGAAGAGGGTTTCTTGCGCTTGAGACATCCCTGGTGGTCATGATCGAGAATTTCAGCCGGAAGAAAATCGGCGGATAACGCATCCCCATCGATCATAACCACCACGCGCTCAATGCAATTCTCCAACTCGCGCACATTGCCAGGCCAGGGATACTCCAAAAAGATATCGAGCACTTTGCGGGACAACTTCCGAACATTCTTGCGGTTCTCCCGATTGAATTTCTCCAGGAAATGGTTGATCAGCAAGGGAATATCCGCCCGTCGCTCACGCAGGGGCGGCAGGCGGATGGGAATCACATTCAGGCGATAATAGAGATCTTCGCGGAAACGACCCTTGCGCACTTCTTCCCTAAGGTCCTTGCTGGTCGCCGTAACGACGCGCACGTCAACCGCGACCGTCCGGGGACTGCCGACCGGTTCGAATTCCCGTTCCTGCAGAACGCGCAGCAGCTTAACCTGAAGCCGCGGGCTCATTTCGCCGATTTCATCCAGGAAGAGGGTGCCGCCATCCGCCATTTCGAAGCGTCCTTTCCTGTCGTGCAAAGCTCCCGTAAACGCCCCCTTGACATGTCCAAAGAGTTCCGATTCGAGCAAGTCTTCCGGCAGCGCCCCGCAATTAACCTTGATCAAAGGTCCTGAGGCCCGGGCACTGTTATAATGCACCACCTTGGCAATCAATTCCTTGCCCGTTCCGGTTTCGCCGGTGACAAGGATGGAAGCCCGCGATTTCGCCGCCGTGGCCGCCATGGCCAGAATTTTACGGATGGCCTCGCTCTCGCCGATCACATTGTCCAAGCGATAGCGGCTGCGGAGTTCCCGAAGCCGCCCCTGATCGCGAATCAAAATTTCTTCTTTCTCCACCCGGACCATGTGGTTGATCTTCAACACTTGGGAAATGATGGAAGCCACGATCGAAAGCAATCTCAAGTCTTTTTGAAGCGCGCTCCCGAAGGCAAAGGGACGATCCACGCTCAAGGCACCCACGACTTCATCATCGACCTTCAAGGGAACACAAATAAAAGCGATGGGGCCGGCAAGGTCTTGTTTGCGGGCAATCGTCCGGTTGAGAAAACGCCCGTCCTTTCCGATGTCCGGAATTATTTCCGCAACCCCGATTTTTACGACTTGCCCGGTCACTCCCTCGCCCACGGCGTATTGTCCCCGGGCCTGCTCCACGTTCGAAAGGCCATGGGCGGCAACGATCTTTAATTTATTGCAGGTTTTATCCAGAAGGACCAAAGTCCCTCGAACCATGCCGAGTTCATTGGCCAGCGTCTCCATGGTTTGCTCAAAAAACGAGTTTGGATCAAGGGCACTGCCCAAAACCTCACCCATTCTGGTCAACAGCCCCAGTTCGCGCCCTTCACGGGTTTCGACGGCCACGCTAATTGTCCCGTCTTGCAGAATTAATTGCTGAGGAATGCCAACATATTCGCAATGGCGATTGCTTGCTTTCCTGATCGTCAAAGTGTGAACACCACGTGAAACCGCAACATCGAATACCACCTGGGTTATATGCCTAATCTTGGCCAGAAACGATGGGGAATGTGCGCCCTTCTCCAGCATCCAGCAGGCAATCGTATTAAGGTCATAAAGTCTGGGGCAAATATGCCCAAATAATCTTACCACGCGTTCCTCATCACCCCACAAATCCAACATACCAGTGAGACTGTCAAATATATACCGCATCCTCCTCTGCCCGTGTGTCCCAAGCTTGATCAACAATTCTTCAAGCATGCTGGGATTCGCGGGGTTCTCTAAATGAATGGGTGCATGGAGAGCGTTGCCGCCGGCCGTCTTAAAAAAATCCAAAAACACCTTGTCGTTGTTGCCCTTGCCCGAAGAAAAACAATCCACCAACACAAAGTCCGCTTGTGGCATTAGAGATGCATATTTATTTGTTATCGTCTGCGGGGAGGAATTGAAGCTGACGTAGGTGACCACCGATTTTTCGCGTGCGCAGGCGGCAAAAAAACTGACCACGAAACGTTCGACGGGCACGCCCGAGTCCACTTCCCAAACAATATTATCGCCGGGAATAATGCCGCCAGCCAACCGGTCAATTTCCGGCACCCCTGTTGTTGCCTGAACTTTCATGCATTGTCCTTCATTCCGGCTGGTATGCGCAAGAAAACATGGATACACTATCGCAAAATCACTCCATTTGCCAAGTAGCATTCTCCGTGAACCACAGAATTATCAATCCTGGGGCATTCTGGCGGTGATGCGCAACAATTAGCGTCAAGTGAAGCTTTTTTCAGAAAGCGTAATAGGCTGGCCGGCAATTGGAAACATATGGGATGTGTAAGTGTGATATTACACTTAAATATTATGAAGGCTTGAACGGCTTTGACGGCTATGTTACATTATGCTTTAGGTAGACTTGCCTCTGGCAGAAAATTCCTGTTCATGAGGTTGGGAGGGGGTAACAGCATGCAGAAACACGACTGGATTGCCATATTGGATTTCGGTTCGCAGTATACGCAGCTGATTGCGCGGCGCGTGCGCGAGCAACATGTATTTTCGGAAATTGTCGCTCATGACATCAAGGCCGCGGACTGTTCAAAGATGAAGTGCGCGCCTTGGGCCGCGAACTGGGTATGTCAGAGGCCATCATCAACCGCCAGCCGTTCCCCGGCCCGGGGTTAGCCGTGCGAATTATCGGGAAAGTCACGCAAGAGCGCGCAATCCTGCTCCAACAAGCCGACCTGCGCGTGCAGGAAGAAATCGCGGCCTATGACAAGGGCCACACGATCTGGCAGGCGTTTGCCGTACTATTGCCCGTCAAGAGCGTTGGCGTCATGGGTGATGGCCGGACTTATGAAAACACGGTGGTTGTGCGCGCCGTGACCAGTCAGGACGGCATGACCGACGACTGGGCTCATCTGCCCCACGATCTGCTTGCCCGGCTTTCCAACCGGATCATCAACGCAGTCCGTGGCGTGAACCGCATCGTCTATGACATCAGTTCCAAACCGCCGGCCACGATCAAATGGGAATGAGGTGGACGGGTTGGGTGGAAGGTTAAAGGTTGAACGGGGCTTGAAATGATAGCAATTATTGATTACGGGGCGGGGAATCTTACGAGCGTCAGGCTCGGGTTTGAACGCCTTGGTATCATCGCTCTTATCACGAGCGATCGCTTCGCCATACTTGACGCCGAGCGTGTTGTCTTTCCCGGTGTGGGTGCGATCGGCTCGGCGATGAAAAGGATAATGGGCTTGCAGCTTATTGAACCATTGAGGGATGTCGTCGCTCGTGGCACTCCATTCCTGGGCATCTGTTTAGGAACACAGATAATATTTGAGCGCTCGGATGAGGATGGAGGCATCGAAGGCCTTGGCTTGTTGCCGGGCGCGGTAAAATTGTTCAGACGCGGGGAGGGGGGTGCAAAAATTCCTCAGATCGGATGGAATGATGTGAAGCTAAAGCGGGAACATCCTGTTTTCAAGGGGATAAAGGACGGAAGCGAATTCTATTTTGTGCACAGTTATTATCCAGTTCCTGCCGATAAACAGCATGTTCTTGCGGAAACGGAATATGCCGGAGAAAAATTCGCGTCGGTCATAGGCAAGGATAACCTTGTTGCCACCCAGTTCCATCCTGAACGGTCGGGCAAGGTAGGGTTGAAGCTGCTTGAGAATTTCTGCCGGTGGGATGGGAAAGTGCAGGCGACATGTTGACGAAACGAATAATTCCATGCCTTGACATACGCGACAGGAAAGTCACGAAGGGCGTGCGTTTCAGGGACAACGTGGTCCTTGGCGATCCTGTCGAGATGGCAATCAGGTATTACGAAGATGGGTGCGACGAACTCGTTTTCTATGATATCACCGCTTCCGCGGAACATAGGTCTATTGATATTGACATGGTCCGGGAAACGGCCAGGTCGGTTTCTATTCCTTTCGCCGTCGGCGGGGGCATTTCAAGCATCGAGGACATGTCGCGGGTGTTGCTCGCAGGCGCGGAAAAAATTTCCGTGAACACTTTTGCTGTCGAAAATCCGCAACTCATTGCCGAGGGAGCGAGGGAATTCGGTTCTCAGTGCATCGTGCTCGGAATAGATCCCGTGCGAACGGAAGATAGCCTGAAATTTCCCAGCGGTTATGAGATCACTGTGCGTGGGTTCAGACAACGGACGGGGTTGGACGCGCTCGAGTGGGTGAAAAGAGCGGAAGGCCTGGGATGCGGTGAGATCGTGGTCAATTCGGTTGACACGGACGGAGCGAGGGAAGGTTATGAGATTCAACTTACCCGCATGATTTCCAAAAATGTGGGAATACCCGTCGTTGCATCGGGCGGCGCGGGAAAGCCGGTGGATTTGGTCAAAGTCTTCGTTGAAGGGTATGCGGATGCCGCGATCATTGCGGGAATCCTTCACGCGGGGAAATACGGCATACCCGAAATCAAGTCGGAACTGGCCCGCTTCGGCATCCCGGTCCGACTTAACTGGTAGCCGATTTGTTTGTCAACAACTGCTCAGCGAAAATCGCAAACAGAACTGTGTTTGCCATAGCCTTGGCAACGGCAAAAATGGTAGCCTTCTATTGCCAATACTCCACCACATTACGGAACATTTTTAGACCTTCGCCTTCATCCGGCAAAGCGCCGTTCAGCTTCCGGTTTTGCCAGTGCGGATGGTTTTCAGGTGCCTGAAGATTTCTCTGGGATGGACCAGGGAGGGTGTGCCGGTCATTTTAAATTTACCATCTCGCTCACAATCGATTCCGACTACCCCATTCCGCCGCGAAACAGCAGACCTGAAAAGATCATCATGGTTGGACCTTGCCGGGTCAGCGTAT
>Ga0208905_1000872_pt1 | contig 15298 bp, 18 predicted proteins | sample AntAceMetag02UKS_FD_184776 | JGI IMG/M metagenome (GOLD analysis project Ga0208905, IMG submission 184776) | Saline lake microbial communities from Ace Lake, Antarctica - Antarctic Ace Lake Metagenome 02UKS (SPAdes) (version 2) | ecosystem: Environmental > Aquatic > Non-marine Saline and... | reverse complement strand
TTACCACGTCCTCGGTGACTTCGCATGCCGATCTGCTTGATCTCGACTATGCAAATGCCGGGCATACCGGATTCGCTCCTGAAAATGTTGCCGGGTTAAGTGGCGTGCTTGCGGATGATCAGCATGTCATTGCCTCCGAAGTCCAGGATGTTGCAATTGCGATGATAATGGCCTTAAACTAAGGGATAGATAAAATGGTGTACACTTATTTAAGAAAATTGGCTGATGTTACGATAACAACTCCTGTTGTTGTTTACACAGTTCCTGCGGATACAACAACGGTCGTCACTGGTTTTTTTATTAGCAATATTGTGGGGACTATAATCAATGTAAGTATAGTTGTCGCTGGCAAATCTCTCGGAAAGGCTATTCCGATTCCAATTGGGGGTGTTGTTTTTCCTCTTAAAGGCAGGTTAAATCTTGAAGCGGCAGATACCGTAACTATTGTATCAGACACGGCATCCAGCGGTGAAGCGGTTTTGAGTGTTATGGAGATTACATAATGGCAAGATATTCCGCACCCTATGACGTCTATGATTATGTGTCTACAGCGGACCCTGCTATAACGGTCAACCCCCCAGCTGTTGGAATGACCCACATAAATCTGTCAAACAATGATTTGTTTATGTGTACCAACAACACAAAAGATAACAATGTCTGGGTTCTCACTACCGACCATTTCGTTTGCACAGTTAAAACAGACAACACGGGGACGACTTCTGACACTTCCATCGGTCTGCCGCTAGAAGGCACTTTTGAAATTGATTGGGGCGACGGTACTGTTGAGACAATTACGGGAGCCGTTACCGCAACTTTAACAACTCATGATTACGGGGTTGCCGGGACTTATACAATTGAGATCAAAAAAGGGTTGGCACAAATCTGTTTTTATGATGCGGGGGATAAACTAAAGCTACTTACCGTCGAGGGTTTTGGTAAAACCGGGATTACCACAGGTTGGCGCGCATTACGCAGCTGTTCAAACCTGACTTCGTTCCTGTGTGACCGTTGTGACACCTCGCTAATGACTAATATGTCCACAATGTTCAGCAGTTGTTCTTCTACGGTTGTTCTGGATGTTTCGAGATTTGACACTGCTCGCGTTGCAGGTATGGCCTTTACGTTTTATAATTGTTCATCTGCGCTTGTTTTAGATGTTTCGGGTTTTGACACTGCTCGCGTTATAGATATGACCTATATGTTTTACAATTGCTCTTCTGTGGTTGTTCTGGATGTTATTGGTTTTAACACTGCTCGCGTTACAAATATGCACGCAATGTTTTACGGGTGTCCTTTGGTGCTTATTTTAGATGTTTCAGGTTTTAACACTGCACTTGTTGATGATATGGCCTACATGTTTTACGGGTGTTCTTCTGCGGTTGTTTTAGATGTCACTGGTTTTGATATTTCTCTAGTTACCGACATGCCCTATATGTTCTCCGGGTGCGGGATAAGCGCAGAGTGGTATTCCAAAGCGTTGATTTCGTTTGCTAACAGAGTAAGTGCTGGTAATGGGCAACTCAATGTTGATATGTCCTCACAGGATGGGATGGAGTACAATAGTACAGTTTACGGAGGCACTCCATACGACAACGCGGTCGACGCGAGAGCGTATCTTGTACTGGCGACCGGATCAGGTGGGGCTGGGTGGACGATAACTGCCGATGCGGAGGTTTAAAATGGCTAGAGACATTGTAGCAACAGAAGAAACGGACTATTTAATTGTTAACACTGATGGTTCATTAATCTACGGAACCGCCCAGGCCGGGACAAACATAAGCACCGGGCAAGGTGTATGCCAGATATCTACGGACGGTGACGCTTTTTACGATCTGGTGGCCGCTAAATCGGTGCCCTGGGTGATAGGAGCGGAGGTTGGTGCGACACCGGTATCGTTTGAGGGGGGCGTGTATCTGCCAATCCAGGCGCATAAAGCCGCGTCCGATTTGACACCAGATGTCGCCACAGATTTGTTTAAGCTGATTCAAAATTGACGAATTGAGGGGGTAACGGAGTGATTACGATACCTATTAGAGGTATGATCGGTTGGGATGTTACACCGGAGGGTATTCAAGAGGCGTTGGCGGCGGCTAATGGTGCGGATGTTACGTTTGAGGTGGCCAGCGGGGGTGGGTTTATAGCCCCTGGTCTTGACATATTTAACCAGGTCCGCAATTACCCGGGCCACACCACCATGCACATTATGGGCTACGCTATGAGCATGGCCTCGTACATCCCCCTTGCGGCCAATGAAATTGTGGCTGAAGAGAACGCAATTTACATGATCCATAACGCGGGCGGCGGGGTTTATGGGGATCACAAGGAGATTCTTAGCTACGGTGCGTATCTGAAGGGACTTTCTGGGGTAATAGCGGCGCGGTATGTTAAACGTACCGGGAAACCGCTTGACGAAATTACCCAAATGATGGACGATGAGACTTTCTTCTTTGGGGAGGAGATGGTTACTAATGGATTTGCGGATTCGATCATTGAGAACGAAGAGGACGAGGATGAAGGCGCGGTAAAAGCTATGGCCCAGGCCGCGTTTAAGGATATAGAGGCCCGGATGAGTGCGGACCCTGCGGCGGTTAGAGCGGACTACGCGCGGGCTTCGGCCATGTTAAAAGTTCCAACAATCCCCGCAGTGGCGGGAAAACCCAAGGAAAAGGAGCAACAGATGGATCTTAAAGAACTTCTGTCTGCCAATCCCGCTGCTAAAGCAGAACACGATTCGGCTTTAGCGATTGCGGAGACGGTGGGACAAGACGTTATGGCGGCCACTATTAAAAAAGTGAGCCCTTTTTTGGCATCAAAAGAGTACCCGGCTATTATCGGAACTACCGCTTTGAATGTGTTAACCGGTGAGGCGAACATGATCGAATTGACGGCAGCCGTTGCGGCGGTTGACGCGGTGCGTGAGGACCAGAAGAGCAAGTTGGCGTCTGATGTTGCCGGGGAAGACACTCCCGGGGAGCTTGGGACCCCGGCGGCCCGTAAAGATGGCGAGCCGGCTTCCACACAGGCCGATCTTGATGCCGATATCGCGGCGTTCAAAGGGGGCGAGTAAATCATGGCTATTCAATCGAGACTGAATCAAACTAACTATTCGTTCATCAAGTCGGGCGTTTCTCTGGTGCGTGAGGGGCTTACTTTTCTGCAAGATGCGTCCCGCACAGCGGTGTTGGCGCTTTATACGGTACTCGGCCAGGTGGCGGTAACTGTCCCAATCGTGGGCACGGAGGATGAGGGGAATACCGGCACCGGTACCTGCACGGGGGTGGCACTGATTGCGGGCATTCTTCCGAGAACGGGCACTTTTGAACTTGAGTGTACCGCAATCGGAACGGACGCGGCTACCGGAACTGCGGCGCTAACAGGTACCGGCAACGGGACCGTAAGCGCGGTAACTTTGGGCAGTGAAGCAATTGTCGGCGCTTATATTGCGACCTGCACCGACGCGACGGTATCTGGTTCAGAGATTTTTGAAGTCGTGACCCCGGATGGCGTATTGCTTGAGTCTCTCACTGTTGGGGCCGCGTATCTTAATGATCATATTGGGCTCACCATAACTGACGGCTCAACCGACTTTATTGTCGGCTCTGTTTGCACCGTAACTGTGGTGGCGGCGGACGGCGGCACTTTTAAGTTAACTGATCCCGGCGGCAATATTGTCGCGATGGATTTGGTTATGGCTGGCGGGGCGGGAGTGGCAACCACTTTCTATGTTCCTCGGGTTGGCCTCACCTTCATTCTGACGGACGCGACAGATTTTGCCGTAGCAGATGTGTTTACTATTGCGGTAGCGTCTTCCGGTAAGTACGTTCCTTTTGATCCGGATGCTGTTAATGGCTCGCAGATCGTCCGGGGGGTCCTGATTGGCGGCGATGATATCACCGCAGCTGCGCTTGTCGCGGGGGATGTGACTGGCCGTATGGTTTTGGTGGGCGGCTGTTGTACTGTAGATAGCGATTTGTTGGTATTCGAGAACAGCGCTACTTTGGCCTCTGGCCTAGCTGGCGGCGGTACGCTGCAGGATGCTTTGGACGCATTGGGCATCTATGCAGAAGACACAATCGCTGTTGATGAATTTGAAAACGCCTAAGGAGGGCATTGAATAATGAGCACCCCGGCACCGCAGGATCTTTTTAGCCGATTCCAAGCGGGGATTTTTGATGAGACAAAACTTATCGCTGTCCCTACCGGTTTTCAGGCGTTTTTTGGCAATCCCGCCGATAATTCAGAGACCATTTTTTCCCCGGATGCTAACCAGGTTGACATTGACATCATTCGTGGCAATGAGCGTATTTCGGCGCTCATTCCTCGGGGTGGCGTTTCTCGCAGTCTCGGTTCCACACAAAAGAATCTGAAAACTGAACGCTTTTCTAGCTTCAGTCGTAAGTACCCCCTGGTAGAAGAAGAGGGGGATATCACTGGTGATCAGCTGTTGCAGCGTATTGCGGGCGAGAATCCTTACGATGTGAAAACCCGCATGACACGTTTGCGGCATCATGCGGCTAAAATTCATGCGGAGTCTATCCGTAAGATGGGCCGGCTGTTTGAAACTCTGGCCGCGCAGTCCATTCTTACCGGCGTTCAGGACGCTGGGGGCGGTGAGGAATACAATTTTTATCGTAAAGCGGCCCACATGTACGCGGTTGATACTTCTTGGTCTGGCGGCTCCGGTGCGATCATGGCGGATGTTGACGCTGCGTGCGCCAAGATTCGCGCGAGCGGCCATGTCACTGCGGATATGATGGTGTTAGGCTCTACCGCGATGAACTCCATCGTGGAAGATACTACGGTGGCCGCGTTGGCGGATAATCGTCGATTCACCTACATTTCTTTTGGCCCGAATAACGCGGTTCCGCCGAAATTTGCTCGGTTTATTACTGGCGGGTTTATTCCTCAAGGAACTTTGAATACTCCTAACGGGAATTCACTTACGCTGTTCACTTATTTGGATGTTTATACTGACAGTGCTGGAAACGCGACTGTGTACCTCCCAGCGGACACTTGTCTCATTACTTACTCGGGTGCCCGTTGCGACAGATACTTTGGGCCTCCCGAGAACTTGCCGATGACCCCGATGAAAGCCCAACTGTATCGGGAATTTTTTGGCTTTGATCCGAATTCGATGCCCACCAGCGTTAAAATGAAAGAGGCTGGCAATATCATTGATCCGGCCATGTTTTATTCTGACGCGTACGTTAGCTCGGATTGGAAGAAAATTTCTATCCGAACTCAGTCGGCACCTATCTTCGCAACCACCCAGACTGATGCCTTTGTGGTTCTTGATACCGAGCCGTAAGTAATAAGGGCCGGTCCGTGCGGACCGGCCCTGTTTTAAGAAAGGGAATGGTATGTTTGTTTGGTCGGATAAAAAATATATGTTCAGGCACCAGGGGAAAGACTATAAGCAGGGGGATACACTGCCAGATAGTATCCCGGCGGAAACTCTTGCGTCTCTGAAAAAGAAGGGCCGTATTCATCTTGAAAAGGCGGCTACCCCCAACCTTGGACTGACCGAAGAGCTTAAAGGGGCCTGCGCGGCTAACCTTGGATTGACCGAGGAGCTTAAAGGGGCGTGCGCGGCCAACCTTGAGTTAGTTGAAGCTAAGGTCGCGCTCGTAGCACAGCTTGACGCGGTGGAAAGAGATTTTGCCTCTAAGCTGGGGGCGCTTACAGCCAAGCTTGAGGCCGCTGAGAAAACCATTGCGGAGCTTACGGCGCAGGTCACTAAGCCGAAAGGCAAAAAATGATTAAGCTGAAGCCAGGTGTAATTGTTCGGGTCGGGGGCCATGTCTATACCGGCAGCATTCCGGAAGCCGTTTGTCCGGAGAGCTTAAAACCTCGCAAGTCTAAAGCTAAGATCAATGGGCCTGCGTGAGCGGATTGAAAGTGATTTAGGCCGGACACTTGAGGGCCGCTTTTCGCTCCCCATCAATGCTGTTGACCCGCTCGGGGTGCGCACGGACGGCATTCGGGCGCAGGTGCTTTATGATACGGTGCGGCAGAATCCGGATACCGGCGAGGACATAGTTGTGGAGGCCCCGGTGATTACTTTGCGGAGATCAACGTTAACCCGCATACCGGCACCGGGGGAGAGTTGGTATTTTGAGATCCCGGAAACGCCTAGCGAGACATCGGATAAGGTTCCGTACATGATGAGCCCAGTCCGCCCGCCTGAAGGGGGCCGCTCGATAGGGTTCATTCGCATCTATCTACAAGAGGTCGAGCAGGTATGATGAATTTTAGGGTGGTACAGCAGGCGTTGATTGATACTCTCGGGGGCGCGGCGGCAGGACGTTTTCGGGTAACCGGTTATCGGGGCCAGGGGCATGATGCGAGAGAAGTCCAGAACAGTAAGCGTCTGGTCCAAGTGTATTACTCTTCTGGAGATTTCCCGAAGTCTAGCGGGCGGTTCACGGGCGCCACACAGCACAAACCCATTTTCAACGTGGATGTGACTGTCAGTGCTTCTGCTAGAGCGGATCTTTCGGTTTTAGCCAGCACAACGGCCACCCCGATACAAATTCAAACGGCGCTATCGGCGGGGACGGATGCGGCCTATGAGGCGGATGTTCTGCTTGATGAGGTTGGGGAGCTGGCGTACCAAATTCTTATGGATGGCAGGAATCTGGATCTTGGGCTAACCACTCAGATTATGTCCAGTCGTTGGGTCGATAGGTTTTCTAAAGGCGAGGTAGGACAGCACGGCTCACTCGTGGTAGCCACGGGGCAACTCCAATACTCGTGTCAGATGGTTGAGGAGGTTGAGGGCGATCCTGGGGTAGAGGCAGAGACGCCTTCGGTGTACACTCGCTTGGATATCATAGGTGATGATGTTGAACAAACATATTAAGGAGATAGTCAATGACCATTAACGCTTCTAGTCTGGCGGCCGCTGTTGGCGCCAGCGTAAGTAACGTCCAGTTTCAATCTGAGGCGTTAAATCTTCCTCGGAAGATCCTTATTCCAGCGACCTACTTGCCCGCAAAAACTGGCGTCGTAGCGCTAACCCCAGTTCAAGTTTTTAGTGCGGAGGATGCGGGGGATCAATTCGGTTTTGGTTCTATGGCGCATCGTCTTGTAAAGCAAGCATTCGTTGGGGGGCAGGGTATCCCGGTGTACGTCCAACCACAGGGGGAGGCTACCAGTGCTGAGGCAGCGGTGGGCTCGATTGATTTTGCGTCTTCTACGGGGGTTGCAGCGGGAACGATCTATTTGAGTTTGGCGAACATTTCGGTCCCGGTAACTATCGCGGCTGCGGCCACCCCGGATATTATCGCTACGGCTATTGCGGCTGCGGTTATGGCGGACAAAGAGCTGCCGGTCACGGCGGGGGCGGCTACTACAGTTGTGACGTTTACTACAAAATCTAAGGGTCTTTGGGGTAATGATGTCAGCATTAAGTTGCTAGGCACATTGCCCGCCGGTGTGGTTTCGTCTATCACAGGTATGGTTAATGGGGCTGGGGTTCCGTCCATGGAGGACGCACTGGATGCGCTTGGCACAGATGACGACGCCAATGAGGACTACTATACAGACGTGGTTAATGGGTATGGTTTGGATACTACGACCATGGACGCCATCAGCACTTACGTTGGGGCCGGTAATACAGCTGTGGGTTTGTATGGTAAGACCGTCTCACGGCCTTTCAGAGCGCTTGCTGGGGACGTCGTGGTGAAGGCTGCCGGGCTTACCGCGCTTATCGCTATTTCAGACGTCCGTTTGCTTGACAGAGCAAACGGGGTGCTATCGGTACCTGGCTCGTCTAGCCACCCTGGGGAAATCGCGGCGCAGGCTATCGGCCACATGGCTCGAATCAATCAGGATCGGGTTGCCCAACACTACCTCGGAATTACTTTGGTTGGGATTGACACTGGGGATAAAGCAGATCGTTGGACAAGCGACTATGATAATCGGGACACCGCTGTTAAAGCAGGAATCGGCCCCACCCGGGTACAAAATGGTGTGGTTGTGCTGCAGAATGTGGTAACCTTCTATCGTCCTGCCAATGTTCCGGTTTCTAGTAATGGCTACCGCTCGATGCGTAATATCGGGATTGTTCAGAATATGCTGTATAATATCCGGCTGAATTTTGAGCAGGAAAAGTGGCAAGGTATCTCAATCGTTAACGATACCGCTAAAGTCACCAACATCCTCGATCGTCAAAAAGCCCGCGATATTGGATCGGTGATTGACGACCTGGTGGCTTTGGCGGTAAGTTTTGAGTCTCGGGCTTGGATTTACGAAGCCGATTTTACCATTGGTAAGCTAGGTGAGGCTGGGGCGGTAACAATTCGATCTGGGGGGCTTGGTTTTGATAGCATTCTCTCGGTTATTTTTTCAGGTGAGGGTGGCATTCTTGACACGGTTGTTGAATTTGATACCAGTCTTGCTGTCCTACTGACCTAAAGGAGGTCTGAACAATGGCCGATGTAACTGGCACTCTTAGAAAAGTGACTATTAATGGGGTGACATATGATGTTTTTGCGGACGCAAACATCAAAGTGATCCCCTCTGCGTATGAAAATACGGTGATTCCGACTTCTGGACGGAACCTGCGAAAAATGACCGCTCGTGCCCAAAGTCGGGAGGGCTTGACCCTGGTGGCTAATGGTGCGGAGCAGGTAGTTTTGAAGGCGCTAGCGGAGCGTTTGGATGACTACACACTCAGCTATATCACGGCGGCGGGGGATACCTATCGCGCCAACGGGTTTATTGAGTTTGAGTCCCATGAGACTGAGGAGGATAAAGCCTCGATCATAATGCACCCTCGTCAAGGATGGAGCCCATTTTTGGCGTAACCGGTTGGCCTCTGATTCCTTCATCCCGTGGTGGGGGGAAGGATGAGGGGGCCGTTTAACCCCCACCATAAGGAGCAAGAGATATGGTAACGGTAAAATATAGATTCGCGTTGGAGCAGAAAGTAACCACGCCTTTTGGACAGCCTGGGATCATCGTAATGCTAGGGACGGACGACGGCGGGAGTCAGTACAGCGTTTTGACGAAAGAAAGGCAGCACTGGTTTAAAGAGTCGGCTTTAAAGGAGCAAGACGCATGAGCAAATATGCGAAAGTAAAAAAGCCTATTGACTATCTTATTAGCGAAGAGGTTGCCATTGAGCAGGTGCAAGAGCTGCTTGAGTATTACGATATCGATGTGGAAGCTCTTTCTGCAGGAGAAAGTAAGGAAGAGAAGGATCGGGCGGTTGCTTTTGAGCGGACTTTGGATCATGTGAGCCGTGCTTTTCGTACTGGTACACTGGCCTTGGAGCGGGATAAAGATGGCCGACTTGAGGTTCACCACACGATCCGTGGCGCGGAGCCTCTTATATACATCGAGATTGGGGCACGGCATAAGGTGGCGATGGAACGGTTTTCGGCGGAGGCGGGGTACAGCCGGGTGTATGCTTTCATGGGGTCGCTGTCGGGCATTGGTAAAGCGGGAATTGAGAAATTAGGCCCTGTTGACCTAGGAATTGTGGAAGTTCTCGGAACGCTTTTTTTGAATGCGTAGCTCGATTGGATAACTGGATGGGGGCGGTATTCTATCGGGGTACCGACCCTCTTTCATTGGGCTACGCGGAGTTACGGTATCTTTATAACTGGCATGAAGTAATAAGCAAGGCGAATGCGAATGCCTGATTATGCAGTAGGAACGGTGTTTACCGCGAAAGATAAAGTCTCTCCAGTCTATAAAAAGATGGGGAAGAGTGCGGATAAATTCGGCCAACGCACCTCATCGGCTTTCCGTAATGCTACTAAAGAAGGCTATCGGTTTGGCACGGTTGTTAAAGGTATTCTTGCGGCCAATATAATCCGTGGGGGCATAGCTCGGATAACGCAAGGGCTGGGATCTGCGGTACGGCAGTTTGCAGAATTTGACGACATTGCGGTTGGTGCGACGGCGCGTTTTAAGGATATTACGGGGTACGCAACAGATTTTAATGCGCAGGTAGAGATAACCGGGCGCAAGGTAAGGGATTTGGCTAAGGTGTCCCGTTTTATGCCCGTGGAAGTTATGCGGGGCTTGAATGAAATGGCTAAAGCAGAGTATATCAGGCCGGAAGCTTTTGCGGCTATGACACCTATGATGAATCTTGCGAAAGCTACTCAGACAGACCTCAATGCGACTATTGGGCATACGATTGACATAATGTCTGCTTATGGTTTACGGGAGGGGGATCTTGAAACCCGAATAAAAAATCAAAATAGGGTCACAGATGTTTTGACAGCTTCTACTCTTGGGGCGCGTTTGGAACTTGAGGATATGCAGGAGACCATGAAGTATGTCGGCCCTATAGCCTCTAACATGGGGTGGAGTTTTGAGGAAGCTGCAGCAAATTCGGTATTTTTAGCGAGAGCGGGTATGCGTGCGACGGTAGGGGCCACGCAGTTGAAAAACGCTTTACTAAAATTGGTTTCGCCAAAACTGCGTGCTGAGTTAGAGGATCAGGGGGTAAAGATTGAAAAAGTTGGTGGCGGGATGCGCAGGTTTGCGGACATTCTGCGGGATATAAATTTAAAAATGGATATTAGTGGTATCAGTGAACTTGATAAAGCGTCGGAATTTAGTCGTATGTTCGGTCTTCGCGCTATTACTGGGGCGCTGCATATCGGGAGCGCTGCTGACGCGGTGAATGCTTTTGGTGAGTCTCTACTTCACGTCGATGGGGTTACTAAAAATATCGGCGACCGGGTAGAAGAGTCTTTACTATCGCGTTTTTTACGGCTTAATAGTGCTCTTCTTGAGTTGGGTTTTCGGTTTTTAGATGCCTTTAAAACAAAGGGCAAAGCGGTCCTTGACGTGGTTATCGATGCGGTGAATAGATTTAAGGTGCAGCCGCTTATTGATTCGGTGAATCTTCTTATCACCATGCTTAGGGCGCTATGGAACACGGCTAAACCTTTTTTGCCGTACATACACGAGATTGTAGCCGGTTTTATAGCATTTAAGGTCGCTACCAAGGCCCTACCCTTAATTAAATTGGCGGTGGCTTTTAGAAAATTGGCCATGGCGGAGGGGATATTGACTGCCGCTACCGGTCTTTTCAATGGGACTCTATTGCTCTGCCCGCTGTTTTGGATACCGGCTGCGATTGCTTTGGTAGTGGTCGGTATAGTTTATTTGGAGCGTAAATTTAAACTATTTTCCACGGCTTTTGTTTATTGGAAAAAGGCTTTTTCGGATTGGTGGAAAACTTTAAAAAGTATGTTTGATTGGATTGTCAATAGTAAAGCTTTCCAAATAATAAAAACGGTTATCGGAGCGCCTATGGCGCTTGCAAAAACTATCGGCGGGGTAGGGAAAGGGTCGGCGGCGGGGGTTCCTGAGAGCTGGTTGGCGCAAGGGAAACAAGCTCCGAATGAGCAGGACGCTAAGACAAATAAATCGAGTTTTAACGGGATGCTTACGATAAACGCGCCTACGGATGCCTCTTTTGTAACCTATAAAAAAGCCCCCGGCTTCAATGTGGAATTATTAGGAGCTAACCCTTGAGCTGGCAAGATAGATTAGCCGAAGATTTTCAGCTTACGTCCCCGGACGGCGATAAGTTTGTAGCGCTATGGTCGGGGGATTCTCGTAAACGAAAGAAAAAACTCGGTATTTTTGAGTTCCCTGGGCTTGTTGGCGCTACGGTACAAGATCTTCAGGTTGGGGCGAGCCTCTATACCGAGGTATTTTATTTTGAAGGTGTGGATCATGATATCGAGGCGGAACGCTTTTTTCGGGCGACGGCGCAGCTAGGCACCTGGTCCGTTGTTCATCCAACTAAAGGGTTGAAAACCTGGCAGTTGATGAGTATTGAAGAGAAAATTCAGCCCATAGCTTCGGCCAACATGACGGTTTTTGAGTCGGAGTGGATTGAACCCTCCGAATCGGTATTTCTAACCTCCACGACTGAGAAAGCGGCAGAAGTAACAGACCGTTCGGGCACGCTTAAAACCGGTGCGGAGAATCAGACCGGGGGTATGGTGGATGCTGAGACGCCTTCTGGTTTGGCGCGTTTTGAAGCAGCGGTAAACGTGGGGGTGAGAAAAGTAGAGGCCGCGTTAGCCGATATCACAAGTACTGTAGCTTCGACGAACGCGCTTATGGAGAGCATTAGCAGCGCGATAACTTCCACCCTGGCGGAGGTCAGCCTTGACGTCTTAGGTTTGGCCGGGCAAGTGCGGGCGCTCATTGTTCTGCCCTCTCTTATATCCGGCAATCTTATGACCCAACTAGGGCACTACGGCAGTCTTATCACGTCGGTGGTCGGGCTTACGGATTCTGAACGGGACGCTTTCACCACCAATGACGCAGCGGTAACAGAGCTGGTTGCCGTAGTTTCGTTGGCGGCGGTGGCAGACGTGGCGGTCCTAAATCCTCCCACTACCCGCGAGGAGGCCATAGAAGCGCTTACCTCCGTGGCTGGGTATTTTAACTCGGTTATCACTGGGTTGGATCTTATTCCCACCAAGGGATACACCAGTCAGTCTGAAACATTTAATGATACGGTGCTGTTACTCGCTTCGGTATCCGAACTGATTCTCAGACGGTCTTTCGATTTAGCGACCTCTAAGAAAATAACTCTTACTCGTCCTCGTGCTCCAGTTGAGATAGCAATCACAGAAGGTGTGGATTTAGATCCGTTTATCGCTACTAATGGGCTAGAGGCCGAAGAGATTTTATTGCTTCCTCCGGGCAGAGTTGTTACGGTGTATTTATGAGCAAACAGATAGAGATACTTGAGGACACTACTCTTGAAGCGGTAGCGGTAAAGGAGTATGGAACCGCTGAGAAAACCGGCTGGATAATGGGCGCGAATAAAGTTCGGGCTACCAGTAAAGTTGTGGCTGGCGAGTTTCTTATCATCCCTGGGGAAGTTCCGGCGGAAGTTTTGGTCGGAAAAGACCCGAATGAAATGACCTTTCTTATCGGGGGCTTAGAAGTTCCCATGGTGTCGGGTCGTATTATACGAACTATCGACACCGGGACAAGTGGTTGGGTGGGGAAAATGCCTTGGACTCCCGGAGAAAACTCAGCTCTTGATAAGGCCACCCGCCCGTATGGGTACGGGCGGGCCGCAGCGTACATAGGCGGGGAGCTGCTAGTCTCAGGGATACTTTATATCACTGAGCCAGAAATGACCGACACTGGGTTGGTTAAAACCCTTACGGGCTTTTCTTTTACCGCAGATGCGGTGGATAGCCACTGGCAACCCCCCTACGAGTACGCGGGGGTTACCTTAGAGCAGCTTGCTTCGATACGAATACCGTCGCTTGGGATAAAAACAGTTGTGGAAGCGCCTACTGGCGGAGTATTTAAGTCGGTCACGGCCCATGAGAGTGATACCGTTTTTTCTTTTCTGTCTAAGCTTGCTGTTCAACGCGGGCTATTAATCGGGGACACCCCTGCAGGGGATTTGCTTATACATCGGGCAAAAACAGAAGGAAAACCAGTCGGAACGATAAGCGAAGAGCAGCCAATGGTTTCCGGTTGGAAAGCCAAGTACGATGGGCGGAAGCGTTTTTCGGTTTATAAATGTATAACCCCCTCGGGTACCGCGACGGCCATTCCAAAATGGGGGGAAGCAGTAACGGCACCAAAAAAGCCGGTCACTATTTCGGAGTTGGACCCTTACGTTACCCGCCCTCGGTTTATGACCTTTCGAGCGGACGATACTAATACCGGCAACGTAAAAGAGGCCGCGCGTTGGAGAAAGAATAAGCAATATGTCGAATCACTTTCTCAACCGGTTACCGTTGAGGGTTGGTACGCCCCGAACGGGGATCTTTGGAGAGAGAACACTTTAGTTACCGTGGTGAGCGGAGTTCTTGGGGTTCCGAAAGGTTTTACTTTTCTTATTCGATCTGTTGAATTTATGCTTGAGGACAAAAGAACAACCTTGTTACAGCTAATCCCACCGCAGGCTTACACGAAAAAAGATATCGGGGACGTATGGGCACTAGAATAGGGATAATTACCGGACGTAAGACGGCACCGAACCGTGACCCGGATTTACAGGTACGGTTGTTACAAGTCCAACTTACAGATGTTACAGATATCCAGACAGTCCAACTTGTGGAGCAAGCAGGAGAAGAGAGCAACCCGCCTCTTGGCTCGTTGGTCACTGTGGTGAACGGGGGCTGGGCCTTCAAGCTGGGGGCAGGTGTGAATGACGGGATTGTGCCAATAATGGAGCCGGGGGGCAAGCGGATTTATAGTATCGGTACGGCGAAGCATGAAGTAATTGCGGAGTTGAAACTTGATCCTGACGGGACTATTACAGAAACGTCCCCCGAATGTGTGAGAACTGTTTTGCCGGACGGTACCGCGACGACGGTAAATCCTAAAGCCACTCTTACTATGTCGCCTGACGGAGCAGTGAGCGTTGAGAATGAGGCAGGGAGTTTTAGTATGAGCGCCGCTGGCGCTTTTACTTTTCATGGTATCTCGGCCACTTTTGACTGCCCAATTACCGCCCCGGAGGCGACTATGAATTCGGTGCCGTATTCCACTCACGTTCATCCTGAAAATGATGAGGGCGGGCCTACAGGAGTTCCGCAATGAACCAGGGGGACCCTAGACTCATATTGACGAAAGATGGAGCGACGTTACAATTTAGAGGTGGGCAGCCGCTTTTAGATCGTGGGTTGGAAAACCTTGTTCTTATCAGCCTGTTCACTCAGCCGGGGTGGTGTGGCAATTCTCTGATGGCCACGCCTATCGGTAGTGACTTTGAGGAAGCGTGCGATGCGCCCATTACTCGGCAAGCTTTGAATCGTATCCGCATGGCGGCGGAGACAGCGCTGGACACGCCTATTCTTGGGGCGGTTACCGTTACGGTCGGCAACCCGACAGGGCATCGGTTGGATGTGGGCATTCGGATTGAGCGGACAGGCTCTGCTTTGAAGCTCTCTCGGGAAGGCGGCGCTTGGTACTATCAGACGAATGATCCCGCCTATAAACGAATTATTCCGGGCTATCCGGGTGCCGAGGTCGTGCCTCCAACGGAATCGCTTATCATGGAATTTGTCATAGCGGCGGGGGATCTTACGCTGGCTATCCCATGCGGGGATCTCGGGGTTTATGACGCTGCAATCGATTGGGGGGACAGCTCTGCCACGACTGCTGTTGCGTATAACAGTGCCGGGTTATCGCATACCTATGCGGGGGCCGGGACATACATAATTAAAGTGTCTGGTACCCTACCTTGGCTCAATTTTAGCTCTAACTCGACCGAAGCGGATAAGCTTGGAAAAGTCTTAAGCCTTGGTTCTGTTGGGGCGATGTCTTACCAGGGGAT
>Ga0208905_1000869_pt1 | contig 15308 bp, 37 predicted proteins | sample AntAceMetag02UKS_FD_184776 | JGI IMG/M metagenome (GOLD analysis project Ga0208905, IMG submission 184776) | Saline lake microbial communities from Ace Lake, Antarctica - Antarctic Ace Lake Metagenome 02UKS (SPAdes) (version 2) | ecosystem: Environmental > Aquatic > Non-marine Saline and... | reverse complement strand
GGTTTGGTGAGGGTAACTTCAGGACTGTAGCTAAAGCATTATTACAGCATAGTGACCGTGGTGGGAAGTCTAAGATCAACATCGTCCAGGGGCTACTGGTCGATCTTATACTGGCTACTATAGGAACATTCCTCCTGACCGGGGAGTGGCCTGAAGAGCCGGAAGACATCAATGACTTCACCGACCTATGGAGTATCAAAACACCGTTCAAGGATCGTAAGGGGAATGCACTTGTTATCAGTACCTTGATGTTCACTAAAGATTATATGGGACTTCTATTGCGTCCAACCATACACGCTACATGGGGTAGTCCAGGCAAGAATGTAGCCGAACGAGCGGTAGTAGGGGCCGGCGATGCGGCTGGATACGCCTATCGTAGAGTAGGACACATGACATCTGCGTTTAGTAAGATAGCCAGTGACCTATGGAGAGTTAAGGATGGTAAGGTCATACTTGATCACTTCGATAATAAAATCTATTATCCCCACGATCCTCTACAGGAGAAACTCCTTGCTACATTAGCTCATTGGGGGGAGACAGTTACTCCTATATCAGTAACTAAAGGTGTTCAGTCCTATGCTCAGATAGATTGGGGTGGTGAGGGCAGTGCTTTAAGTTACCTGGCCCCTCTGGCTATATCAGTACTGGGAGCGCAAGTAAGTAAAACCGCTAGAGACAAGCAATTAAGTGCTATGCAGAGGACTGTCTGGGATATGGGATCTGAGGGGAAAGAGGTTCGTGACCAACTCCTTGCAACCAGGAATCCTATAGATAAAATCAATGACTACAATGACACTATCAAGGGAGCTATATCAGACCTGAATGATATCAAGCCGGGGTTTGACAGCAAAGCACTTCAGGACAAATTAAAGTCAATGATCATCTACCCAAAAGAGTATCAAGCAGAGCAGTTATATAAGGTAGCTTCGGGAAAGAACAAGACAAAGGAACAGGTATTTGGAGCATTCAAGGTAGTAGAACATCTGGGCAATGCAGATCCTAACTTCAAGGCAGATACATTTGAAAGATTAGATGGACTTCTAAAGGCATATACCCAGACTCCTGACCCATTTTCCAAGACTAAAAAGAAGAATCGGTACACTTACAGTACATATATAAAGCACCGCAATATACTCTGGGCAAGATACAAAGATTATAAGGGGATAAGATAATGACCCTACACTCTAAAGACTACTCAGCTCTCTGGGTACCCCTTGCAGTAGAACTGGGCAAGGCACTCATTACCTTAATATTTGGCACTAAAAAAAAGAAAGCCGGGATAGTGGAGCAGTTCCTTCCGGTAAAGGAGTATGAAGATGAAGACAATTATGACCATAATAATGGCGCTGGGTATCACAACAGCAGCCTGGGCTTCCGATGGTGAGGCCGCGCCGATCCCCTGGGGCACAATAATCACCCTATCTATGGTAATTATCACAGCTATAGCGGGTGGGTTACTGGGCGCGATGAGACGGGCATTGAAGTCCAGTTATGAGGCAATGAAAATCGTCTCGGATGCCCTTGAGGATAACGCAATCTCGGATGAGGAAATAAAGCAGATAGTCAAAGCATCTATAAACTGCCAGGAGTCATATAAAGACCTGATTAAGCGGGTGCAAGACTTATTCAAAAAGTCTCATAAAGTCTAATCTCATCAAAAAATCAATATAATTATTTTTACGCCCTCAAATCCTTAACCGGCTGAAACACTAGCTGAGTAGGGGTTTGGGGGCTTTTTGTGTGTGCTAAAAATAAATAAAAATAAATGTTGACTTTTAATGGGATGGGTAGTACAGTGGTTCCAACATCAAACAAGGAGGGAAAAATGAATATTGGAATCAAAGAGTACAAGGGCATGGTAAGATCGCACCTTGGCAACAACGCGCTGGGTTGCAGAGTGATAATCCACAGGAATGGTTATGTGGATATTTATAGGAAGGGTAGTAGCATTGAGGCAATGGGTCATGTGGATGAGTATGAGTTTCTAATTCTTGAACATTATATAGATACTGAGGAACCCACAATGATAACTAATAAACTAAAATGGAGACTATCCCAAGTAACACAACCAATAATAATCCACGCCATGTAGGGAGAATCCATGACACCAGAACAGCTTGCAAAACTCGAGTGCGCTAATTACGATCGCCACGGCAGATGTTACGATAGGAAATGTCGTTTAGCCACCAACGAATCATGCGCCTACTTTGAGGAGATAATTATTCCCTTGTCAGAGAACCAGCATGATGAGCAAACCCGAAAGACCTACAAGCCCGCCGTCAAGGCATACAATAACGCCCATAAGGGCAAGGAGGAGTAACATGGTTAATTATAGCAGGACAGATCATCCGTTCTGGAAATCAGATCGGGTGAAGGAGATGGTAACTTGCAGTGGTTGTGATGAGGTGGGGTTGAAGAGTGAAGACGCAGAACCGGGTGATGAGAACGCCATCAAAATATTTGAGCAGTATGAGAATGGCGATAGCTATTATGATGGGGAGTGGATATGCCCTGACTGCATGGATCGATTTCAGCGGAAAGAGGCACTAATCCAGATGCGTATTGAGAACTGTACTTCGTTGGGTCAATATGCGGGGGTGTACAAATGAAGGCATATTGGTTTAGTGATGGGGATGGGTTCACGGAGAACATGAATAATAGCGGAATGAAGCCCGCTAAAGTAGGCAGAACCCATCGTATAGACGGAGAACTAACCCCGTGTGAACGAGGATTACACTCTTCACCAACCCCGTTTGACGCTCTTGGTTATGCTTTTGGCGAAATACTATGGGAAGTAGAAATTCCCAAGACCGCTATTATCCATGACGATGACAAGTATGTATCCCATACCCGTAAGTACATCCGCAAAGTAGACCTTACGAAAGCATGCCGTCAATTTGCCTGTCAATGTGCGCTAGATGTTATCCATCTCTGGGATGCACCTAGGGTAGTCAACGAATATCTTGTTGATGAAGCGAAGGGTATTGATAGATCGGACATAAGAGCTGCGGCTAGCTCTGCGGCTAGCTATGCGGCTAGCTATGCGGTTAGCTCTGCGGTTAGCTATGCGGCTAGCTGTGCGGTTAGCTCTGCGGCTAGCTATGCGGCTAGATATGCGGCTAGCTCTGCGGCTAGCTATGCGGTTAGCTCTGCGGCTAGCTATGCGGCTAGATATGCGGCTAGCTCTGCGGCTAGATATGCGGCTAGCTCTGCGGCTAGATATGCGGCTAGCTGTGCGGTTAGCTCTGCGGCTAGATATGCGGCTAGCTGTGCGGTTAGCTCTGCGGCTACTAAAAAGTTTAAAGCCTACTTCAACGAAATAGCATTAAAGGCATTGAGGGGGAAAGAGATATGAACGGCAGAATGAATCACATAATTTCCACATTACCTAGAGGGGGAACACGGCACAACAGGGCAATATTATCCGTGGACTACCACGAATGCACAGAACAGCTACTTGACGATCTCGTAGCACAGCTAGGCCCAGGAGAGATGAACTGGAGTGATCCCCATAAGTGGTTGCACTGGGATACGGATGGCATATATGTAAACGCATTTTACCCGCAAGGAGGGAAGAAATGAAGTATAAATTTGATGAGGCTAAACATCGGCACTATATCGCAGATGCCGAAGGGAAGTTTAAGATGGTCCCCGGAGTAACTACGATCTCTGGCATGATAGACGATGGGAAGTCAGGAGCATTGATGGGCTGGGCGGCGAAGATGGTCTGGGAGAAGTTCGTAGATGAGTATATAGCACCTAACGGACCAGCATGGCCTATGGTTCATCTATGGGAGCTTTGCCCAGAGAACTTCAGTGAAATAGGCAGTTACCTCAAGAAGAACTACAAGGTAAGCCGTGATGCCTCTGCCGACCTGGGAACTAGGGTACACTCCCATTGTGAAACTTACTGGGATGATCTCACTGAAGAACGTATTGTTCTCCCAGACGAGTATCCAGCATGGACGGCATTCCAAATGTGGGTTGGTAAATACAACCCCTATCCTATTGAGAATGAAATGAGCGTGTACTCCGAGAAGTTCCGTTACGCTGGCATACTTGATCTACTGGCAGAGATAGATGGAAAGACCTATCTGGTGGATTTAAAGACCAGTAACCGTGTATCCGGTGGGATGTTTATTCAGGTAGCTGGATATGCTATCGCTTATGAGGAGATGACCGGCAAGAGCATAGAGAATGCCGGGATACTTCGGCTGGATAAGCTCACAGGAATCTATGAGTGGACAGACCTGAGTGATGATCTGGCTCAAGCTAAAGAAGATTTTATGGGATGCTTGAATCTATACCAGAATCTTAAATCATACCGCAAGACCATCCGTGGCGGTATCTATAAAGGAGAGTAAATGAAAGTAGACATCAATGATGTAATTAAAGGACTTGGAGTGATGGAACTTCAGTACAATAAAGAAAGTTCTGATACCGCCATGATTGCCTTGGCCGCGTTGAACCAACTTGATTACCGGATGTATGAGGGTAAACACACCAATGTAGATTTTGAGGACTTCTGCGAGGCGGTGGGGATAGATGAGGACGAATTAAACGAAGCAATGTTAGGAGGTGTATAATGGAAGAAGACAAATGCTTTGACTGCAAGTGGCACGGTAATTGTACCGATGAGTTTGAAGCACTAAGAGACAATGAACTAGTCGGTGATTGTACTGACTACCAACAGGAGGAGAAGTAATATGACAATTTTTAATAAGAGTAAAATGGAGATAGGTGCATCTGTACTGATTAAACCCATTAAGATTCAAGAACAGGGTATTGAGGGAAACTTCGGTATTCAGGATCAGTGGTATGTCCAGATAGATGGCGAGGATGCTACCACCTATACCGGATATAAGGATGGTCAGCAGGATTGGCATGGTGACACCTTAACAGCGGCAATGGAGAATGACCTTGAATTGATCCTTCATAAGACCTTTAACACCAAAACACAGAGGGCTAAGTACGATTATCGTCCCAACAAGGGTCAGAGTGCCACTCCACCCACTAAAGCCCGTCAGGACGCTCCTACGGCCCTTAAACAGGCTCCTGTGCTTAGAAGGGACACCAAGAGCATCACCATAGGGATGTATGCTTGTGTTAAAGCTGCTGGGAGTCTGGATCATAAGAATGTGGATGAGTTAATCTCTGATGCTACCCACATCTTCAAGGCAGTTGCATTATTTGCAGAAACGTACCGTCCTGACTTGGATAAGATCCAGGACAAGATGACCGGGAACAAAGTACCAGCACTCTTCTGGAATTGGCTATGCACAGTAAATGGGGTACATACTAAGCAAGACCTCACCCTGGAAGCCACAGCATACACCCTGAAGGAATTTGGTACGGTGGTCAAACGGTATGTGGACTCACTAAAGCCTGTTGAAGAGATCCCCCAGCAGGACGAGGATGTACAGTGTGAGCAGAGCTTCGCAGAGGCACTCGTAGAAGGGCCACGGGATATAATCTATCCGGCCAATGAGTCTGCCCCTGATCCGGCACAGGAAGATCATGGCACATTCGTATTGACCACCGGCGAAGACGAAATGCCACCATTTTAACCACAATGGGGAGTAGGGCAATAGGGCTTTGCTCCCCCGGAGGATGGTAATATGAAACCAGGCAACTACACAATACGGGAAGAATCCCAGCTCATCATAGCATTTAAGTATGCTAAGAGATTATTACAGGAATCCAAGAAACCGATTACGATAATAGTCTCTAAAAAAAAGACACAAAGATCACTAAATCAAAACTCTTATTATTGGGGGGCTGTGCTTAAAGTGATCGGTGATGAGTTGGGGTACTTCCCGGAGGAGCTGCATCATTGCTTTGCCACTAAGTTCCTAAAGAAGTTTATCAGGATGGGTACGGATGATCTGGAAACATATAGATCCACGGCAAAGCTAAGTACCATTGAGTTTGAAGAGTACCTACAGCAAGTTAGGATATTCGCATCAACGGAGTTAGAGATACTTGTACCATTACCCAATGAAGTGATGGACGAGGATTATCTATAAAGGAGGAGAGGATGATGATAGGAATGGCTTGTGCAATAGTGCAAGAATTACAGACAGATCAGAGACAAGTTCAATTTCTGAAGTGTCCCCATTGTGGGTATAATAATGACCTTAGAGCCTATCTAGATAACCCAATTGGCCAGCTCGCGGATATGTGGTTATGTTGGGAATGCAAAAAACCACTATACAAGAGTAAGACCTGGCAGGACAAAAGAAAGGTTCGCCTTGAGATTTCAATAATATAAAAAAACAAGGAGGAGAGGATGAAAGCAATAACAGACTTTATATACGGAATGTACCATCTAATATGTTGGGTAGTCTATAACGTATTTTGTAACTGGAGAGAAAGATAGAAATCAGCTCGGAGCATTAAGGGGTGAGGCCCCTCCTCCTCACCCCGCTCCGGGCTACTAAAAATAAATAAAAAGAATCCTTGACAAATACGATATATGTGGTATAGTGGTTACAGCATGAAGAATTATCAGTCAAATTATATTATTATTTTTAGCCCCCAAAGGTGGAAGTGTTACCATGCTGGTAATTCTTCATGCTCACCTGCGGGGGCATTTTTCTTGTATAGATACCGCCACATCTCAGAGGGGAGTAGTGTATGAATAAGGAGATGACCGGGTGGGTATCATTATGGCGCGAACTATATGGGAAACCAATATGGGCAAACTCATCAACAGAACATAAAGCAGTCCTGGTAGTATTACTGGGTTTGGTTAATCATGAGCCGGCAGAATGGGAATGGAAGGGTGAATCATATACTGTAGTAAGAGGACAAACGATCACCTCATTACAGTCCATAAAAGTGCTTTGTGGAAAAGGAGTGAGTATTCAGAATATACGCTCTGCACTAATTCGTTTTGAAAAACTCCATTTTCTAACAAACGAATCAACAAAGACAGGACGCAAGTTAACTATCTGTAATTACGATAGTTACCAGAAACAGACACCACAAGCCAACAAAGCTATCAACAGTCAACCAACAAAGACCCAACAAAGACCCAACAAAGAGGTAACACCTAACAATAAGGATAATAACAATAACAATGATAATAATGATAATAAGAAAGTAAATACTCTCGCTAAATTTGTATCTGCTAAAGAAGAGATCCTTGCTCACTCTAAAGTTCTGTACCCCGATAAAGACAACGATAAGGCCATAGCTGATTTTATAGAGTCTTGTGAAATCAAAGGCTATAAATATAAAAAGTTTGATCTAGCATATTACAAGTGGGTACGGGAGGATCGTTTTAATCAGTACGGACAAAAGAGCCAGGGAAGGAAGGTATCTACAGCGGAAGCGAATGTCATAGTAAAATTAGTATCCTGGTGGAGTATCATAGGGACGCGGGAAACCCCGGAAGAGATGCAGAGTAAGGCCGAGAGAGCGGTAAAGAAGTACGGGGTGTCATCAGTAGACAGAGCAATAGATAAAATGAACCACATACCCAGCCCTAATTTAGCAAATTTCTGGGCAGAGGTAAAAAAATAGCACACCAATAGCATTTTAAGGAGGATTACATGAGTGGAACAAAAGATATCAATATAATGTTCAATAAATTCAGAACAAAAGGGAATGACGTGATAAAGAAAATGATAGTAATTGTATTGTTAATCCTGTGCATATTGATCTGGATTTTTGCACAGGAAATAAGTGAAAGAATAGATGAAAAAATATTAAAACGGATAGTTCAAATATGGGACGAAGAATCTAATCTAAAGGGGGTTGAGAATGAGTGATAGTGTAAATACGCCACAAGTATTACCTAAAAAGAAATATCAGATTATCTACGCTGACCCTCCGTGGAATGAGCGTGGTGGAGGCAAGATTAAACGAGGTGCAGACCGGCATTATCCTCTTATGAGAACTGAGGATATATTTCATCTTCCAGTAAAAAATATTGCAGATAATAATAGCCATCTTTACTTATGGGTAACAAATAATTTCCTGCCCATAGGATTAGAGGTGATGTCTGCCTGGGGATTTGATTACAAGACGACTATTACGTGGGTAAAGGATAGATTTGGTCTGGGGCAATACTATCGAGGACAGACAGAGCATTGCCTGTTCGGGGTCCGGGGGATGATACCATATAAGATTATTGATGGGAAGAGACAGCAGGGAACAACAGTCATCCATGCTCTCAGACAAAAGCACTCCCAGAAGCCGGTAGAGATGAGGCAACTCATTGAGAGGGTATCAGGCAGGGAAGGATTTAGCAAAATCGAACTCTTTGCCCGGAACAAAACAGAAGGCTGGGATGTATGGGGCAACGAAGTATAACAAGCAACACAAACAGCACACAGGGAGAGAGTAGACACCCTAGAGAGTTCTGCAATAGCATTTTAGTAAAAATAAACCTTGCAATTAAGGTGGTAATATGGTAAGGTGGTACAAACTCAAGAAAGGAGTAAGAGATGACCAATAAATATGAATCAATGTGGAATGAATTAAAACACCGGGCAAACAACCCAGGCCACGAGGAGGGCTTAGAGATCGGACCGGCATTACAGCGGTGGATAGCGGCGATCGAGGCAGCTGAAATGGATAATCTGCTGGAATCAATATTTGAGGGAGAATATTAATATGAAAGATAACCACACGCCGGGACCGGGATACATTGAAGGATCAATGAATGGGGTTAATACTCAGATTATCTTACGGGATAAAAATCACCGTCTATTTAAGAGGGCAGAGATTATGTGTTGGCCCGGACAAGACAAAAAAGAAGCCAACGATTCTGCCCTACTCTACAACGCCGCCTACAACTCCTACGACAAACACTGCGGAGACAGAGCCGTAGAGTGTGCGGAGGGGGATCTACTGGGGGAGTGCTTGGTGCTAGCCAAAGAGATTATGAGGTGGTGGAAAAAACATGAGCGTGATTGTTACGGAGAAGAAGCTCCTGGAATTAAGATATACAGGATGATTCCACCAATGGTGATAAGAGCCAAAGCAATCCTCACCAAAAGAAAGGGGGAGAAATAAGATGAAAGAACTACAGGAAGCAAAGTATTTAATTGGCAGCATAAAACAAGCACTACAAGCCTTCCCCGGCGATTCAAAGTTTAACGAAACAGCAGTTGGATTGAGATACGGAACGATTCGTGACTTACTGGCGATCATGCTAAATGATGCAGAGGGGATGCTTAATTCGTGGAAAAAGGAGATCCAGCCATGAATAGAGAAACAGCGTACCGGGGGAAGCGAGTTGATAATGGGGAGTGGGTTTACGGAGCAGGAGTATCCAGAGAGATATTTAGTGGTAACAATCCTAACCATATATGGCTATTTAACTCGCCAGAATATGGTGGTGAAGGATGGGTAGCAGTCATCCCCTCCACGGTGGGGGAGTGGACTGGAAGAAAAGATATGCATGGGGATAAGCTATATGAGGATGATAAATTCCTGGCCCAAGACGAAGACGAACCGAAGGAAGAAACATGGGTAATCAAATTTATTGACGGTTGCTTTATTGCCGATAGAAAAAATGGGAACTATCCCCTAAAGATGGATTATTGGGCAGAAAGTGAAATTCACAAAATCGGCACAATCCACGACACGGAGGAGCAAGCAAAATGAGCGAAGGCGAAGCAGCTAAAGGACTTTGGTATTGTGCTAAGTGTGGATATGCCGTCACCAGTACATCAAGAAAATATCATAGATATGAGTATCCGTGTCCTCGGTGTGAGAATCCGTGGTGGAATTTTACTCAGACTCGCCCAGTTTTTCTCTCCCATAACCTAAAGGAGCAAGCAAAATGAGTAACCCAAATGTAGGAAAATATATTTTAGTTGAAGCTCCGTTCAAAGATGAACCGGATAGGTTTGACCTGGCAGTGGGTTTCTTTTCGAGTATCAAATCAGCCGAAAATCATGCCCGGAGTGATGCCGAGAATTCATATTATATGGACGAGTTGACCCCTGGCCGAGTCGAGGATTGGGGTAGCCCATGCTATCTATGCCAAGTGGTAAAGGTATTCAAGCCCGTCCCGGTAGTCAGCGTCAAAATTGAATTATCTGCGGTTAAGGAGCAACCCAATGGATAAACTAACCCAGCACCTAAAACCAATCTACCAACGGATCGCCAAGCACCCGGACAGGACCGATGGACTGATAGCGTTCGTTAAGGAAATCAGGCGAGTAATTGAGCTAACCAAGGAGAAGCCATGACAATAAGATGCGACAAGTGCGGAGCGGTACTAACCCCAGAAGAACCACTTGATCCGGAAGTAATCACGGTAAGGATAAGGGGGTGTATTGAGCCAGTATATACATACGAAAACGAGATAGGGGCGGTTGTCGAAGTTATTGATAATGGCCCTATCTGGTGGAGAAGGATTGTTGACGGTGAATTTATAGATTCAATATTAAAAAAAGATACGGAACCAATTCCAGATTACGACAAAACCACGCACAGACTCCGCAGGAAGCATGGGAAGGATGAGGAGTTGGTGGGATGGGATGATTTGGTATGGAATGAACACATCAAAGAATGGAGGCAATCCTCACTATGCGAAGGACACAAGCAATTATCCCGTATCTACATCACCCCCCTAAAGCCCGCCACCCCCGACCCATCAGCCGACTGCCTGCCTGGTTATGAGGCGGTGGAGGTTATGATAAGTCACGGCAAGTATTTGTTTATATCCGGGGGAGGAGTTGCCCTGAGTGACATTGCCGAAGACATTCGATTCTCAGGCCGATACGGATACAAGCAGAACAACGGAACAATCTGGTGGGTAGAATCCCCAAGAGTATTCAGGGAAAGAGACGGGCATGAATTATCAGCACACGCAGTATTGCAATTTATTGTTCCAGTCATCCCCTCATTCGTAGAATCGGCAAAGCAACCAGAGCCAACGGGAGGGGAGTGATGAAGGGCGAATGCATATATTGCAACAGGAAAATTCATGAGTCTAACATCAGGTGTTCAGTTTGTGATAGGGCATGGGAGGATGGGGCTAAGCATGGCAGGAGGGAGACAAAAAGAATATTAAGAGAGGCCTTTAGTACATTGTCAAATTTGATTAAGGAGAGTGAGTGATGGAAATATCAGGACCAGCTTGTAATTTACGAATCAATGATAACCCGGATAACTACAACATCCAAGACGAACTCAACGCCATAAACGAACCAACGCCCGGATGGGATAAGGATATAGGCAAAGGGATATTTATGGGAAAGCCAATCGCTTACTGGATAGAACTAGATAACCATGCCCGTGAATTGGGGATTGAAGATGTGGCACTCGAAAACGCCAAACTCCGCAAGAGAATAACCACCCTGGAAAAGCGGCAGGGAGAGATCAAGCGTATAGCCACTAGGCACTGGCCATTCGCCGATCCAATATTATACATGAGCCAGGTGTCAAAACTCATTCAAGAGATTGAGGAGAAATACCCAATGACCGAAATCACAAGGAAAATCAAATGACCCAAGTAGCCCAATTTATCAAATTAGCAGTAAGCATATTTGAGTGCTGCTACTTCTCTGCTGGGTTTGTTTACATAATATTTGCGATAGATTGGGCAAAGATAGAACGCGAGAGGGAAGCATGGCAAAGCTAAAATTAGAAAAAGGAATATTAGTACGGTATCCCATGACGGGTGAACTAGCTACTGATTTTGGAAATATTGTTGTACCACATTCTAGTCCTCTTTGGAAAGATGAAAAATTTCTAGTTCTGATAGACGAAATGGTAGAAAGGGAAACAAATGAAACTAACAATACCGAAACTAAAGAATAAGCTGGACCGGATCTTCTCCAGGTACATCCGGTTGAGGGACTGTATCGCCACCACCGGGACACTTGATAACGGAAGGTGTATTACTTGCGGTAAGATAATTACCTTCAAATCATCCCACGCAGGACACTTCCAGAGCCGTAGATACGGATCCACAAGATACCACGAAAAGAATGTTAAACTCCAATGCTCTTACTGTAATTGTTTCCAAGCCGGAGAGCAGTACGCATTTAGCAAGGAGATAGACAGGATCTACGGCAAGGGAACGGCAGAGGAACTAGAGCAACTAGCCCACAGAGAATATCACTTCAAACGCTACGAATTAGAGGAACTAATAAAGTATTACACCGCCAAGGTGAAGGAGATGGAATGATAAAGCTGATAATCACCCCAGCAAGCGTAGTAGACACCGTACTCCGCTATGAGGGAACACGCCAAAAGCTCATAGAGAGAGCCAAGGCACTCATAGGGCATAAGAGGGTGTACTTCGGTAACGATGGGGTAGAAACGATCTGCAATGTCTCAGGACAGTACGGATGGAGTAAAGTATGCAGGTACAAGACCGGGGACAAGTTTGACGCGGCAAGAGGAGCAAAACTAGCCCTGTTAAGAGCATTGGGGCTTAAAGGGGGTGAGTGATGGGAGTACAAACACCGCGAAGTGGAGTAATTCATCTAGTTGACAGGCGTATGCATTGGTGCCGAACGTCTAAGTGTGGGATTAGACTTGAAGGATGTGATGATAAGGTTGTAAATTCAAAAGCTAATTGCAAAAATTGTTTGAGAGTCAGAGGAGCAAAGAAATGAGAAACAAGAAAGCCAAGAGCCTCCGCAGACAAGCCCGTAAGATGGGACACGAAAGATTCGGGTACTACATGGTAGGAACAACACGGAAACTTAAAGTAGGGTGCGTACGGTGGTTCTCACAGGCACTGAAGGGGGCGGTATGAGGGATATTCATGGTGATTCTAACGGAAGACATCGCCAGCAAGACAAGAAGTGGTATCACATGGTGAACTACGGAATGGACTACAACGACATAAGACCCTTTGACATCCTACTGGTACAGTCTAAGAGCTTCATAGGGGCAGGGATAAAGATATTCAGTCATGGATGGCTTAACCACGCAGGGCAGATACTCCGTAAGAACAATGATTTAGTGGTCAGTGAAGCTAATTTTCCAGCACACCAATTAACTCCCATGTCCAGCTACTTACTAGCTCAGAGACAAGGGAAATGTAAACTTACCATCGTAAGGATAGACGAAAGCGTATGGCCCAGCATAATAGACAGAGATCACGCGAGGTTATGGTGTCACGGATGGCACATGGCACAGGAAGGGAAGAAGTACACGGTAGGCACATTAGTTCCTATGGCGTTATGGGGCATGGTAAGGGCATTTACGCCGTTCTTTAGAGGTAACTTCAAGTCTATACCAGTACCAGGATCCGCGTTCATCTGTAGCGCAATAGTGGATTACGGATGGTATGCAGGGCAATGTAAACTTATGCTTGACTTCTTCCCAAGCACATTGGGAGTAGAGCCAAGCCCACAGGATCTATACGATAGTCCATACACAAAGTTTGTAATGGGCTGGAAGAGAGAAGAAATGATTAAACGGGAGGCTAAATGACTAATATAACAGAAGAAGTCCGGGAAATGTTTGAAGAACGTCAGGCAGAGGTAGGAACTGACGCATTTGAGCCTTGGAAGTTAAGAATATACACTCCCTACTCAAACCATAACTGGCGTAATTGTAAAGAGGTCGCGGCCGTATGCCTTAGAGCTAGTGGGTACAAGGTAAGCGTCATTGCGGAACTGATAGGCACAGGACGTACTAATGTTTACTGGCTGATAGACAAAGGGATTAAGATCATAGAAAAAGAACTGCACAGAACAGTAGGATTACCACCAAGCTGGTAAATAATTGACAGAATCAACGTTAATGAGGGGGAGTGATGTTAATAATAGGAATACTCGCAGGACTAATACTCACAGGAAGCAACGGGCTTAACCTTGTAGGACTTCACTCACTACTTGACAGGGTAAAAGTCTTAGAGAAACAGGTAGAGGTACTTAAACGAAGAGATCCCCGGTTCTACACATGATGACCTTAATAATAATCGCATTGACAGCAATAATAATAGTCTTAGATTGGATATCCGGGGGGAGAGTGTGAGCAGGACAATAAAGACATTCCACGGAGCAGTGGTGGTATCGGATAATAATATAGCGGAAGCCATAACGAGCAGAAGGCTCCAGAACTTAGATGAGGCAGATTGGCCAGAAAAGTCATTAAGCACTCAAATAGAGCAAGTAATAGACCACGAACAGCAAGCAAGGGAGAGGGCAAGTGAGCAAACCATATTACGATGAGGACGGTATAACTATTTATCACGGAGATTGCCGGGAGATACTACCCCAGCTTGATAAGGTGGATTTGGTGCTTACTGATCCCCCGTATGGTATAGGTGCGGCAGGGGTAGTAGGGGGTGATAATTGTGGTAAGGTGAAGCGGACGGATGATAAATGGGATGATAAGCCGATAAGTCAAGGGGTGTTGATGGATTGTATTGATATGGGTAATTACTCTTGTGTATTCGGTGGTAATTACTATGTGATGCCCGCCGCCCCGTGTTGGCTTATTTGGGATAAAGAGAGAACTGGAAACTTCGCTGACGCTGAAATGGCTTGGACTAATTATGGGTGTGCAGTAAGGTTAAAGCGTCACAGATGGAACGGGATGATAAGAAAGGGAAATGAACATCGTGACCACCCAACACAGAAGCCACTTGAGATTATGGAGTGGTGTATCACCCTTTGCCCTAATAACCCCCAGACAATATTAGACCATTTTATGGGTTCAGGCACAACACTAAGAGCAGCTAAGGATTTACAACGCAAGTGTATAGGCATAGAGATAGAAGAAAAGTATTGTGAGATAGCGGCTAAACGATTGAGCCAGAGTGTATTACCATTAAACTTCATATAATAGCGTGTCATAATGGCGAAGAAAACAGCGGAAAAAACAGCGGTAAAGCCAAAGCTAATCCCACAAGCTCATGGTGGCGCATTACTTACCGGGGGAGTACTTGGTAATAAGGGTGGGGGGAGAGAAAAGGATTGGCATAATTACCTTGCAGATGAGATATGTGAGGTGGAAGGACTTGAACCGGGAACTGACGCATACTTGAAGGCAATGGCCCAGTTAGCGTGGAAGTACGCCAAGGATGGTAAGTACGAAGCATTGAGGGACATGATCGAGCGGAAATTCGGCAAGATACCCGATATCAACGTACAAATCAAGCTACAGCGCACCGAGATAGTCCACAAGGTAGGAGACGCGTTAAGCCAGGCACTCTTACAGAACGGCATAAGCAAGGAAACAGCGGTATTAGTGGTAGATGACATGGAAACCATAATTGAGGGGGGGGAAGCATGAGGGTATTAGTCGCGTGTGAAGAATCCCAGGCAGTATGTATTGAGTTTAGGAAGCTCGGACATGAGGCTTATTCGTGTGATACCCAG
>Ga0208905_1000865_pt1 | contig 15337 bp, 13 predicted proteins | sample AntAceMetag02UKS_FD_184776 | JGI IMG/M metagenome (GOLD analysis project Ga0208905, IMG submission 184776) | Saline lake microbial communities from Ace Lake, Antarctica - Antarctic Ace Lake Metagenome 02UKS (SPAdes) (version 2) | ecosystem: Environmental > Aquatic > Non-marine Saline and... | reverse complement strand
AAGCAGGCTTACCGCTCGCCATACTATCCGGGAAGTACGGACTGATAGATAAAGACACACCGATCCCCTATTACGACAAATTGATGGGAGAAGGAGACCTGGGTGAGATTATAGCGGAAAATATCGCCTTTCTGGAAAAGAACGAAGTTGGAAAGGTCATCTTTCTTTGCCCCGATCCCGCGATAGACCCACACGTTCAGCCCTATCTGAGGAGTATCCAGGCAGCATCAAGAGGTACGGGGTGTAAACTGGAGACAATCTTCGTCCCACCTTTCCCAAAATTTCAAGAAATTTTGGGAAAAACAAATATTTAGTTCCGGAGGAACTAAATATCAAAGCCAAATTCTTTCAGGCTGCTCTTCTTCTTCCTCCACTCATCACGGACCTTGACCCGGAGTTCCAGATAGACAGGTACACCCAGCAGGCTTTCAATTCTGGAGCGGGCCGCGGTACCTATCCTTTTAATCATAGCCCCTTTCTTTCCTACCAAAATCCCTTTCTGGGACTTCCGTTCCACGAAGATGATCGCGCTGATAAAAATCGTTTTTCTCCCGGGACGCTCACACATCTCTTCAATCATCACCGCGGTTGAATATGGTATTTCCTGGTGAGTCAGAAGGAAGACCTGTTCACGTATGAACTCTTTCACAATCTCTTTCTCCGGTTGATCGGAGAGTTGATCGGAAGGGAAGAGCAGCGGACCCGGAGGGAGATACTTCCAGGTCAACTCCATCAGGCGATCAATATTCTCTCCTTTAAGCGCTGAGATAGGAACGATCTCCTTGAATGGATATCGTCCCTGAATGCGTTCTATCATAGGAAGAAGATGTAACCGGGGAATAAGGTCCACTTTATTAAGGAGCAAAAAAGCTGGAGAGTGCGTGGGGAGATGCTCCAAAAAGAACTGCTCGGAGAGATCCAGATCCTTCCGGCAATCCACCATCCAGAAGACCAGATCGGCATCAAAATTTGCGGATCGGGCGGCAGTTACCATATAACTCCCCAGAACATCACGACTCTGATGAATCCCCGGGGTATCGACAAATATAACCTGCCCCCGTTCCGTCGTCAGAATACCGCGGACCACCTGCCAGGTAGTCTGCGGCTTGGGAGAGATAATCGCCAGATCCTCCCCGATCAAACGATTGAGCAGCGTAGACTTCCCTACATTAGGCTCACCTGCAAGACTGACAAAGCCTGAGCGGGTCTCAATAGAGTTGGGGGGGGTATGCATGGTTCACCTCAAACATGAATAGATTCGTTAATAGTTTTTCCGGTATTTGCCAGGGAAATAATGTGAGTCTTTCTTTCAACCTAAGTTGAGCGATTATTGCGGATCAGCCGTCGCTAAAGCTATGGCGGACTTGTGAAATGTGCTAAGATTATGAGGCTGCATCGGTTGCAAAAAACGCAGACGCATTAATAAATGCGAACGAGTATTTTTGCAACCTAGTGTCGTAGCGTAGCGGAGATCCCGCATACTTGCGGGGCAGACCATAAGATTGGTGCAGTTCGCCGCATAGAATCGCTCAATTTAGGTTAAAACCAAATTAGCTCCCCCCAGTCTCATCAGGGGGAGCTAATTTATTCAGGTATGTACTCAGCGCGATCAGTATCTCGTTCACCAGGATATTCCCAAAGCTCCGGGGATTGCGCCATTTCAATTCTTCCTGAAGAAGCAGCTGACCGATGGTCTTAATCCTCTTTTTATGAAATATCGCCTGCATGGCAATAGATAGTGGAAGACGCTTGATAGGAGATCTCCTGACCTTAGATTGACTGAGAGCTTTCTCTATTCCATGGTCAAGAAAATTTACAGCCAGGATGTATCGAAATTTTTTCCCGGTCCAGTAGTTCCTCAATTCATGATGGAGCTCTTTCCTGATCTGGTTATCCAGGCACTGACGAGATATAACCTTATTATTTTCAGCCTCTATCAATTGATCAAGAGTCATAATCTCATGAGTACGAAGCCATCTCCGCGCTCGGGGAGTTAATTCCAATACCATAACCGGCAATTGCCCGAGATTGCGCGGCCGGGATTGTGAGGATATGAAATGCCGCTGGGGAGGATGATCAAATGTGAACTCTCGCTGGATAATTTTATTCTGGCTGTTACTTTCCATAATTCAGCAGTTTAGCAAAACTATTCCATCGAGAGCAATCTTTATTCAAATTTTTTTTAGGAAGAATATTTATTAGTATATTTTTATCGACAAACCCCCGAGTTCCGACTTATTATCTTTAAAAACTAAACCACTTTTAGTACTCCACTCCGTTAGCGAGGCGATGCTTTTAACTTTAGGCACTTTAGCGCACTTAAGTGCACTTTAGGCACTTAAGAACTTTGCCCGAGCGGAGCGAGGGCTAAGTTCAATGATAATCTGGCTACAATTTATCGTCAGCAGCGCACTGGTCATTACCGGGGGATTTCTCCTGGCTAAAAACGGGAAAGAACTGGGAGACCGCTACGGCCTGAGTGACCTCTGGGTCGGCTTTATCTTCCTGGCCGCTATAACTTCCATCCCGGAACTTTCCACCGCTATCGGCGCGGTCTTGATCGCAGACTCCCCCTCTCTTGCCCTGAGTGATGTCCTGGGGAGCAATGCCTTCAATATCTTCGGGATGGCCTGCCTCACTATATGTCTGGCTCGTGTTCCCATAAGCTCCGTTCTCTCCCTCTCCAAATTTCGGGTCATGATCTTAATGGTCCTTACGATGACCAGCATGGTTATGATCTGCGCGGCCCTCAATCAGGATGGAAATCTTTTCAGTCCGGGCAAAATCAGCCTGGCCTCATGGGCGGTGACAATTATTTATCTGGCCGGTTCCTGGAAGTTATTCCGCGATGAACATCCTTCCCGGCGCGGCAGTAAAGAGATCACACCTAAGAACACGGATCAATCGGCCGGGTCCAGTCTCTACCCACGGCTCATCTTTTCCATTATCCTGGTGATAGCCGGCGCCTTCTGGTTGGCCCGGACCGGAAGAGAAATTGCTGAGATCACCCACTGGGGAGAAAGCTTTATCGGAGCCCTCTTTCTGGCACTGATAACCTCTCTTCCCGAAATGTCGGTATGCCTGGCTTTAATCCGTATAAACGCTTATGATATGGCTCTGGGGAATATCCTGGGCAGCAATATATTCAATCTGGGCATTATATTCTGGGCCGATCTGGCTTATCGGAAGGGGAGCATCCTAAGCAGGGTATCCCCTCCATTCTATATCGCCAGCGGACTGGGGATTATTCTGGTCATTGTTTTGGCGGCGGCACTCATGATGCCGTCTAACCGAAAATCAAAAAAAAGAATCGTTACCTGGGATAGCATCACAATTATCGCGCTTTATCTGACCGGAATGTACTGGCTCTTCCGCCTCTCCTATAATTTAGCGCCTGCGGCGCTAAATTAGTTTTGAACAATGATTAGCATTTTTTTATTATAGTATTAAAGCCAATGGAATTGTTGAAATAATTTTCCGCATCAACCTGATATATTTATGCGGGGCTTGGTTCAAAACTAAATTAGCGCGGAGCGCTAATTTGAACCAGAGGATAGAACATCATGGATTATTATTATTGTTTCGCCTGTAAGACCTACTTTAAAAGTGATAAGAATATCTGTACGCAATGCGGGCGTGGAACCGCTAAAGCCCGAAGAAAACTCTACAAATCAACCCCATCAGTGGATACCTATCGTATCTACGTTGATGACGTGCTGGTAGGAAATCAGAGAGTTGAGAAGACGGTAAGCTAGACCTACCACAGATACGCAGCACTGACGGTGAACTGCCAACCCGAGCCGGGAACACCGGGAATCTCCTGAAAGTTAACCTTGAATGGGTTATCAATAGTAGCCGCTATTGATAACCCCGGGAGGAACCGGGGGTGACAGGCCAACTCAATGTAAGTAAGACAGGCCTTATCCCCCCCGGACCTCAACTCATTCTCTTCCTGAATCCGGTATTCATTGCCGGACCGTAATTCAAAAATATCGAGGAAGTTCCAGATCATAGTCGCCGTCAGACGGTGACGGGGGAAGTTGAGAGCGTAAAAACTGGCAGCAACCGCGGCATCCTGATAATCGTAAGATTTTTTTAGTAAAGCATAACCGATACCAAGATAGAGATGTTTCCATCTCTTATTAACGGTAACCTCCCCGCCCCAGCATTTGATATCAACCGCAGCCGCGGTCCGGGCGTTAGGCGATCCCTCTTCATAAGTCCAGTCGACCAGGTCATCATCTAAGCGATAGAAGAGCGCGGCCTGGAGATTCCAGGTCTGCCGCATCAGGTAAATCCCCATTTCCAGATTTCTGCTCCTCTCCCGTCCCAGGTCGGGGTTGCCCCCGAAAAGTCCTTCGGAGGGAGATCCCAGTGCCGTATAGCTTGGAAGCTGGCTGGACTCTCCATAGCCGCAGTAATAGCGGTTCTCCTCCCCCTCAACCCATTGCCTGATCAGAGTCAAGCGAGCCAGCGGTGAGAGCCGGGAAGCCGACCGATTGGAGTCATCTAATGCCGCCCCGCAGTTCATAGTAAGATTTAATCCGGAATCAATCTCCACAACCTTGCCCGGGAGGAGCGCCAGTTTTCCGATCGTCCGGGAATAATAAGGACTGTAAGTCAGCGCGGTCGAGGTAAGATTATCGACCAATACCTGACCCGAGTAGTTGAAATCAAAGAATCCGAATCCATGGCGCCCGCTGATACCCCCCGACCAGACCCGGGTCCGATGAAAAGCCTGGTAAATCTCAGGATCAGATCGCTGGAGGATATAATGGTCACTGTTCTTACGATAGTATCCGGAGATCTCCAGGTGGCTCTCCCGGGAATATTCCATCCGATGGTTGAGTATAACCAGGGTGGTATGAAGACTCTCCGTCTCATCGGTATCAAAGAAATCCTCCGGAGTGTACATGTTGGGCCATCCGAAGAATTTGGACTGGTACCCGCAGAAGATGTCGCTCTGGTATCCGGCGCCCCGGAACTGGATCCGCCCGGCGATCCGTTCAAAGTCATAGTCTCCGAACGGACGGGTGCCGTCCGACTTCGAGCGGGCCAGATCGATATCAAATCCGAACTGATCCGAAATTCCGGCCGGCACCTCCGGGTATGAGATGAGGTAAGCCGCGCTCACGTTCTGGAGATTAAGGCGATTATCTCCCAGACCGGCTCGAATCTCCGCCCCGGTCTCGATTGGCGACCACCCATATTCCACCGTACCGGCCATGCTGTTGAATCCGGAGAGATCATTATCAACCCCGGTCAGCACCCGATAAGGAGTAAGCATACCGGGAGGGATCGGAACTTCCGCGGTATAGTGCGCGGTCTGGGGGGCGAGCAGGGTAGCCGCTCCTATCTCCAATCCGGTTTCAGAGAAGATCCCTCCCCGGATGGAGAGATCGGCCTGGGCTTCAACCAGATTCCGGCTCTGGAGATCTACACCCGGCTGAAATCGAAGCCGGGAGACCGGAGCGTCATACGTCCCCGCTGGAGGAAGATCAGTAGGACTCTCCTCCCGTATCACCACTGCCGGAAGTTCCAAACTATCATCCGCCTCCCCCGCCGATGCGAATCCAGACCCGAGCAGGAGAATCCCCGAAATAACAACCGGCAGCTCGAATATCTTCATCTTCACAATGATTAACATAACCTCATTACACATAGAGAGTTAACGCTGTAGCCATATCTGGACGATCGTTCAGATATGGCTACATGCCAATGAATTTTACAACTGATTTATTGAAGATATTGTCCAATGTTTTTCAATCTTTTTGTGATTTTAAATTATCTGGCAAGCCTTCAATATCGCCTGATAAACATTGAAGTCCCGGTCGGAGAAGAGGACAAAACGGATCAGCTCGATCTCCGGGTGATCGCGAAGATAATCCATCACCGTGGAGATAGCTATATCGGCAGCTTCCGCGATCGGATAGCGATAGGCGCCGGTGCTGATTGAGGGAAATGCTACGGACGCCAGCCCATGCCCCGAGGCTAATCTCAGGCTCTCTCGGTAGGCAGACGCAAGAAGCCCGGACTCCCCATGCTCTCCTCCCCGGTAGATCGGCCCCACAGTATGGATCACATAGTCGGCCTTAAGATCTCCGGCTCCGGTTATAACCGCGCGGCCGGCCGGGCAGCCGCCGGGATACTTTCTCCGGGTCTCCTCCATGATCGAAGGTCCGCCGGCCCGATGAATCGCACCATCCACTCCTCCACCCCCAACCAGACGAGAGTTCGCGGCGTTGACAATAGCGTCGGTCTCCTGGCCAGTAATATCTCCCCGGACCAGTTCGATGGTTGAACCATTTACTCTAAATTTCATCTCTCCCTCCTCAGAACTTAGCTTGACCGTACTCGAAAAGGTATTTCCAACTTTTTGTTCTCAAAAAACTAAATATTCACCACGAAGGTCACGAAGAACACGAAGAAAAACAAAGAAAACTATGGAATTTTTCCTATTTTTTTCAAATTCCTTCGTGAACTTCGTGTTCTTCGTGGTTTAAAATGCTTTTCGAGCAGGGTCTAGCTTGGCAACTTATTTAACCGGGATTAAACGGATTATGCTGATTAAAAGAAAAATTACTCCAGCCTGCCCTCGGTTGACTGGGGTCAAATCCGCGGATCCGTGGTATATTGTCCTGATATTTACAATCAAATAGATCGGTATCCCGAAGTATTTCGCAAGATTCAACAATTAGATATTGTATCATTATTTCCCTTCAGGATATAACATCGTAATTAAGTAATGAATAAAAAAAAATTTCTAGCAAAGTTAAATTTATACTTATTTTTTCGGAGAAAAAATAATGAAGAACCTAATTATCGGGATAGCAGTAGGAGTCATCGTGGGAATTGGCGGCACTCTATTAATTTATCAACCAGGTGAGGAACCGGTCCGGGGGTTAGAGATGGTCACCGTAACGGAGCAGGCCCGCGGCAGATCAGGTTCCATCCAGGGAGATGATCACCTCCTTCCCCGGGCGACTAATACGACCGCCATAATGACTTCGCCGGAGAAAACAGGGGCCCTGGTCGATAGTTCGGAGATCCAGAGAAAAGTCAGCGAGACAGGAGCGCCGATTACTCCAGGAGAATCGAGGGAATCGGCCACCGTCATCGATGATAGAATTACTGAACTACTCGCCCTCTGGCCGGAGATCTACCTCTCCGGTGACACTTCCCGCATCAACGCGCTCCTTGACGAACTGAAAGAAGCGGGAAAAACCAATACCGACCGGATGATCGCTATCTTTCGCGAGAGCGGATCTCTTACCAACCGCCTGACCGCGGCCCGGACCCTGGGGGCGATCAACCGGGACCTGATGAACCCGGAGTTAAGTGAGATAATCAAGCGAGAGGTTTTTCCTTTCCTGGAGAAAACCTACCGGGAAGAAGCCTCTATCGACCTCCGGGAGAGTTGCCTTTACGCCATGGGAGAAGTCCGAACGGGCAAATCAATGAGATTTCTGGAGGAGATGACCGAGAATGAGAACCGTAATCTAGCCCGGGCAGCGGTCTACTCACTGGGGATAGATGGAGGGGATGAGGCAGTCGAGAAGCTCGCCGCTTACTGGTCAGATCCTGAAGGGGGACGACTCCGATGGACTGCGGCAGCGGGACTGGGGGAGAACGGTAACCGCCGGACCATGGATCAGCTTCGGGATATCTACTACGACAACGACAATGATGAAGAAAGAATAATGGCCGCTTATACCCTGGGACGGTTGAATAGCAAGCTCAATGACGAGAGCTGCGACAATCTGCTCGGATCGGATGTTCTCTCGTTCCTTAACGATGTTATCTCCGGGAATGGGGATCCGCAGACCCGGAGGAGGGCTGTCTGGGCTCTGGGAGAGAGCGGGCTGATGGAATCTGATCAGGCGATCTTCCGGATTCTGGAGAGTGATGAATCAGCGGATATGGATTTGAAGAGTACCGCGGTCAGAGTGCTCGGCAGTTCAGGTGACAGCGAAGCAGCTGGAGAGTGTCTTAACCTCTTCCGTTACGGGGATGAGGATATTGATCGGGTTCGGGCGGTTCAGGTTCTGGGCCAGATGAACAACCGGGATCTGGAGAATGTCACCGATTCCATCATCCGGGATGAGGCAATCCCATTTTTATTATCTACCTGGGATGAGCATCCGTCTCGATCGATTAAAAAGGAGATCATCACCAGTCTGGGTTTAACCGGGGGGGAGGAAGAGATTGAGTTCCTGGAGAACATCTCATCCTCCAACCAGGACTTATCCCGTAATATCCGCCGGGCGACGCGCCGGATCGAGCACCGCCTGGAGACCGGAGAGGATTGGGTGGTCAGTTACCGCCGCAGACGTCGATGAGTTTATAGCCTGACCTTACTCGAAAAAGTATTTTTAGAATATTGACAAAAAAATACGAAGTGATTAACCACGAAGGACACGAAGATCACGAAGAATAGTTGAGGAAAAAACAAGATTTAGCTCATTCCTCAAAAAACCTTCGTGATCTTCGTGTCCTTCGTGGTTTCAATTCTGTTTTCAACGCAAGAATTTATTCTCCAAACTCGGTGCGGACTAATTCAAAGGGAGAGATAGAATCACCATATTCATCCCGGGCTGTCTCCAGGCGGTTCTTTTGCTCTTCGAAGACACGGTAGAAGATCTCGGGGGGACGGTCTTTCTCCGAGTTATAGATCTTGAGCATCCGCTCTATCTTGGCCAGACTCTCCGGCACCCGGACTGAGAACTGCCTGATGTAATCTTCTTCGGCATACTCTTTCTCCAAAACCTCTTGAAATAGTCGTTTCAGGTCCGGGTAGCGGGGAATGAATCCGGTCGGAGTTTCGATCATTTCCACATCATTATTGACCGCCAGTTCCATCCATTTAAGCCAGATCCGCTTGTCTTCATGGCCATTAAGATATTCTCCGTCTTCCCCTTTCAGGAAGTAATTTACGGAAAATATCGCCGGGGGATTACTGAGACTCTCCCCGAAGGCAATATATTTTCGGATGTAGTCCGCGGGAGAAACCGCCAGAAAGTCAAGATTTGACATTATGTTAAATTTACGAACCCCCTCCGCGCCCAATGTAGCAGCGGTTGTCTCCGATTCAATCACCGCGCCTTTGGTAATAACTCCATGATTCCAATCAAAGGCCAACTCTACCGGAACCCAGGTGTCGGAATCCCGGCCACCATAAAGGATACCCCCAACTTCAACTCCTCGGGGATCATCACCCATCGAATCACGGTTACTCAACCGGGAGAGGCTGACCGTATAACGGGCATTTTTATGGGCATGCGGAATCGGGTTACCCTTGGAGTCTACGTCGCCTTTCCGCCATTTTCCGGTAAAATTGGTCCCTTCCTCCGGAACCTCCCGGTTATCACCCAACCAATAGGTACCACTGTCATCAGTGACAAGAATATTACTGAAGATAACTTCCCCGGGATTAGTAAGCACATTCCAGATTATCGGATCATCCTCAAAACTCACATCCCGGATAATCCCGAATATCCCCGCCTCGACATTAGCCGCGAAACAACTCCCTGCTGTATTTCTGAGATAAGCGATATCATCACCCACAATTGTCTCTCCCGCGCACATCGCGGTCGATGTCTTTCCACAGGCACTGGGAAAAGCGCCGGAAAAATAGGTGACCCGATCAGAAGGCCCATGAACCCCCATTAAAAGCATATGTTCCGCCATCCAATCTTCCCGGAATGATTTCCAGATCGCCAGTCGGAGCGCCAATTTCTTTAAGCCGATTGTATTACCGGCATACTGAGAGTTGGTAGTAAAAACAATATCATCGTCCAGATCAATATAGACCCTCCGCCCCGCGACATTCTTACTGACATGGCCTTCAATTTCACCGGCACTATGGACAAATCGGAAGAAATCCTCGGAATTACCGATACTCTTAAAATAATCATAACCCCGCCGATAGAGAATGGTCTCGGAGTGAGCTACATAACTGGAGTCGGTAATCTGAACACTGGGGATGGAAAACTCGGAGAAGGTCGGCCCCAGGCAGAAGAAAAGAACAAACACTTCTTTGCCCTTCATACTATCCTGTAAAAATCCCTTAACTTCCTTCAGTCCGGTTTCTTTTTCGATGGAATTAATTCTGGCTCCCAGATCGATACCAGCCCGGAGGAGGTACTTGGTTTGAGCCTTGTCCCGAGCCTGATCATCGGGACCATCAAAGTGAATGGTATGCCCCTGTATGGCCAGTTTCTGTTCCTCTCCGGTTCTTATCGCCATCTCCCGAATATAGTTGGTGCTTTCCTCGGAGTCATCCCCGACATAGACTGAATCGGGATTGCAGAGTGCGATATATTCAGCGACAAAATCGTGCATCTTCGGGTTATTCAGCGCCATTAATCTTTCATAACTGCCCGGAGTACATCTATTTTTCAAAATTGTATATTCTTCGGTCATCTATCTGCTCCTATAATTTAGTGGGGGCTTTTTATCCATTTTTGGCAATATTTTTTGTCGGACTTGTTGGACGGGTCAGACAGATCGGAGGGTTCCACGGTCTTCAACCTTTTAAAGATCTTTAAGGTCTTTTACCTTTAATGTCCTTCTTTTTCAATATCTTTATTCTTTTAGCCTGATTCTGCCCTCCAGAACTCTCCGGAGACGGGGAACGACAATCGGGATATCTTCCCGTTTCTTGACCGGGAAGAATCTATCTTCGGTTTTTACCGCCAGCGGCCTTAACAGGCGGGTGAGGTCACCCTGGAGTCTTTCAAACTGCACCACCGGAAGCACTCCGCCGGAATCGCTTTTAAGTTCCTTCATCGCCACATAAACGGGCAGGAGGTCGGTCACTCTCTTTACTTTTGCCACCAGTTCCTCCTGGTTCATCCCCTCCAGATCCGCCCGGGTCAGTTCAAAAATATCCAGCAAGATCTGAACCGAGACCGTATAGGCGGCATTATTGAATTCCGGAATTTGGTCCTGGTCGAAATCCAGCGGGAAGGCAAACTCTTCAATTATCTGGGTCCATTCCCGTTCTCCGTCCGGATCAAAAACCCGGGCCAGGGCGCCGCCCTTCTGCCCGGGGGGTTTGGTAGAGACTTCGCAGAGGATCCGAACCCCATCTTTCTCCCGGAGGGAGAGCAGTCCGGGAAGAGCGGGATCAACCAGCGCTCCCAGATTGTCGATATTGGAGATCATGATATATTCAACCCCCAGCTCGATCATCTTCAGGAGAGGCCGGCTCTGGTCCAGGACCAGCCAGAGAGTGGTATCGAGGTGACCCGGTGGATTATAGCGTTTCTTCTCATCATCCGCTTCGATCTCATTGCCCGCCCGTCCGCGGAGATCATTAATCCAGCCGATCAACTCTTCTCTCCGTTCGGACACCTCTTTCTTCAGAGCAACCCGTTCGGCACCGGAAGACAATTCTTCAAACTTTTTAGATAGTTTAGCAATGGCTTTCCCGTAATGCAGCTTCAGGTCATCCGCGGTCGGCAATACCCGTTTCATAATCCCCTGGCAATATGTAAAAACTTCAGATTTCCCAAAATTATCATTCTCCGTGAGAATCTCTCTGGTCTTTTCTTCCGTAAAGTAGCTATTGAGAATCCAGACCGGAATAACTCCGCCGTATTCCTCTTCGGCCGAACGCGCGTTGGCCAGTTTCAGTTCCATAAAACTACGCATTCGCCCATCGACCTCCATGATAGGGAAGGCTCCTTTGGGCAGATTCTCCCCCGGTTTCTGGAACCGGGTGGCAGCTCCTCCATTCATGAGGATAAGACCCAGTTTCCCGGCGGCGATTATCTCTCTCCCCCGGGCGGCCGCGGCACTATCAGGCCCGGGGAGATCGGTAGTATCGGATGGCTGAGGAAGTCGTACCTCCCAGTCGTTATCCTTAGTGATCAGATTGCTCCTGAGACTGAGCCTATGGTCGCGATATTCGCTCTGAAGACCTTGGAACTCCCTCTCATTAAAACCAAATTTTTTCAGCATATTTTCCGTCATGATAAATTCCTTGTTTTTAGTTGAACTTATATTTTATTGTGAGAGCAACACTCTTAAGTATTCTAACATATAGTAAGTTGTAAGTGCCTAAAGTTATTCGCTTTCACCCGGATTTAGCAAAGATAGTAATTGCTAACCGTTGTGCGGTCATCAACTGCTTACCGCTCACTGTTTACCGCTTACCTTTGTATTAAAATCGTCCTGTCCCAAAATCGTCTTGTCAAAAAGAACTCTACCCGGAGAATTTTAACTTCCAGACCCGAAAAAGATACGCTGCCAGAACGGTGGAGCTGAGCTTGGATACTCCTTTCTCCCGCTGCCGGAAGATGATGGGGACTTCCCTGATTCTTAGCCCGGCCTGGTGACAGCGATAAAGGACTTCAGTAACAATGAAAGGATCGCGGGCCACAAGTGTCTTCGGTTTAATTTTTTCCAGTGCTCCTCTTCCAAAGACACGATATCCGGAAGTAGGATCACTGACCGGGATTCCCAGGATAATCCTGATATAGGCCCGGGCCCAACCACTGATAATATCACGAAACCACTCCCTCCCTTCTACCCTTCCGCCAGGGACATAACGGGACCCGATAACCACATCGGCTTGAGACCGGAGAATCGGTTCCAGGAGAAGCAGGAGCAGAGAAGGATCGTGAGAACCGTCTCCATCCATCTCCACGATGCAGTCCGCGCCCATCTCGAGTGCTCGAATAAATCCATCCCGACCGGCGTATCCCCTGCCCCGCTGACCGGGGCGGGAGAGAAGATGAATCCGCGGATCCCGCGCCGCCAGACCGGCTACGATCTCACCGGTGCCATCGGGAGACTGATCATCGACCACCAATATCTCACAGGAATCCAATCCCAGATCGAACAGGCGGGAGATTAAGGATCCAATATTCCCGGCCTCGTTATAAGTTGGAATCATTACCACAGTTTTCATTTATAATCCTATAGAGAGTCAACTAAATTTAAACCACGAAGTTCACGAAGAAAAAATAAAAACAAATTAGAGAATATTCAAACCCCCAATTTATCCTTCGTGCCCTTCGTGGTTATATCAATCTATTAATTGCCCCAATGACCATATCCGGGGTAATGCTCTCCATGCAATCAGGCTTCACGTCACAGTCGGGCCGATAGCAGCATTGGCACGACACCGGAGATATTATTTTTTCGCCCCGGCCGTAAAGTTCGATTTCGGATGCGGAGGTGGGGCCGAAGAGAGCGATCACCTTCTTCTTCAAACCGACGGCGGCATGAAGAGCCAGTGTATCGGAAGTAATAAGAAGGCTACAAAGATTAAGCTTCGCGAAGAATGTTCTCAGGTCATTATCGCAACCAGTATCAATAAAAATACCCCTCCCCCGCTCCACCAACCAGGCATTTCTTTCTTCTTCCTCCGGCCCTCCATATAAGAGCAGTTGAGCGTCAAGTTCTTCAGCGCACCGCCGGGCCAGAACCAGAGTATTCTCCCGGGTCCACTTCTTATGTTTCCAGCGCCGTCCCCCGCCGGTATTGAAACCGATAACCAGTTTTGTCCTGTCCAGGCCGGCAGCTTTCGCGAAACTATCGGCCTGAGTAACTTCCGCCGACACCAGATTGAGGACAATCTCTCCCGGGGGCAGCGGGTTTCCCACGATCTCCGCCATAATAGTCTGACAGGATTCTTGATTGGCCTTCTTCTCGTCGTCAAAAACACTCATCCGGAGCCATTTCTCCGCTTCCGGATTACATGGACAAATCATCCCCTGGGCATCGAGTGTAAAACCAATCTTCTCTCCGGCTCGGACCATGTACTGAATAGTCGAACTGAGTTGTGACGTATCCAGATTGATGGAGAGATCAAAGGTCTCAGCCTGAGAGCAGAGTAAGCCGTCGGGCTCAAGAGGAAGCACCCGGTCAACATAGGGATTATTGATGAAGAGCGGGCGGGAGATATCCCGGGTAATCCAGGTCAGGTAGCTATCCGGATATCTATCCTTCAGCCCGGGCAGGATCGAGGTGGTCCTCAGAACGTCTCCCGCTGCGTCCAGCTTAATAATCAATATCTTACGAGAGAAAGGAGAATAGTATGAACAATCTCCACACTTAACGCCCTCCCGTTTGTGAAAATGACAGGGACGATCACCGAGATAATACCGGCAATCCCGATTAATTTCTTTCTTTATAACAGCCATAAGAACTTAGACCTCACTTTGCTCGAGCAACTAAATTGAACTACGAATTACACGAATTATTCTGGATAGGGAAAAAACAATCCGCCTAATCTGCTTAATTAGGTGCTTAAGTATTACTCACGATTCAAATTTGGGGAAAACAGTACTATCTCTCAATTATACAAGTCTGTAAATATACTTTAACACTTTTGCTATTGCAATCTGATATTGGGATAGAATTTTAACAATAATTTTTCGAAGGAAAATTATTATGGCTATGCAAAGACTAAAAATTGATCCTAAAGTAATCGACCTGATGATGACAGCAATCGTCCTGAAGCGGAGGGACAAATTGCAGCATGCCAGACACTATGCCTTCCTGGCACTGGGAAGAGTTTTGGCTAAAACACTTCCCGATGAGGATGGACCAACTGGTCAAAGAGATGGGGTTTCCGAAGGATTGGAGAACAAAGATCGGCATGCTCTGGACCAAGATCAGATACTATACTATATCAGAAAGTAAGCATGATCCCGACTTACCGGGTCCGGAATATCACATCATTCGTAGATGTGGTCAACTACATACTCGAACAATCTGCCGGGATCAAATTTGATGAATTAATGAGGACCATGACAATAGAAAATGTCGAGAGGCTCTCCCGGCAGTTTGGCGACACCCTGGCGCCGGAGGAGAACTACAATATTTAAAATCAGCGGTCAGGCTGCTGATTTTAAATAGATTAAATTTTGCTCCGCGGCTGAAAAAATGTCTGATATCAAGGAATATCCAAAATTATTTTTTTTACAGTCAAAAATTTTGACATTGTATGGTTAGTAAATTTCTAGGTATCGCCTCATCGGTCCTGATCAAGGTCTTCAATCTTAATTTAACCAGCTTCATGTCCCTCGATAGTCCGGATGTTTTCTCCTCCCCGATTTGGTTCTCTATCATTTTCTATTTCCGTAAATTCAAAATCTTTAATCTCTTCCTTTTTATCGCCGCCTTCCTCTCTCTTATCGTGCTTGAACAAACTCTGCAACCATCTCCAGAACTTCTGAAAGATATTCCCCCTGAGTTTCCGGATTATCTCCTGCCGGCGCTTCTCAATCGATTCGATCTCTTCCCGGGTAAAATCCTTACGGAAGAGGTTCTCATCCACTTCGGCATCCAGCATCTTCAATTCATCACTGCCAAACTCAATCAC
>Ga0208905_1000860_pt1 | contig 15401 bp, 11 predicted proteins | sample AntAceMetag02UKS_FD_184776 | JGI IMG/M metagenome (GOLD analysis project Ga0208905, IMG submission 184776) | Saline lake microbial communities from Ace Lake, Antarctica - Antarctic Ace Lake Metagenome 02UKS (SPAdes) (version 2) | ecosystem: Environmental > Aquatic > Non-marine Saline and... | reverse complement strand
GTAGCAATCGGTATTGGTATTGATGTGGAAGAACCTGTTGGAAGTATGGTGGTTGATGTGGGAGGGGGTACAACAGAAATTGCTGTGATTGCTTTAGGAGGTATAGTATGCAACAAATCAATAAGGATTGCCGGTGATGTCTTTACCAATGATGTTCAGGCATATATGCGGCATCAGCATAATATTAAGATTGGAGAAAGAATGGCTGAAAAAATTAAAATAAACGTTGGATCAGCTCTTCCTGATATTGAAGAACCACCTGCAGATTTTGTTGTCCGTGGTCCTAATTTGATGACAGCTATGCCGATTGAGATCCCTGTTTCATATCAGGAAATATCTCACTGTCTTGACAAATCCATTTCAAAGATTGAAACTGCGATCCTTGGTGTTCTTGAACAAACACCTCCTGAACTATATGCTGATATAGTGAGTAGAGGTATTTATATTGCCGGTGGTGGGGCCTTGTTAAGGGGAATTAGCAAACGATTATATGACAAAATAGGTATTCCTTTCCATTTGGCTGAGAATCCAATGCATGCAGTTGCCAGAGGTACAGGCATTGCTCTGAAAAATGTAGATAAATTCACATTCCTTATGAGATAAGTGGAATTAGTTAAATAAGATGGCGAATGAGGAGTTTACTAAGGATAATTATTATATATCATTTCCAGATTCTTTTTGTAATTCTTGAAGTGATCTCTATTTCCTTGCTTCTTAATCACAATAATTTCCAAAAAGCCAGATTCCTGAATATTACACAAAGTATTACAGGAAGGATATATGATAAAATTGATAATACAACCGCATATCTTTCCCTGAAGAAAACCAATTACAGACTTTCTGAAGAGAATGCTAAATTGAAAAATATCCTTGAGCGAACCTACAGGTCTGATGAACTATTCTTTTTTGGTGAATCTGATTCTATACATCACCAACATTATTTCTATACATCGGCGAAGGTGATTAATCAAACAGTAAATAAGCAGCATAATTTTTTAACACTGAATAAGGGTAGTGATGTTGGGATTAGACCGGAAATGGGTGTTGTTTCCCCGAATGGCGTGATCGGGATCGTCGTGGGTGTATCAAAGCAGTTTTCTACAGTGATATCATTACTTAACCTGGATTTTAGAGTCAGTGCTAAACTTGAAAAAAATAATTATTTCGGTTCGTTGCACTGGGATGGGAAGGATTACAGGAAGGTTAAGTTAGACGAGATTCCGTATCATATTGACGTTAATGTAGGAGATACTGTAATTACAAGTGGTTATTCTTCTATCTTTCCTGAAGGAATTATTATTGGAACAGTGAGTAATTCTGAAGTAAAAGGAGGGAATTTTTATGAGATTGAGATTGATTTGTCGGTTGATTTTAAAAGTTTGGTTTATGTTGAATTGATAGGCAACTTACAACGTAAAGAACAAATAGAACTGGAGGAGTTGGGCAATGATTAACCCTGTATCAAGAAATATATTCCGGATGTTTATCCTGATACTTTTCCAGGTTTTGGTGTTAAATAATATCCAGGTAAGCGGGTATATTAACCCGTATATGTATGTGCTTTTTATTCTTCTGCTTCCATTTGAAACACCTCGTTGGCTTTTGCTAATTTCAGGATTCGCTATTGGCATATCCATTGACCTTTTTGCAAATACGCCGGGAATGCATGCATCTGCTACTGTATTTATGGCATTTTTGCGACCATATGTTCTGAATTTATTTATGCCACATGATGAATATGAACCGGGTTCTTATCCAAGGATTTATTATTATGGGTTTACCTGGTTTCTTAAATATTCCCTGGTTCTGGTATTTCTTCATCATACATTTCTGTTTTATGTGGAAACATTCAGAATGACATTTTTTTTCCATACTATGCTAAGGGTTCTGTTAAGCACCCTGTTTTCAGTTTTTCTGATAATTTTAAGCCAGTTTTTTATATACCGGAAACAGAAATAGTATTTATTTAATCTTCCGTTGTGAAAAATATCTATGAGAACCGGAAATATGTTTTTGGAGCTTTACTGTTTCTGGTTGTTTTTATTTTTATTGGCAAACTGTTAAGTCTTCAGGTGCTGGATAAATCATACCAAACAACAGCCAATCGTAATGTTCTGAGATACATTATCAGGTATCCTGCCCGTGGCTTGATTTACGACCGTACAGGTGAGCTGTTAGTCTATAATGAAGCTATTTATGATCTAATGATTCTCCCAAATCTTGTAGAAGAATTTGATACATCAGTTTTTTGTGATATTCTTAAAATTACCCATGAAGATGTTGAGAAAAAGTTGGAAAATGCCAGGAAGTATTCTTATTATACATCATCCCCGTTTCTTAAACAGGTTTCTTCTGAAACCTATGCGGTGCTACAGGAAAAACTTTACCGGTTTCCCGGTTTTTTTGTTCAACCCCGACCCATCAGAAAATACAGTAAAAAAATTGCGGGACATGCATTGGGATATGTCGGGGAGGTAAATGAACAAACAATTGAGAACAATTCATTTTATAAAATGGGTGATTATATTGGCATTAGTGGTATTGAAAAAGCATATGAGGAGGTATTAAGAGGTGAAAAAGGCGTTAATGTATATATGGTGGATGTTCATAACAGGATAAAAGGATCATACCAGAATGGGAAAAATGACAGACCTGCAATTGTTGGGAAAAATATTATTTCAACACTTGATGCTGATCTTCAGGAATATGGCGAGAAGCTTATGATGAATAAAGTTGGTAGTATTGTAGCAATTGAACCATCAACAGGAGAAATCCTTGCTTTCGTTTCATCACCAATATATAATCCGTCGAGTTTATTGGGTCGCGGTCGTTCAAAGGTTTTTGAAACACTAAGCAGCGATACACTTGAACCATTATTTAACCGACCGCTGATGGCAACATATCCTCCCGGGTCAACTTTTAAAGTGATAAACGGATTAATCGGCTTGCAGGAAAAAGTAATATACAATCAAACGGAATTTTATTGTGACGGAGGTTATTACTCCGGAAGGAGCCATGTAGCTTGTCATAACCATGACTCTCCGCTGAATTTGCCTGAGGCGATTCAGAATTCCTGTAATTCTTATTTCTGCAATGTTTTCAGGAGGATACTTGATAATCCTGTTTTTCCTTCTGTAAGAGAAGGGTATAATTCATGGAGAGGTCATGTTTTGTCTTTTGGATTTGGTCAAAAACTTGAAACCGATTTTCCTTTTGAGCTGAAAGGATTTGTGCCAATGGATTCTTATTACGACCGGTATTATGGAAAAACCGGGTGGAGTTCCCTTACAGTTTTGTCACTTGCAATAGGCCAGGGAGAATTAGGAATAACACCACTGCAAATGGCAAATATGACAGCTACAATAGCTAATCATGGTTATTACTTTACGCCACATATTGTTAAGGAAATAGAGGGAGAAGAAAAAATTGATGAACGATTTTTCAGTAAACATTTTACAACTATTGATTCTGTTTATTTTCCAATAATAATTGATGGAATGGATATGGCAGTTAATGGTCCTCCGGGTAGTGGAAGTACTGCGCGCATTGCCAGAATAGATGATATAATTGTATGCGGAAAAACAGGAACAGCTGAAAACCCGCATGGGGAGGATCATTCAATATTTGTTGCATTTGCTCCGAAGGATAACCCTAAAATTGTACTATCGGTTTACATTGAAAATGGTGGATTTGGAGCAACTTATGCAGCTCCTATTGCCAGCTTAATGATTGAAAAATATTTGAAAAGGGAAATTACACGGCAATGGCATGAGAATTATATTCTTGAAACAGACTTGATTCATAATGAAAAGGAGAATTAATACATGGTCTGAGATTGATTGGATAACAATTATCCTGTATCTGCTTATTGTAGTTCTGGGTTGGGTCAGCATTTATTCAGCGGGTTACAATGAAGAGCATAATAAAATATTTGATTTGTCACAACGGTATGGCAAACAGATGATCCTTATTTGTGGTGCGTTGATAATTGCCTTGTTAGTTATTGTTACCGATAGCAGCTTTTATTCATTATTTGCATATATAATTTATGCTATTGTAATACTGTTACTGATTGTTGTTCTGATTGTAGGGAAAGAGATACATGGTGCAAAATCATGGTTTGAATTTGGCTTCTTCAGGTTACAGCCTGCTGAGTTTGCTAAAATCGGGACAGCAATTGTGCTGGCAAGGTATGTAAGTTCAGAGAGTTTCAATATCAAAAATTCTAATAATGTTTTCAATGCGGTAGTTATTATTCTTATCCCTGCAGTACTTATATATTTTCAACCGGATACAGGGTCAGCACTTGTATATTTCGCTTTAATACTTGTTCTTTACCGTGAAGGATTACCAGGAGGCATTTTGCTTATTGGTATTTTGATGATGTTACTGTTTGTGCTGACTTTGATGATTAATAAAATGGCAATAATAATTGCCATTATGGTAGTTGGATTCATGGTTTTTTTAATTATTGACAGGAAAATAAAGAGATTCCTGATAGCGATATTTATATATATTAGTCTGTCAGGAACACTTTTCGGACTTAAAAAATTTGCCGGGTTAGGATTGTCAGTTTATTTTATTCTTATTCTCTCTTTAATTATTTCCGGATTTATTTATAGTTTCTTCATTTATTTTTATAGAATCCGTAAAGCTGTATTGGTATACATGCTGATGCTTGGAAGTATTATTTTTACATTTTCAGTTGATTATGCTTTTAATAATGTATTAAAACCCCATCAGCAGAAAAGAATTAATATACTGCTTGGTATTGATTCTGATCCTTATGGCAGTGGTTATAATGTTAATCAATCGATTATCGCTATTGGCTCGGGTGGTTTTTCCGGAAAGGGCTTTTTGAAAGGAACGCAAACGAAATTTGAATTTGTCCCTGAACAAAGCACCGATTTTATTTTTTGTACTGTAGGTGAAGAATGGGGCTTTCTGGGAACAAGTTTAATAATAATCCTGTTTACAACACTTCTTTTAAGGATACTTTTTCTTGCTGAGAGACAGAGAAACAGATTTTGCAGAATATTCGGGTATTCTGTTTTTGTTATTCTCCTGTTTCATTTTGTGGTTAATATAGGAATGACTATTGGATTATTGCCGGTTATTGGGATTCCACTGCCTTTTATGAGCTATGGAGGCTCTTCACTTTGGACTTTTACTATTTTGTTGTTTATATTTCTGCGGCTTGATATCAGCAGGCTGGAGTATTTGGTTTAGACTGATTCTTTGAGAAGACCGGTTTGTGGATATTCTATATCAATATTATATTTTTCTTCAACAAAATTGATCAGAAGAGGATAAAACTCTACAAAATCTTCACGGAAAACGGAATAGTTCTTTTTCAATTCCCTTACAGCCTGCCACGATTTTTTGGGTAGCGATGTCCTTCCGCTCATTTTTTTAAAAGTTTTCTTTATCCCTTTGATAGTGCCATATGTGTTAATCCAGTTTTCATTCAGGCATGTTGGGAGGAAATCTTTTATTTCATTTGGTAAGAAAGCATAATGAATGAAAAGATTGTCGTAAAAATTAGAGATAAAATCCGGTAGTGGTTGCTGTGAGAAATTATTCCATTCAAGGGTTAGGAAATGGTCGTAAAAAATATCCACGATAACACCGGAATATCTACGGTATTTTTTATATAAAATAACCTTACTATGGTGAACAATAGGATGATGGTCGGTGAAATCGTCGATGCTCCGGTGAAGAAGAATGCCTTTTTTTATCAGGTCAGGATAGTTGTTATAGTTGCTCCCTTTGACATAATCACCAATAAAATTCCCGATGCCGATTTCATCAGAGTTTCCGGAAAGATGTGCATGTGCTAGAAAGTTCATGGTTTTGCTGTCTTCTATTAATATGATGTACAAAATGGTTAAAAGGTTGCTCCAAAATGATTTTTTTTTGCAGAAAAAAACTGATTGTGTGATAATTATGTAGAGAAGTGTAATTCATGATTTTTAACATATTCCTCAATCAGATATTTGTAAATGCAATAGATTACATTTGTGTTACTTTTTGGAAAATTAAAATTTTATACTAAAACATAAAAAAAAGAGGAAAAATGGCAAAAAAAAATGTCATAATAATTGGTGCCGCCGGAAGGGATTTTCATAATTTTAATACATACTTTCGCGGCAATGAGGATTATAATGTTGTTGCTTTTACAGCTGCCCAGATACCTGATATTGATGGCAGAAAATATCCTGCAGATTTAGCAGGTAACCTTTATCCGGATGGTATTCCTATTTACAGGGAAGAGGAATTGGCAAAACTTATCAACGATCTCAATGTTGATGATTGCGTGTTTTCATATAGTGATGTTACTTACCAAAAAACAATGTCGGTAAGTGCAATTGTAAATGCTGCAGGGGCCAATTTTGTGTTACTCGGACCGGGAGATACGATGATTAAAAGTAACAAACCGGTTATTTCTGTGTGTGCAGTACGCACCGGATGTGGGAAAAGTCAAACATCAAGACGAGTTATCGAAATTTTAATGGAAAAGGGACTCAAAGTAGTTGCGGTAAGACACCCAATGCCATATGGCGATCTTGTTGCGCAAAAAGTTCAGAGGTTTGCTGATGTTAAAGACCTGGCAAAACATAATTGTACCGTCGAAGAAATGGAAGAATATGAACCACATGTTGTAAGGGGAAATGTTATTTACGCCGGTGTGGATTATGAGGCGGTTCTGCGTGAAGCTGAGGTGGATCCTGATGGATGTGATGTTGTTCTGTGGGATGGAGGTAATAATGATTTTTCATTTTACAAATCAGATCTTTCTATTACTGTTGTTGATCCGCATCGTGCCGGTCATGAGTTAAAATATTACCCGGGAGAAGTTACATTGCGCCTGGCTGATGTAGTTGTTATTAACAAAATGGATAGCGCTGCACCAGAGGATATTCAAACTGTCAGAGAGAGTATTGAAAAAGCAGCTCCTGATGCAATAGTTATTGATGCCGCTTCTCCAATTAAAGTAGATGATCCTTCTGTTATCAAAGGAAAAAAAGTGCTTGTAATTGAAGACGGTCCGACTCTTACTCATGGGGGAATGAAAATCGGTGCCGGTACTGTAGCAGCCAGGAAATTTGGTGCTGCCGAAATAATTGACCCACGTCCGTTTGTTGTTGGAAAACTTTCGGAGACTTTTGAAATATATCCGAATATTGGAACTCTGTTGCCTGCAATGGGATATGGGGAACAACAGTTAAGAGATCTTGAGGAAACGATAAATAATACTAAGTGTGACTCGGTGATTATTGGAACACCAATTGATCTGAACAGGATCATTAATATTCAGAAACCCAATACCAGGGTGTATTACGATTTACAGGAAATTGGCAATCCTAATCTTGAAGAGGTAATTGATGAATTTGTAAAGAGCAGAGTGCGAAGAGCAAAGAGCTGAGAACTATATGCATAGGGTTCTGGTAATCAGCACCCAGTACCCAGCACCCGGCAACTTCTTGTTATGCTTTATTTCTAATTTTTTTCTTTAAAAACATTTTCCCGGTAGTAATAGCTACAACCCCAACAATAGTAAGCATTCCTCCTATTACCTGATAGGTGTCGGGGAAAATATGAAAATACAAGTAGGCGCTTAATAATACAAATAAACTTCTTGTGCTGAGTACAAGTGAGTTCCTTGTTGCTTCAATGTACTTGAATGCTTCGTATGCAAGAACAATTGTAATAAGTGTTTCCAGTACTGATCCTATTGACATGTTTATTAAGGCGCGGGATGAGATTTCTAAATCAGAGGATGAGAATAGAAAAAGAAATACAAATGAAACAAATAACAGTAATACGCGGACGAATGATAACTCCGACCCTTCGATATATTTATTGTATTTTCTGGCAATAATAGCTGCAATGGAAAAGAAAAATGAAGCAAGAACAACATATACAGTCCCTTCAAGAAACATATTTTTCCAGGTGAAAGACGGATTGTAGTTGATGAGAAAAAGGCCGCCAAGAGCAACAAGTATTCCTGCTATTTCAATCCGGTTAAATCTTTCTTTCAGAAGGGTAATTCCAAGAATTGTTACAAAAATTGGTCCTATATTGCCTATAAAGGAAACAATTGCCGGATTTTCCATTTTGTTGATTGCAATGTAGAATAGTCCTGTTGCTAATGCCTCAAGTATTGCGATAACAATATTTACCCATAAACCTTTTCCGCGTATTGTTGATAGTTTCCTTTTAAGGTAAATGATATAAATTGAGTTCCAGACTAATCCCATGCCGAACCAGACCACACCAAATTGAACCATTTGTATTTCCATTAAAGCAGCTTTGCTGAATACAAATGAATTTGCCAGGGCAAATGATGCTCCTAATGCAAAAAGATATCCTTTATTTCTTGGATTTATTGACATGTGACTTACGATAATTTAATTTTATTCCTGAGTCTAACCGATTCTTCTTCAAAACCTGGTTTACCCAGAAGAGCAAACATGTTCTTTTTATAAGCTTCCACACCGGGCTGATTAAAAGGGTTTACTCCAATCAGATACCCGCTTACAGGACATGCTTTTTCAAATAAGTAGATAAGTTGTCCGAGATAGAATTCGTTCAGAGAGGGTATTTCAATATGTATGTTGGGAACTCCTCCGTCAACGTGGGCAAGCATAGTCCCAATTTTAGCCATATTGTTCACTTCGTCCAGTGATTTACCGGCAAGGTAATTCAACTTATCAAGATTAGTTTTATCATGTGGGATACTTAATTGCTTATGCGATTTGGTAATAGAAACCACAGTCTCAAACATTGTCCTCTCACCCTCCTGTATGTATTGTCCCATTGAATGCAAATCGGTAGTGAAATCAACGCTTGAAGGGTAGATGCCTTTGCCTTCTTTTCCCTCACTTTCGCCATACAATTGCTTCCACCATTTAGCAAGGAACCGGAGTTTTGGATTATAATTAACGAAAATCTCGATTTTTCTGCCATGCCGGTATAACAAATTACGTATAATAGAATATTGAATAGCCGGATTTTTTTCAGGTGCAATATCCAATCCTGTGATTTTCTCCATGAATCGTGCTCCCTCAATCAGGTTATTAATTGAGATACCTGCCAATGCAATCGGAAACAATCCAACAGGAGTAAGTACTGAAAATCTTCCACCAACATCATCAGGAATTACAAAAGTTTTATAGCCTTCTTCGTTAGCAAGTTGTTTTAGTGCTCCTTTTTTTTCGTCGGTAATGGCTACTATCCTTTTGCAAGCCAGTTTTTTACCAATCTTTGATTCCAGGTGTTTCTTCAGTATTCTGAATGCCAGAGCAGGCTCGGTGGTAGTACCGGATTTTGAGATAACAACAATTCCATAGTTCTTATCGTCAATTACTTCGAGCAGATCGGAAAGATAATCCTGACTAAGGTTCTGACCGGCGAACAAAATAAGTGGTACTTTCCTTTTTGAAAGTAATTGATCAAAAGTGTGATTACACGCTTCGATAACAGCTTTTGCTCCAAGATATGACCCCCCAATACCAATAACCACAATAACATTAACCTCATTGCTTAACTCATTAGCAGCAGCAATTATCTCATTAATCTGGTTATCTTTTGTAGCCGAGGGGAGATTCAGCCAACCCAGGAAATCGTTACCGGCACCTGTTTTATCATGCAGCGATTTTAATTTTTTGCTTGCAGGCTCCAGCTGTTTTGTATATTCCTGTTCCGGGAAAAAATTGAATGTCTGGTCAAAGTTTAGTTTTATTGGTTCCATTGGTGTATAGTATCTATTATTTATAGTGTCAGAATTTTAATGTTTAGGGCTTGGTAAAAGTTAATTTCATTATACTTTGTATTTTTAAGTCGGCAATCTTCAGTCGGCAGTCGGCAATTTAAAGACTGGGTTATTTAATGTCAGTTCATAAAGTCAAACAAATTTTTAATTAAAGCACCAAATAACAAAAAACAAATCTCAAATAAACTCCAATTAACAAAAAAATCAAAAATCAAAACAGAATTTACCAATAGGTTATTTTTTATTTTTTGAATTTTCTTTTTTTGAATTTTGAAACTTGATATTTATTTATTATTTGGTGCTTGTCATTTGTGATTTTTTACATTTATTGTGTTATAATTGTTTAATTGTTATTTTCTTTTTTGTGGACTGCCGACTGTGGACTGCTGACTATAAACTAATTATTTATGAAACATGAAAATTAAGGTTTTTATAATCAATTTGTGTAACAATGTTCATATTTATCAGCCAAGACTTTTGGTTAAAAGTTTCATTTCAATAGCCGGACTGATCTTATCATAAAGTATATTGTATACAGCATCGGTGATTGGCATATTTACAAAGTGTTTTTTATTTATCTGATGTATGCATTTTGTTGCATAATACCCTTCTGCTACCATGCTTAGTTCAAGAATTGCCGCTTTTACCGAATAGCCTTTTCCAATCATGTTTCCAAAGGTACGATTACGGCTAAATTGAGAATATGCTGTTACAATTAAATCCCCAAGATATACTGAGCTTTTTATGTCACGGGTTATTGGGTGTACGGTATCAACAAAGCGTTTTATTTCCTGGATTGCATTTGATAACAATACAGCCTGAAAATTATCACCATAGCCCAGTCCATGGTAAATACCTGCAGCGATAGCGAAAATATTCTTTAGAACGGAAGCATATTCAATTCCATTAATATCACTTGAGACAATAGTTTTTATATAGTCAATCTCAAAAATGTTTGCAATTTTCCTGGCTAGTTTGATGTCAGCTGAGGCAAATGTAAGATAAGATAATCGTTCCATTGCAACTTCTTCAGCGTGACTCGGGCCTGATAAAATTACAATTGAGTTGAGTGGTAAATTAAAATTTTTGTTTATGAAATCTGATATCATAAGATTATCCCCTGGTATTACTCCTTTAATAGCAGAAACAACGGTTTTCTTCGAAATATCCTCACTGAGTTTTTCCAGGGTTTCCTTTAAAAACGCTGCCGGGATAACAAATATAAGAATCTCAGACTCTTTAGCGATATAATTAATATCATCGGAAATATTTAGCTTTCCCGGATCAAGTTCAACAGCCCGGAGATAATGTGGATTATGTTTGTTTTTGCGGATAAACTCAATATTTTTTTTACTTCTTATGAACCAGTTAACATAGCTTAGATTTTTCTGCAATACCTTAACAATAGCTGTAGCCCAGCTTCCTCCTCCAATTACTCCAATAACAGGCATTTTTTTCATAAAACGTTTAATTTTCAGACAAAATAAAGAAATTTTTATTGATTATAATAAAATGCTATTAAAAAGCATTAATTATAAAACCAGGGGAGCATGAAACTTATTTTATCCCGGAGAAAATGCAATACTGACGCTTTGTGCGTAGCAGATAAATATTTAATCTGACATTGATTATATAGAAAAGTTTAAAAAACTGGTTTTCAAGAAAACTTCCCTTTTTCATATCTTTCAGCCAGGTTCTGTAATTTCTGAATCCATTTGTTACACCTGATGTAATATCTTCAAACCGGGTGATTTTAAGTTTTGCTTTAGCGAGTTCTGTTTCATACTGTTTTTGATCCCAGTGGTGAAAAACCATTTTTTTCTTCCAGCTCTTTTTAAACCACTTTTTTTTCTTATGAGAAGTTAGAATATCTGCAATAAGGAAATGCCCCCCGGGTTTAAGTACACGAAAAAGCTGCTTCAGGAATAAAGGTTTGTCAGGATAATGAAATGCACTTTCTATATTGATTATTACATCAATTGAATCATCTTCGAATTTTGATAATTGTTGGGCATCATCAACTCGGAAATGTGCATTTTTTATTCCTCTGCGTTCTTTTTCCTGGTTGGCAATTTTGATATTCTCCTCATTCAGGTCAATGCCTGTTATGCTTTTAGGATTGTACTTATTAAGTATATATTTTGTCTGCACCCCGTTTCCGCAGCCGATTTCAAGGATGGTTTTATTTTCCAGGGAGACGAGCCCTGAGATACAATGGTCAGTAAGATTCTCCTGAGCCTTCAAGAAAGTGTCTGACTTATTTATGTACAGGGGATAATGTAACATTGTGAAGTCATCATTATTGACCCTCTTAAGAGCGTTATTCATAACCTCATAATAATGATCCGTTGAGAGACCTGATCGGATCATTGTAAATGCTCTTGTGATTAAATTCATTCAGTACAAACTTTATAAAAAAGACGCAGTATAATCCTTTATTTTATTCTGACAAAATGTTTTTCAAAATATTTGATTATCTTCCAATCCCCTCAGGTGAACCTGAATAATATCTGAACTGTTCTATTACTTTGTCATTTTTAAAAATCAATGAAAGTGCAAATAGAAACAGAATTTTACGCATGACTTAAAGTTTTAAAGATTTATTATTTAGAGCATTACTATAACTGTCTGCTTTATTTTTTTCCTGACTATTGACAGGTGTAATATCAATTGCCCAAATACCTCTGCCGTGAGTTGCAATAACAAGGATGTTATCTCTTGACTGGATTACCAGATCCTGAACATAAACGGTGGGAAGATTTCCAAGGATACTCCAGCTTTTCCCGCGGTTGGTGGATGTATAGACACCAGTATCGGTACCTAGATAAAGTATTTTTTCATCTGATGGATCTTCACGTATAACATTCACCGGTCCCAGTGGAATGTTAGCAGAAATATTATCCCATGTTTTACCGTAATCTTCTGATTTCCACACATAAGGAGCAAAATCGTCGTTCCTCTTCCCGTTCTGGGTAAGATACACCCTGCTCATTTTATTTTCTGAAGCAACAACCCTTGATATCCATCTGTTTTTCATTAGCCCTAAAGTAATTTCATTCCAGTTTTTTCCACTGTTTTTTGTAATATGAATACGTCCGTCATCTGTGCCTGCATATAATAAACCGGATTTAATAGGGGATTCGGAGATAGAAAAGATGCTCTGGTATGGTATATCCCCCAATTTTTCAGGATCATTATAGGTCAAATCAGGGCTTATCCGTTCCCATGTGCTTCCCTTATCGAGAGAGCGGAAAAGATATTGCATTCCATGATAAACAATATCAGGGTTATGGGGTGAAAGAATAAAGGGAGCAAGCCATTGTCCGCGAAGTTTAGGTTCGTTTTTATACATTTTTGGCATGATTATCTTGCTTCGTTCACGTCTTTCTTTTTTGGAAAGATATGATTTGTTAAGAGTACCGTAAAATCCGGCTGAGTAAACAAGATCAGGATTTCTTGGGTCAATAACATGATTGCTGCCTTCACCACCGGGGGCATATTCAAAATCTACTGCCGGGATATTATTTCTGCCCCGGCTCAGGTCAACTACGCCGCGGCGACTGCCATGATCCTGGATTGATCCATATACATGGAATGGTTCTTCAGTGTCTACTGCAATATTGAAAAATTGTGACAAAGGAAGTTCGCTGATAAAACATCGCCAGTTAGCTCCCTTGTCATACGAAACACAAATACCTCCATCGTTTGTATTTACAAGATAATTTGAATTATCAGGATCAATCCAAAGTCCGTGATGATCACCGTGCATACCACGTAATCGTTTAAAGGTTTTCCCACCGTCATTGGAAACATTCAATGCAAGTCCCATTGTATAAATAGTATTTTCATCATTCGGATCAACACGCATTTGACCGAATACCCAGCCATATGTAGCAGAATGCCATTCCATATATTTTTTCATCTTCTCTGTTTGTCCACTTACCTGCGTCCATTTTTCGCCCCCATTATCAGACCGGAAAATTACAGCACCTTTGATCACGCCTCCTTTTGGTCTTCCGTATGAGTCTGATTCGTCACCTTCACCTTCCCTTATAATTTCATAGTTATCTACAAAGGCATATAAAACTTCAGGGTTTGACCGGGCGATATCTATCCCTATCCTGCCCCTGTAACGAGCTTCAGGTAAGCCATTATTTACAGGACTCCAATCGTCCCCACCATTTATAGTTTTCCAGATACCACTACCGTCATAACCAGTCTCATTACGGGGATCATTCCATTTTTTCCGGATTCGTTGCCAGGTGGTGGCGTAGAGGATATCAGGATTTGTTGGATGTATTACAAGATCATTTGCTCCAGTTAACTCATTGACATATAAAATTTTTTTCCAGGTCTTTCCCCCATCAACGGTTTTATAAACACCTCTTTCTTTATTGGATGTCCACTCGTTACCGGAAGCAGCAACCCAAACTACATTGCTATTTTGCGGATGTACAATAATACGGGAAATAGTAAGAGAATTTTCCAGTCCCATAAAACTCCAGGTTTTTCCCTTATCACTGGTTTTATATATACCTGATCCTGATTGTGAACTCCGGAATATATTTGCCTCCCCTGTTCCTACCCATAAAATATCCGGATTGGAAGGATCAAGAGCAATATCGCCGATTGATGCAGAAGCTGCCTGATCAAAAATCGGTTTCCATGAAGTGCCCTCGTTTTCTGTTTTCCATACACCCCCTGAGGCAGAAGCAACATAAATAGTATAGTTTTCCCCTTTTGGTGCAACAACCTCAATATCGGTACAGCGACCACTTACATTTAAAGGTCCGACAAATTGCCATTCAAGATCTTTGTATTGGGAAGATTCAGCCATTTGTTTATACAATTCAAATTGAGCCAGTCTTTCATTCCCATTAGTTAGGGGTTTAGGGTTTTGCGAATAAACTTGTGATGTGAATAATAAAAAACCAAAAATTAACAGGACAAAAGAGGATGTCCTGTTATAAGGGTTTAATAGCTTTCTCATTATTATAAGTTTTTGTTAGAACAATTTGATGAGTCTTATTTTTATTTGATGTGGATGATAAAACTACAAATAATATGTCAGAAATCACAAACATCATAAAAAAAGCCGGTATTACCGGCTTAACGAAGTGATCTAATGAACTGGCATTTTGCCGGTTCATAATCCCGATAGTGTATCGTATCGGGATATATGGGTTTGTGAGATTTTTTTACTTTTTATGAATACCACCTGCGCTTGAAGAATGTGCATCAACCTGTTTTGGATTGCCCTGGTAATAAATATCACCTGCACTCGAAGCAGATAACTTTTCCACATCTTTTATGCCAACATACACTTTTTTTGCTTCTGCTTTTCTGATATTCGCATTGCTATATACTTTAAGCGTATTGTACTTAATTTCTGTTGCAATATACTCGTGAAGATTGTCATCAGCTTCAACCCTAATGCTTTCCTTTTGTCCCTGGGTCAGGTAAACATCTATACCCGAACTTACCTTAACGGCATTAAAGTATCCGGCTTTTCGATCTTCAGATACAACTTTTCCTGAGCCGGTAACTCTGGGCCTGATTTGTCCAAATGCACTTGTTGTAAAAACAATTACGAGAAATAATGAGATTAATTTTGAGGTTTTCATAA
>Ga0208905_1000858_pt1 | contig 15412 bp, 12 predicted proteins | sample AntAceMetag02UKS_FD_184776 | JGI IMG/M metagenome (GOLD analysis project Ga0208905, IMG submission 184776) | Saline lake microbial communities from Ace Lake, Antarctica - Antarctic Ace Lake Metagenome 02UKS (SPAdes) (version 2) | ecosystem: Environmental > Aquatic > Non-marine Saline and... | reverse complement strand
TTCTTTTTTACAGGATTAGCTGTTTATTTAGGAACAACTTTAATTAACTAAAATCCGGAGAAGTTTATGATAGCTTTATTGAGGGAGTTATCAAACATCCGTATATCACGGTTGAATTTGAGAAAACAAAAAAAGGAATGTGGGCAAAAACATTAAAAGGAGAAATATGATGGCTAAATTAAAGTATTTAAAGTTAGTTTTATTGGGATCGGTATGTTTTTTATTAGCAGGATGCGCTTGTATCCCAGGGGGTATTTCGGCTTCAAGTACGCCTCTTAATAACAAACCATATCATATACTTGGACATACCTCAGCAACTGATAGTAGATTTCTTCTATTAGGGATTATTCCGCTAACAGGAAGCAACTCAACAAGAGATGCGCTTAATAAGGCGGTTAAGAAGGCTGGAGCTGATGCATTAATAGATGTAACCGTAGATGGTTATAACCAGTGGTTTATAATACTCTCCAGGGTAGTAACAAAGGTGGAAGGAACTGGAATTCGGTTTGAGCATTACAAGCAGGAGCCGGAGAACATAGACGTAAAGAGTAAAAAAGCAGGTTCGAAATACAAAAGCGGCTTAAAATAAGGGGAACTCCAAGTTTATTTCCATAGAACATTCTATTTTAGCTTGACATTGCAGTTAGTTTGACAATGCCCTCTGAAGATGTAGAATAAAATTAAAGAATTTGGATAAGGTTCTGGTAATCAGATAACCAAATTAGAAAATAAGAGGAGGGAACAATGGCAAAGAAAGCAGAAGCAAAGCTCTACTCAGTAAGAATAGGCAAAAAGGAAGAGAATGTATTTAAAGGGAAAGGCGCAAGACAGGCTGCTTTAAAGGCTGCTTCCAGAGGATTGAAGGACAGCGATGGTCTGATCAAGCTCAGAGAACATGGACAAAAGAAAGATGGCAAATGGAGATTGCATATATTTGAAGGTTCGGTACAGAAAGTTGCTAAACCTGCTAACGCACCTGATTGGATGCCGGATATGATAAATAAGCCCGCAGTAAAGAAACTTCGTGTTGAGAAATTAGATAAGATATAATAAGCCATCCCCTGCGAAGTAATAGAAACGCATGTTGTTAGTTAAGCAGCAGTATAAAACATGTTTATAATTGCAATGAGAATCTTAAACAAAAAGTGTTACCTATGTGCCCAGCCAGCACATGCTTTTCCTACTCCTATATATTGGGATTATTGTAAATGCTCAGTAAATGTCGTGTCATTGCGACCACGAGCAAAGCGCGGTGGGAAGCAATCTCAGAATTGCCACGTCGCTACGCTCCCCGCAATGACGAACTTGAGTAACAGAAAATATAAAGAGGGATAGACGCTGGAATAAAGATGAAAGAAAAAATTTTATTATTAATCCTATTTTGCTTGGTGTCTATAACTACGGTTCAAAGCGATGTCCTGACTTTGGAAAGAAGCGATGGTAGCACTTTTACAATGAGTGGCAAACTAAAATATTATAAGGACAATGAATTTATTATTGTGTCAGATTCGGGCGGGGAACAGACACTTTTATTAGAACAGGTACGAGCAATTACATTTTCAAAGGTGGGTGCCTTTGATGATAGACTAATATTACAAAAGAGCGATAGTGCCTCTGACATATTCAATGGCAGGATAAAGCAATATGAGGATGGTAAATTTATTGTTACTTCAACGTTGGGAAAAGAGGTAGCTTTTCCTGTAAAACAAGTGCAGATGGTTGAGTTTGGGAAAATAAAAGGCAAGGAAGTCAAAAGACTCCAGAGCAGAGAAAGCCCTAGCAAGACATTAACAAAAGCAAGAGTAGGGACACAGAAAAAACATGCTAAGGCGAGTAGCACTGAAGAAAAAACTACTAAATCTTCCAGTGTAGCTGATACAAAACCCCAAGCTGAGCCACCTGCACCACAAGTTCCTGAGACTAAAGGTCCTCCTGATGGATTGGTTGAAAGGCGATATAGTCTTGTTATAGTTCCTAAAGATGCTGTTCCTCCTTACAAACTTACTCTTTTATCTGGCACCTTACCTCCTGGACTTACTATCAATGAGCGCATAGGAGGAATTGAAGGCGAACCGAAGCAAGCTGGTGAATGGAAATTAAAAATTTCTATAATTGATGCTAAGGACAAAAAAGAAACCTTTGAAGAGAGTATCCGTGTCTGGAAACGCTTTCTTACAGTTGGGAAGAATGGAACATTCAAAGGTTTTGATGGAATGCAGATGGCAATAAATATGGCACAGAATTTTGACGAGATAAGAATTCAAGCTGGGATTTATAAGGGAACAGGGCTTGTTATTCCCAAAAATAAAAAATGGGAAAATGGAATTAAAATCTCTGGTGGATGGGGGAATAAGTTCTCAGAAAGAAAAGGGGAAACAATACTGGACGGAGGAAAAAAGAAAAATAGTATATTAACAATATCTAATAAGAGTGGGAAAGTCTTTTTAGAAACTTTAACCTTTAGAAATGGCAAAGGGGCTGTGAAGGTAGACTCATACGAAGGACAAGTATTTTTCACTAGCTGTAGCTTTAGCAGTAGTTATTCTGATACGGGTGGCGCAGTTGATATAAATACATATTATAGTAAAGGAGTAGTTTTTACTAATTGTAGTTTTGAGAATAACTCATCTTATACGCATGGTGGTGCGGTTTTTTCCGGGAGGAGAAAAAATGTGGCTTTTAATAATTGCATTTTTAGGAATAATACAGCTGGATCGTCGGGTGGCGCAGTGGGGTGGTGCTTTGGGCCTTTTACTAACTGTATTTTTGAGAACAATTCAGCTAGTAATGGTGGTGCAGTGAGCAATCCTTACGGTGGAGATTTTAAGCACTGCACCTTTGTTAATAATTCTGCTAGTTCTGGTGGTGCAGTGACTGGTGGAGGAACCTTCAACAACTGTAGTTTCTATAACAATTCAGCTAAAGGAGAGTTTAGTAAGGGGGGCGCAGTTTGCGTTACAAGGAAATCCACTTTTATCAATTCTGTCTTCTTTGGAAATTCAACTGGAACCTATGGCGGTGCAATTTATGGGGATGGCTTCTTTTTATGTAGTTCTCTTTTTTATGGTAATTCAGCTTCTTCTGGCGGAGCTATCTTATCAAATGGGAATTCTCAAGTTACTAACTGCACTTTTTATAGTAATAAAGCAAATGAGAAAGGTGGAACTATTATGTATAAAGAGGGAAGTAGCAACAATAAAATTATCAATTCAATTTTTTATAAAAATTTAGCAGGTGAAAATCATAATGACATTGAATCCGAAGGGAATTTAGATATAGATTACTGCTTAATCAATCATCTCAAAGGGGCAGCAAATTTTGGTCCACATAATGTTATGGGAGACCCAAAGTTTGTTGACCCAGAAAATGGTAATTTTCAACTACGTTCTGACTCTCCTTGCACAGATAAAGGGAATAATGAAGATGTGGAAAAGTTAATTGCAAGGCATAAAGAAGCTTCTTTATGCCTTGCTAGCAACAAAAGGATTTTGGGAGAAAAAGTAGATTTAGGTGCTTACGAATGGAGAGAAAAAACTATTTCTCTACTTTTTGGGACCAAAGAATTTCCGGAGGGATTGGTGGGAGAGCAATATAGTTTTGTTGTAGTTCCCAAGTATTTTGCTGCTCCCTATAAAGTTAAATTTTTGTCCGGTACTTTACCTTCTGGAATCACCATTAATGAACAAACAGGAGAAATTGGAGGTGTGCCAAAGCAACCTGGCGAATGGAAAATAATCCTTTCTATAAGCGATGCTAAAGGAAAGAGAGGAAACTTTATGGGAACAATTCGTATCTCGCGCATCCTTACGGTTGGGGAAGATGGAACATTTAAGGGTTTTGATGGAATACAGCAGGCAATAGGTACAGCACAAGATTTTGATGAGATAAGGATTCAATCTGGAATATATAAAGGAACAGGTCTAATTATCCCTGAAAACAAAGAGTGGGATTACGGAATTAAAATATCTGGCGGATGGGATTCAGGATTTTTGAATAGAAAAGGAAACACAATATTGGACGGAGAGAAGAAAAAAGATATTATATTAACAATATCTAATAAGAAAGGCAAGGTGTCTTTTGAAAATCTTGTGTTTACAAACAGTAAGGGCGGTGCTATAAAAGTAGAGGTAGCTTATAAAAGAATATTCTTTACTGATTGCTCTTTTGCCAATAATTCAAGTATAGATGGTGGTGCGATAGAAGGGGAAGGGATTTTTACTAATTGTTCTTTTGATAATAACTCGGCTAGCTACTGGGGTGGTGCAATTCGTGCAAATATCGGAGTTTTTACTAATTGCACCTTTACTAATAATTCTGCTTGTAATGGTGGAGCAGTAAGCGGTAAGGGAAATTTTAATCACTGCACTTTTATTAATAATTCAGCTAATGCTCGATTATCTGGTGGCGCTGGTGGTTCTGTATGTGGTAGTGGCAATTTTATCAACTGCAATTTTATCAACAATTCAGCTGATAGAGGTGGATCAGTATATGTGTATGCAACGGATACAATTTTCATCAACTGTGTATTTGGTAAAAATTCAGCTAAAGGAGATGGTGGAGGTTGTAATGATGGAGGTTTTGATGCTTCTTTTGTCAATTGTCTTTTTTATGAAAATTCTGCCTCTTCTGGTGGAGCTATCGTAACTCGTGATAAGATTATTAACTGTACCTTTTTCAATAATAAAGCAAAAGAAAAGGGTGGTGCAATTATGTATGGGAGAAGAAGCAATGGTAAAACAATCAATTCTATTTTTTATAAGAATATTGCCAGAGGAGAAAATAATGACATTGAAATTAGGGCTGGAAATAGTTTAGATATAGACTATTGTCTTATCAACCATCTTAAAGGAGCGGCAAATTTTGGCTCATATAATATTACAGGAGACCCCAAATTTGTAGATGCAGAAAATGGTGATTTTTCTCTAAGAGTTGATTCTCCTTGTATAGATAAAGGAAGTGATGAAGACATAAAAAAGATAATTGAAAAGTTTAAGGAAGCTTCTATGGATCTTGCTGGTAGCCAAAGGATTGTGGGGGAAAAAGTAGACTTAGGTGCCTATGAATGTGTAAGGCAATAACTCATGAATGAAAGAAGCTCTACTTATATAATTCAATAGAAGAAAGGATAAATCATGACTGAAAAATGGAAAGTGAAAAAAGCAGATGGAAGTGTTTACGGCCCGGCAGACACAGATACTATGCGGAAATGGATTAAAGATGATAGAGTTTTAGCAGAGGATTTAATCTCACCTGAAGATAAAGAAAACTGGCGAGAAGCAAAATCCTTGCTTGAATTTGCTGATTTGTTCGGAACAAAAACTTCTCTTGAAAAAGAAAAAAAAGCTGAAAAGGAGAAATCTCCTCTTGTATCAGGCGGGAACTATTGTCCCAATTGTGGCAAAAAAATTGATAAAGGTGTAAAATTTTGTCCTTCCTGTGGCAACCCCATTAGTATTGTTGATAAAGGCAAAACAAAGGAGGTGCCTGTTTTGGGGGAGCCAAAGCCCAAGAGATCTTCTGGAAAAGATAGGGAACGGAAGGAATTAAAGAATGCAAAAACCTTAGGTGGAACCGGAGCAATCCTGTCTTTTCTAGGAGTTATCCCTGTAATCGGCTGGATATTAAGTTTAACAGGAATAGTGCTTGTGTTTATCGCTGTAAAAAAGATAGCAAATATTACCAAAACGCCACAAATATTTAAGGATTATGTGAAAGCAGTTATCTTTTCTCTGATCGCACTACCCATATCTCTTTTGGTTATAGCACCAAGTTTGGTGCGTGGTCTTCGTTTATTGGATCAAGGAATAGAAACGGGAGTGGGAAGAATGCTTTCTGGTGGAGTTATATTTGGATTTTTAGTTCTTATTGGTGCTCTTATTTGCTGCGGCTATTTTTTGAGAAAAAGCTTCACAGTAATTGCAGACAAAACAGGAGTATCTGCCTTTAAAATAGCAGGAAATATCTATTTCATAAGTAGTATTCTCACAATAATTCTTGTAGGCTTTATAGGTTTTTTTATAGAGATTATATTTAGAATTATCGCTTTCTTCTCCTTACCTGAAGAATTACCTGAGAGGAGTGAATAGAACTTATAAAAAGGAAACATAAATGAGAAAAATGAAAATTTTAGGAGTGAGATTATTGGTATTAGGTTTATGTTTATGTTTGTTTTCTTCTGGAGTGATGGCAGAGGAATTAGAGAAAAATACAGTTATCCAGGGAATAAAATGCGCTAAGGGAAATCACACTAGTTTTTACAAATCTGAGAAACTTGAATTTGCTCGTCTTTTTCAAGACCAGGAAGTCCAAGGAATAAAATTTTCTAAAGGTACGTATCTTATATTCTATAAATCAGGAAAGATTAGAATCGCACATCTTTCTCAAAATCAAAATATTGAAGGAGTTGAATATAAGCAAAGAACAGGAGTATTCTTTGATGAGAAAGGGAAAGTTACAGAAAGTTATTAAGTGATTATTAAAATATAAAGAAATGATTAGAAAAAGATTGTTTGTTTTAGGTCTGTATTTGGTTATTTTTGTTGTATCAATAATAACAGAGACTTTGTCAGCAAGGACGGCAACAGAGATAAAAAGATTAGAACAAGATACAGTTATTCAGGGAATAAAGTTTCCTAAAGGCACAGATTTTGGTTTTTACGAATCAGGAGAACTTAAACTTGTTGTTCTTTCCCAGAATCAGGTGATTGGAGGCATAAAATGGCATAAAGAAAATGTGCTTTACTTTTCTAAATCAGGCAGTATTGAAGACTTTTTTCTTTCTCAATCTCAGGATAAAGTCAAGAAGATTCAGGAAATATTAGTTAGAGATTTTCCGGAAATGAAAAAATATCCAAATTTTCTTGAAGCAATGGCTGTGATAGTAAAGAATGAAAAATTGCTTGAATACATAGAAAAAAAAGAGGTTAGAAGATATATCAAAGAACGATTTCAAACTTTTAAAGAAAAGGAGAATTTGAGAACAGCTTCAGCTGAAACTTTAAGTTATTTTGTTAAATATAAATGTAATGATATTTATTTTCACGAACATAAATCTAATTTTCTTTCAATACCTACGAGAAAACCTCTAGAACGCCTTGACTATTTAGAGAAAAAAATTTTCCCTCTATCAAAAAAGATTGTTGGTAGAGCTAAGAACGACTTTGAGGCTATTGAAAAAATCGCCTGTTGGACAAGAAAAAAAATACAAGGTATTTGTATTTGCGAAAATCGTTCTCGAACTATTGAGATTTTAGCTCAAGGAGCGGGAATACCGTCACGATACATTAGCGGCGTAGTTAAAGAAGGAAAGAAGGGTCATGCTTGGATAGAATGTCATTTAGAAAAAAAATGGCTAGCAGTAACCTCCACTGGCTACCTTGGGAAAAAAACGCTATTGACGCGTGAAGACCTCAAAAGAATTGGAGATACTGTTCTTTATGCTCGTTACTCTAATCCTTTTTATTCTCATCTCTATAAAGGGAATAATTCCTTAGCTTATAACTATCGTGCTCTAAAGGTTACAGTTGATTCTACAAGGAAATACTTTACAAAGAGCGCCTTAAAAAAAGTAAGCGAGCTTTTAAAGAATTGGCAAAAAGAATTAGACTATAACAAACGTAACTTGATTGGCCATCAAATAATGAAAAGTTGTCTAAAAGAAGTTGTAGCTAAAAAAGAAGGAATTTCGCAAAACGAAGTTTTACCAATTTATCTCTGGAATGCTAGGAATAGGTCTCGGTGGAGACTTGAAATTGAAGATAAGGAAATGCTAAAAAAGATAAAGGCGGCTAAAGCTATCTGCCTTTATCATCTAATCACCTCAAGTTCAATTTCTTCTCCTTGTTTTCCTGCTATTGGTAGTAACGATGAGTTATTCCAAGAAAAATTAAAGTGTGATGTTGCTAAGATTTCTAAAAACAGTCAAGCGAGAATTTATGGTTTTTTTGTAAACCATAAGTTAGAGGAAACCTCTCATCATTCCTGTGAAATAAAAAAGGTTTCTACCTATTTATTAACTCCAAAAGCAATAAATGAATTTAACAAAGTTCATCAGAGAGTCAAAGAGGAAAGTGTTCGGTTCTTAAAAAGTTTTATAGATGAAATAAAGACCGTTCAAGAAGGCAAGAAGTTCTCTTATTTTTATCTACCAGAAAAGCTTTTAGAAGATAGAATAACTTATAAATTAGGAACCTGTATACGTTTTCCTTCAAGAAAGGGAGGGAAATGTAAATTAGAGTTTCAGCTAAAATATTCTTCTCAATTTGAAGGTCTCCAAATAAAATCAAGTTTTGAACAGTCAAGCATAGCTACCATTCTCTATGGTTATATAACATGGACAGATAAAGAAGAATACAGAAAACTTAAAGAGAAACAAAAAAAAATTAAAGAAAGATATGATTCTTTTTCTGATATAAAACTAGTAAACAGGCAAGGAAGAATATATGGAAAACCCCCTTATTATAAGATAGGAGTGCTTTGTGGCTTAAGATTTAAAGAACCGCAGAAGATAAAAATTGAAAGAGGCAAGGATGGATTGATAACAATTATTGCTAATTTCGAAAAAACAAAATAAAAAATAAAAATAAAAGGAAAAGAAATGATTAGAAAAAGATTGTTTGTTTTAGGTCTGTATTTGTGTTTGTTTGCTCTTCCGCTTGGAGTGATAGCAGATAGACTAGAAAAAGATACAGTTATCCAAGGGATAAAGTGCAAGGGCGGACACTGGGTTGACTTTTACTACAATAAAAAATTTAAAGAAGTAGTTTTATCAGGAAATCAAGTAATCCATGGAATAAAATGTATGGGTTGGCCTTTTTCAAAATATTATGATAATGATAAATCATGGCGTTCTGACTTTAAAAAAGTTTTATTCTATGAATCCGGACAGCTCAAAAGTGCGCCTTTAGCAGAGGATCAGATAATTCAGGGAATAAAGTGCAAGGGTGGATACCCTGTGAGCTTTTACGGTAATGGGAAACTTAAGGACATAGTTTTAGTAGGGGATAGAAGCACAATACAAATAGTCCAAGAATTGAAGTGTCGGGGCGGCAGCAGGATTAATTTTTATAAATCTGGGAAAATTGAGGATGCATATTTAGCAAGAGACCAAGTAATTCAGGGAATAAAATGTGAAGGGGCATCAGGAGAAAGGTTAAGATATGTTAGCACAGGAGTTTCATTTCATGAATCAGGGAAACTTAAATATGCTCGTCTTTCCCAAGACCAGAAAATACAGGGAATGAAATGTGCTGGATGTACCGAGGTTAAATTTTACAAATCAGGAAAACTTAAGAGTGCTTATCTTTCTCGAGGACAGGAAATCCAGAGAATAAAAATTAACTATGTCAAAGCCGAGTTCTATGAATCAGGCAAGTTTAGGGAAATAATACCAACAGGTTGGCCAGAGCAAATCAAAATTCAAAGAATCTGGTTTTGCGAAAGAATTGAATTCTATGAATCCGAAAAGATTAAGATTAGCAAAGCATTTTTATCTCATGATGAGATAATTCAGGGAATAAAATGTAAAGGTGGGGATGACTACTGCGTTAAGTTCTATGAATCCGGGAAGCTTAAACATGCAACTTTAGTAGAAAACCAGATAATTCAGGGAATAGAATGCTGGGAGGGGAGAGATGTTGAATTCTATGAATCGGGCAGGATCAAAAAAACATATTTAGTAAGGTCTAAAAAAATTCAAAGAATAGAATGCTGGGGAGATATTGAATTCTACAAGGATGGAAAACTCAAAAGCGCAGTTTTGGCAAAAGATCAATCAGTCGGCAGGGTATCTTATAAAAAGGGAATGAAAATTTACCTTAATAAAAAATCGGAGGTTGTATCAGAGGGGGGAAGAGTGGTTAATAAAGGAACAGCAGCAGGAAGAGAGAGAGAATGAGCAATAAAGGGATTGGGTGGTTCTATTTTCTTTATAAAATTCAAATTGTGCAAGTAACATACAGGAGAATAAAAGATGATTAAAAAGGGCTGGATAAGTAAAAGTAGAAAAAAGGATTTCTTAATGGGCCAAAAGGCACTTAGCAAAAGCAAGATAATATTACTAAGTTTGATTACTTTTATGCTTTTTCTCATTATTGGAATCTATAAACCTAGCTCCGTTGAAGGCACGCATTATATTGTCAACGCTGATATTATTTTGCCATTGAAAAAAAATAAAGTTATTCAAGGAGTAGAATTCCCCGAAGGAAGTTACGTTGATTATTATAAATCTGGAAAACTTAAATCTGTGCGTCTAGGGGAACCAATAAGTGTTCCAGGTCAACTATTTCCTAAAGTATATTTTGGGGACCCTACATTTATCACAAAGATAGACTTTAGCGCAGAAGCAGAGCTCTTTTTTTATGAAGGAGAGAAGCTCAAACTTAAAAAAATAATTCTCCCTAAAGAAGGTGTTTATTCCATAAGATTACCTGAAATAACATTTTGTAGGGGGCATTATGAGAAGATAAAACCTAAACCCAAACCCTTTGAGATTAAAGAGATAAGATTGAATCACGATGTAGTGCTGAAAAGTTTTATAGACATGGAAGATGGAGGTTCCCTTAGCTTTTATAAATCAGGGAGACTTAAAGAAGTGCATTTAGGAGAAAACCAAAGAATCCCATACGAGTCGTTTTTAAGCTCACCAAGCCTAACAATAGGCGTATATCATAGAAAATCTGATTTTAAGAGACTTAAAAAAATGGAATTTTTTCCTAACACATACATGGGCATAAATGTTTTTCTGAGCGGTTTGCGCGGTCAATTCATTGAAAAAGGCAGTTATTTTAAATTTAACGAATCCGGGAAGCTTAAAGAAATATACTTATCGGGAGAAATTAAAATTAATGACATGGGTGTTATGCCCAAACACGAAAGAGCTAGAATTAAGCATTTTAATTTTAATGGTAGAAAGCTTATTACACTCCCTACTTATTATTCTTCTCCTCTTGAAGACGCAATTTGCTATGATAAGAAGAGGTATAGGAAGACGGGAAAATTTATAATAGTATATGAGGATTTTATAATTGATGAAGATGAAGTTAATAGTGGTTACGTTGGAGGTACACCGTGCCTTAATGGCGTAAAGATACAAGGAGTTTATCGTGCGGATTTTTGATGAGACAATTCGGATTATTTAACATTTATAAGACCTAATAGCAGGAGGTACATATGGATCAATTAACAATACCTACTGATTTTAATCCAACAGCGCTTATTGTCGCGGAGTACGAATCACTGCGAAGGGAAACCATAGCACGCATAGGAACAGGCCAAAATCTTGTATCTCTAACATTAGTTATTACAGGTGTTTTCCTAAGTGCTGGTCTTCAACCCAAAATTAGCCTTTCTGTTCTTCTCGTTTATCCGATTATTGCATTTTTCCTTGCCATCGGTTGGACATTCAACGATGCTCGAACTGGGCAAATAGCTGACTATATAAGAGAACTTGAAGACAAATACGGCGTCATTGGTTGGGGACATTACCTTAAAAAGTTAAGAGCCAAAACGCCGTTTTCAAAACTTATCGGTCTCTTGTCCGCAAGCGGAGTTTTTGTAACCACTCAACTCATTGCTACTCTTCTCGCATGTACAAAAAAACCTTTTTTAATGAGCGAACGGATCTTATTCGTGCTTGACTTAGCTTTCATTGTCTGCACAATTCTTATTTTACGCAAAAAGTCAGGCTGGGGTCAGACCAAGCGTAAAAAACATTTGGCAACTATAGCTCCTTGAGGCCTATGTTTTGTATTTACTGTTGATACATTACGCTTCTTGACTAAAGATGCTATTTAAAAGGCGAAGAAAGATATATTAAACAATTACAAAAAGGAAACTAGGAAAATGAGAAAAATAAGAATTTTAGGAGCAGGGTTGTTAATTTTTCTGTTTGGTTTCTTCAATCCTGGGAATGTATGGTCATTACAGGAAGGAGAGATGGCTCCTGATTTCACCTTACCTAATCTCAAAGGTGAGGAGATAAGTCTAAGGGATTTTAAAGGGAAGACTGTTCTTATATATCTTGAGGGTGCCTTTGAATATGGTTCTATGTATGGACAATTTGTGGAACTTCAAAGACTAAACAAGAAATACAGAGATAAAGGATTGATCACTCTCGTCGTAACAAGTTGCTATGGTGGCTATTACAAGGAAGGTGATGAAAAAAGAATAATGAGGTTTATGAAAGATAAAGGATATAGTTTTGAAGTTTTGTTAAATGGAGAACGTCGTTATAATTCTTATCCAGAGCTACCTCGTCCATACCGACGTCGGGGGAGACCTGCAATTTTCCTGATTGATAAGGAAGGAATTATCAGGTCTTTTGAAACACATATCTCATCTCTTTCTGAGGAAAAAGTTGAACAGTCTCTTGGAATATTGAAACTGGATCATGAGAATGTCAGAGCTTCTGTTGCCGGAACAAAAGAGGAAAGAAAAATTGATCAAGCAATAAAAGAAAGGGAAAAAGGAATTGAAAAAGCTTCTCAGGTATTAAAAAAAGTATTTCCAGAAATGAAGAATTATCCGAATTTTCTCCGGGCAGCGAGTATAGTAAGTTACGCCGAAAAATTAACTTCTGACCTTACAGAAATGCGGAAGATCCGAGTAAAAAAAATTACATATTCAAAAGCATCGGAGGGACCAGAGATTACTAAGGTAATAGAATACAGAGATCCGGGTGGAAGAACAAGAAGGTATATTAAAGAACGTTTTGAAACCTTTAAGGGGAAAAATGGCTTAAGGCCAGCTTCAGTCGAGGCTTTAGTTCATCTTATTAGTATTGATACACCTTGTCCTACTCTTGGAGTATCTAATAAATTCCCGATTCCTGAAGATAGATATGATCGTTCTGATTATCTACGGGAAAAAATTTTTCCTTTAGGAAAAGAGATTGTTAAGGGGGCTAAAAATGATTTTGAAGCTATTGAAAGAATTGTTTATTGGGTAAGAAAAAATGTAAAAGGTGTTTGTAAAGATTATTCTATGGCGATTGTCTTTTTAGCCAAGGGAACAGGAATACCTGCTCAATGTGTTGGCGGTATAGTTAAAAGTAGACATGGTTGGGCAGAATGTTATTTAGAAGGTAAATGGAGACCAATAGCTTCTACTGGTTTTCTTGGGAAAGAAGTTGTATTAAACCTAGAAGCTTTTAAAGACAGGGTTTACTGTGTGGACTATGCTGATGCTTCTCACCCCAGTTCTTTAAAAAGAAGAGATAGATCTTTAGCTTATAATTACCGTGCTTTAAAGATTACAGTTGATTATGCTAAAAAGAATGGTCTTAGCTTTAGTAGTTTATCCAAAATGAACCATCTTTTAAAATGTTGGGAAAAGGAATTAGATTGTCAAAAACGTATGCTAATTGGCCGGGAAATAATAGAAGAATGTTTGAAAGAAATGATAGCTAATAAAGAAAAGATTTTACCTGGCGAAGTTTTACCAGTTTCTCTCTGGGATATTAACATCGCATATGGCTATCAAGAGATTAAAGATGAGAGATTTTTACGAAAAGTGAAGACAGCTAAAGTAATTTGTGTTTATAGCTTATCCTCTAGTGATGAGGGGCATTTTGACAATCTTCTTGCCCGTTCCCAAGATATAGGACTTCCTTTAAAAGAAATAAAAGAGGTAGAAAAGATAATTTCTAAAATTAATCAACAACTAAAGTTTAATGTGTTTCTGATAAACCATAAACTAAAACATTTTCATGGTATGCGTATGGATGAGCTTTTTCTTCCGGCTTGGAAAGTAAAAGGAGTTTCTGCTTATTTTTTAAAAAAGGATGAAATTGATAGAATGTACCAAAATCTCCTTATAGGAAGTGTTGATTTTTTAACGAGTTTTGTAGACAAAATAAATTCTGTCCAAAAAGATGGAAAAAAAGTAGATTACTTTTACCTATCAGGGTCTCTTCCAGATAACGTATCCTATAGATTAGAAACTTGTCTGAAGATAGCTCCTGAACCAAAGAAGGTAGTTTTTGTTATTCGTTCTTCTTATAAGTTCGGAGATATACAAATAAATTCAAAGATGCGCCAAAATGATACTTTTTATATCTTTGGGTCAATTGGGAGAGGAATTTATAGTGACGAATATGAGGACAGATATGGCGGCTTCCAGAAAATAAAATTGGTGGATAACTCTGGCAAGGTTTATGGAGAACCTCCTTATAAATCTGGAGTCCTCTGTAATTTGATTTTCAAAAATTCCCAACAAGTTAAAATTGAAAAAGATAAAGATGGAGTAAAAATTACAGCTGAATTTGAGTGAATTTAAGAAAAAAATTACAACCTCCTTTTGACAAATAGGTTATCGAGATTGACACATAAGGATTGCTTTTCTATGAAAAAAGCTGATTTACGGTCATCTAAAGACGACCTATCTCTAACGGGTTTTACATTTATTAAGTTGATTCTAGTTATTAGCATACTCAGTATCCTTACGGCAATATCTACTCCTTTGTTTAGACATACTTTTGATAACCTGCAGGTTAGGAATTTTTGTCGAGATATATCAAAGCTCAACAAGTATGGAACAGGTACTGCACCGGATAGATTTTGATATTGATAATAAAGAATACCGGGTTAGCGTAGCAAAAGACACATTAAATCCGGAGAAGTTTGTCAGATTAAACAACAAATTTGGCAAAACAAAGAGATTTCCTTCTAACATAGTTTTGGAATGCGCTAAACCGTACGCAGTATTTTGTCCTGACGGAAGAGCTAACGAACTAACAGTATATATATCAGGCGCAGACGGCGAAGTTTATACTTTAACCAATAAAGAGACCACAGGTTATGTCAAGGTATTCAAAAAGGCTTCCTTCTTTTTGAGGTAATGATCACAGTAACTGTTTTATCTCTTGGTTTAGTGATCATTATACGTTCATTTATCAGCTGTTTGAATGGAACGAAGTTAAGTTTTACGAATCAGGACAATTAAAATCCGCTGCCTTTTCTGAAGAACAAATTCTTCGAGGTATAATTTTTAAAAAAGGGGATAAAATTGTTTTTGCGAAAGAAGAATAAATTTATAGATAAAAATGGATAAATGAGTAAAATACAGATTTAGAACATTAAAAATTTAAAAAGAAAAGGAGACGAGAAAATGAGAAAAAGTTTATGTGTTTGCTTGGTAGTTTTAGTTGGATTAGTTTTTTTCAGCGGCTGTGGGAAAGTTTCTCAAAGAGCCATAATTGGTAAGTGGGAAATGACGTTGCGGATTGGGGAAAATGTTAATCAGATTCGTACTTTAAAATTATCCAAAGACGGGACGTTTACCAGAGGAATTTTATACCAATCTGCAAAAGAAAGCCTTTCTGGTCCTACGTGGGTTGGAATATACGAATTTATCGAGAAAGACAAGATAAGATTTAACTATGAGGAAGCAGGTTCTGAAGTCTATAAATTTGAGA
>Ga0208905_1000857_pt1 | contig 15422 bp, 15 predicted proteins | sample AntAceMetag02UKS_FD_184776 | JGI IMG/M metagenome (GOLD analysis project Ga0208905, IMG submission 184776) | Saline lake microbial communities from Ace Lake, Antarctica - Antarctic Ace Lake Metagenome 02UKS (SPAdes) (version 2) | ecosystem: Environmental > Aquatic > Non-marine Saline and... | reverse complement strand
ACCGCCGCCTCCTTGTCCACTGCCACCACCGCCCCTACCTGTCCCAGCTCCTTGACCTCTTGGTCCTGTTCCGTCTCCTCTTGGCATTTTATCTCTCCTTTCAATCTGCAAATGTCGCAGATTTTCATGGGTTATTTAGCAAAATTCTCCTAAGTTTTCGGCGGAGAAGTTCTTTTGAAGTGGTTCAAATCTCGAGACCTTGCGCCAGCTCTTTCCATATGGTTTTGACTGCTTCGCAACCTTCAGACCTGCCGTCAAATTCCACGATGGTCTTGCCTTGAACCATTGCCTTGGTGAAGGCAGGATCAAAGGGGACCCTCCCTATCACGCCTATATTTTTTTCTCTTGCAAAGGCCTCAATGGCCTTTCCCTGCTCCGGGTTGAGATCAAATTTATTGACACAAAGCATGGCCGGAATGTTAAAAAATGCGGCTAACTCGGCTACACGCTCCATGTCATGTCTTCCCGAAACCGTAGGCTCTGACACGATGAGCACTGACGCGGCCCCGCCGAGAGATGCAATGACCGGGCAACCTATCCCCGGTGGTCCGTCTGTAAGAAGCAAGTCCAGATTCTTTTCTTCCGCAAGTTTTTTCCCTTCCTGACGGATAAGGGAGACGAGTTTTCCGGAATTTTCCTCTGCAATGCCTAACCTGGCATGGGCCATGGGACCAAAACGGGTATCAGAAAGATACCACTCTCCGCAGGTATTAAGCGGGAAGTCGATGGCCTCTTCAGGACAGAAATAATAACAGACACCACAGCCTTCGCATTCAATGGAATCCACAACAAAATCCGCGCTGATTGCGTCCCACCTGCACAAGTCCCGGCAAATACCACATTCCGTACACTTATCCTGATTAATGATCGCTGTACGCCCGGATTCAAAATCGTGGCGTTCTTTGATCTCAGGGTCCATGATCAGATGAAGATCTGCCGCGTCCACATCTGCGTCGCAAAGGGCTTTGTTTTCGGCCAATGAGGCAAACGCAGCAACAATACTGGTCTTTCCTGTCCCACCTTTACCGCTTATGATAACGATCTCTTTCATTGAACTGGCTCCTTTTTACACAGCGATTTTCTCAATACTATGATATAATTCCAAGAATCTTTCTTTCCACTCCGGCATCACCTCCACGATCATCTCCCCCCTTGAGTAGACCTCTGCAATGCGTCGGTCAAAGGGAATTTCCATCAAAACCGGCACATCCTCCTCTTTCGCATATTTCTTCACCTGATCATCACCCATATCTGACCGGTTGATGACTAATCCGCATGGAATTTCCAAGATCTTGACGGCGCCGACAGCGAGTTTGAGGTCGTGCAGACCAAAGGGGGTAGGTTCCGTAACTAACAGGACAAAATCTGCGCCTCTCATAGAAGCGATCACGGGGCATGAAGTGCCTGGAGGCGCATCAATGATGGTCAATATGTCAGGGTTGGTATATTCTCGTACTTTTTTTATCAGAGGGGGAGACATGGCCTCGCCAACCCTCAATTTCCCATGAACGAATTCTATGCCATTTCTATGTCCCCTTTCAATAACCCCTAATTCCCGGCCTGTTTCTGTTATGGCCTTTTCAGGGCAGACCTCCATACAACCGCCACAACTGTGACAGAGTTCAAGAAAGGGGAGGACGGTTTCACCTATGACTACAATGGCCTTAAACTGGCATATCTCCCCGCATTTTCCGCACAGGTTGCATTTTTCCATATCCACCTCGGGAACAGGGGTGGTGATGGTCTCAACCTCTTCAATGGTAGGCTGAATAAAGAGATGCGAATTAGGTTCCTCCACATCACAGTCCAAGATCTGGACATCGGATCCAAGAGAAACGGCCAGATTAGTAGCCACAGTCGTTTTTCCCGTACCACCTTTTCCGCTTGCTATACTGATAATCATTATTTACCCCTTTCCCGTGTTTTAATGGTCACAGACATTGGCACCCGATACCAGGGTATTAGAAAGGTACTGGTTTGCCAGGGACTCCGGGGGGTCCATCGGGGCGCCGATGATTACCTCAATCCCCTTTTCCCGCAAAAGCTCCTGGGCCCTTTCACCCATACCGCCGACGATAACCACATCAGCCCCCTGATCATGGAGCCATTGGGGGAGCACCCCGGGTTCGTGGCCCGGCGGCGTGCGCATGTCCGTGCCTGCAATTTTATGGTCTTGGGTTTCCATGAATGCAAATTCCTCGCAGTGTCCGAAATGAGCGGCGAGTTTTCCCCCGGATACAGGAACCACAAGCACTTTTGTATCTGCTGAATGTTGTTTTCTAATTGAAACCTCCTTTTTGGGTTCAGGGACAGGCGCTGTCCTGGTCTTTGTCAGTTTCACAACTTCATCCACTATTTTGTTGAATTCCCGGGTGATCAAGAAATCGTTGTTTTCCAGAACTGCCATACTCCCGGTGTCGCCATTTGATACCACCTCAGGTTCAAGGGGCAGGGTTCCGAGAAGTCTTACCCCCTCCTTTTTTGCGGTGAGCATCCCGCCTTTAGTCTTGAATATATCGATCGTTTTTCCACAGTAAGGACAGGTAAGACCGCTCATGTTCTCAACGAGGCCTAAGATTTCCATGTTGACCTGGCGGCAGAAGTTGATGGACTTTCGCACATCTGCCAAAGAGATCTCCTGGGGCGTTGTTACAATCAGGGCCTTTGCGTCAGGTATGGTCTGTGCCACGGTCAGCGGCTCATCGCCCGTGCCGGGAGGCGAGTCGATGATCATGTAGTCAAGATCCGACCACTCAATATCTGATATAAACTGCCTGATCACCCCGATCTTGAGCGGACCTCTCCAGATTGTTGCCGCATCCTTATTATCTCCCATGAGCGGTTCAATGGAAATCACCTCCATGTTTGGAAGGTACCTGATCGCATGGGCCTTGCCCGCGCCTGGTTCAAGACCTCCTTTGAGACCCAACATACGCGGGATGCTGGGACCGTGAAGATCCACATCCATGAGACCCACCTTGTAACCTTTCTTGGCCAAGGCCACCGAGAGATAGGCCGCGATGCTGCTCTTGCCCACGCCCCCTTTGCCGCTCATAACCAGGATTTTATTCTTTATCTGGCCCAGACTCTTCTTTATTTCTATGTCCTGCTTTTGCTGTTGATCCTGCTGGCTCATGTTTACCTTTTCCATAAGTCCTTAACCTCCAATTTTTGCTCCAAAACATTTCTACGACCCTTTTCGGGTCCTCTATTTGAAGCCACGGTTTCTATTTTTTCTCTAAGGCATTCATGCTTGCTTCAAGGGCTTCAATCTGTTTATGCATCTCATTTGCCTGATCCTTCAGGCGCTTCAACTCCTCGTCCTTTGATAACGGGGTAGGTTCGGGCTGACCTGCGCCACCCATTGATGATCCGCTCATTCCACGGCCCATACCCATGCCTCTTCCCATCCCGCGACCCTTCCCCATTCCGCCGCCACTACCCATACTCACCCCACGGCCCAGGCCTGCTCCCCCTCCCATACCGTAGTGATCAGCCACATTGGCCGTGTCAGTGGACTTCAGGTCACCCCTCGTGTACCTTTCTATAGCCTCTCTGACCGTCCCCGATTGCCCTACAATGACCTTAACATGGGCTGCGGAAAGGGTTTGCACCGCATTAGGACCGCAATTACCCGTTATTACCATTTTTGCGCCCTTAGATGCCACGAACTGGGCCGATTGAATGCCGGCCCCTCCACCCAACGCAATATTCTCATTATCAAAGGCCTCAAAGCTCATGTCATCTGTATCCACAATAACAAAATAGGCACACCGCCCAAAACGTGGATCTATCTGTGAATCCATGTCCTTTCCACTACTGCTTACAGCAATTTTCATATCCATCTCCTCCTATGTTTAATATTTTATTCTCAAAATTCGGGACAAATTGTAATGGGTTCCTCAGACGTTTTTTGGAATCGCTCAAAGTGTAAGCCACATTGTTTGCACTCATATTCATATGTGGGCATAGCTTTCCCCCTTTTTGTTCTTGGCTGCGTAATACACCATAGGGCTTTTACGTTCCACATGAATTTGATCACTTTGCATCAAAATTCCGATATATTTCGACACTTCATTGAGATGCATATCAAACACATCGGCAATTTGATCCGCTGTACACGGTCGGCGCTGCAACATGGAAAAAATTGTTTCCTGGTTCGCCTCTACACGCTCTGAGTCCTTTGCCTTGAACTCCGCAATAACCTCTGCCCTCGGTTGAAAAAGGTGGGTCAGTTCTTCCATATGTTCCTTGGAAAGGGCCGCGGCAAAATCCTCCGCAGGGGGGCGAACAGACGTATTAAGATGAATGCGATCCGGGCCTATTTCCCCTGCAAGGGTTGCGATTTTTTGGATGTCACCAGGGAAAGAGTTGATTCCTTCTACCAAGAAGACCTCCATCCATAGCTCTCCCTTGAACTGTGCACGGAAGGCTTTCTGGCCTTCAATCAAGTGATCAAATCTGAGTTGAGGATGGGGACGATTCATCCAGATGTAGGAGTGTTGATCCCAGGCGCTTAGAGAGGTCTTTACGACGTCAGCACAGGCAGCCGCATCACGCACTTCCTGGAGATTCAGCATGGTACCGTTCGTCAAAAGCACCGCAGGAATGGTGCTTTGTGAGCGTATGAACTCAAGCACCTCTCCGAAGCGTGAATGAAGCGAGGGCTCACCTGAACCGGAAAGGGTGATGTAGTCGGCCCTGCCGTCTTTGTCCAGCCACTCATGCAGTTCCGATAATACCCTTTCTGTGGGGACATATTCCCGCCGAGTGATTGTCTTTTCAGTAGTTCGTCCCAACTGGCAAAACACACAATCGAAACTGCACGTCTTGTAAGGATTCAGGTCCACACCGAGAGATCTGCCGAATCTTCGGGATGGCACCGGACCAAACAGATACCTGTACTCTTCCATAAATTAATGCACCTCTCTGAAATCCCCTTCGTCCTTGTTTCCGCATCCGGGCATTCGGAACTTTGGATTGGAAAGTCCGTTGGTTAAATAGGCATCAATCACCTCATCGACTTGACCTGCGACAAAGGGGATAATCCTGATGCCATAGCTCTCAATGGTGTTGGCAAACAGATTTGAGACAGCGCCGCAAATCAAAACTTTTATTCCCAGATCTGACAGGTTCGCGGCTCGGGAAAAAGGCGATTCGTAATGAAAGGGCACAAAATGTCTGTCGGATTCTGTGGCATCAACGATCTCCACAACAAGCAACATGCCTGCACAATCGAAGAGCGGAGAAATACGATTTTCCCAGACGGTCAAGGCCACTTTCATTCCCAATATCCCTCCAAAATCTAAACTACCTTAAGCAAATATTGTGCCATGGTTGAAATGGCGACGTTTTAAAGGAAATAAATGCCTTGTTAGCAAGGAGTTATCCTGGCGGTGGGACTTGTGGGGGGGTTGGGAATGTGGAGGATTGAGTCGCAATAGTGCAACGATATGAAGAGTTGAAGTCGCCTTTATGCGACCCTAATCAGCCTTCTTTCGGTGAGCGCGTCCATCGATCTTTGGAAGATCGATACCCAACATTTTGATTTTTCTAAACAGGGTGCTTTTGTGTATGCCAAGATCCCGAGCCGTTTTCAGGCGATTGTATTGGTTGCGTCTGAGTACGTCCATGATCACCTGTGCTTCCACAGACTGTAAGGCGGCATCCATGGTGGAGTGGGTCGAAGGCTGAAGAATTTCGTCCTTAAAGATATTTGGCAGACAATCGGGCTCAATCCTCCCCTCGGGACAGAGCACGAAGGCGTGCTCAATGATGTTTTCCAGTTCACGGATATTGCCCGGATAATCGTGCGATATGAGGAGTGCAAGGGCCTCATGACCTATACCGGTAACAGACTTACCCCGCAACCGGTTAAGCCTGGAGATAAAGTGTTTTGCAAGGGTTGGAATATCTTCTTTTCGCTCGCGCAGTGGAGGTAAATCCATCCTGACCACATTGACGCGATAAAAAAGATCCTGCCGAAAGGCTCCGGTCTTTACCAGTTCGCTCAGGTCCCTATTTGAAGCCGCAATGACACGTATGTTGGCTTTGACAGGTTGTGTGCTCCCAAGTGGCTGAAATATCCGTTCCTGCAGGACTCTGAGAAGCCGGACCTGAAACGGAACGCTCAGGTCCCCGATTTCATCTAAAAGAATGGTCCCTCCTTCGGCAAGGGCAAAATACCCTAACTTATCCTTTGTAGCATTGGTAAAGGCTCCTGCCTTGTATCCGAAAAGCTCCGATTCCAGCAGGGTATCAGGAAAGGCGCCGCAATTGATCGCGACAAAAGATTTATCCCGCCGCGGGCTTGACATGTGGATGGCGCGGGCCAAAAGCTCCTTGCCAGTCCCAGTCTCCCCTTGAATCAACACGGTGCTGTCGCTCTGAGCTACCTGGGGCAGAATCTTAAATATTCTGTGCATGGAGGGGCTGCGACTGACCATATCACCCACCTGATACCGGGCATCCAGTTCCTTACGCAGTTCCTCCACAAGGCTCATATCGCGGAAGGTTTCAACACCACCCAGAACCATCCCTTTTTCATCCTTGAGCAATGAGGTGGAAATCACCACCGGGATGGGGCGCCTTTGATTATTGACGATATAGGCCGATGTATCGACAAAGTGTTTCCCCTCCTTCATGGTGCGACGGAGGGCACAATCTTTTTCACAGATGTTGGATCGGAAAACTTCCCTGCACTCTTTCCCTATGGCCTCTTCACGCTGGATTCCCGTGATTTTCTCAGCAGCATGGTTGAATGAAGTGATGCGCCACTCTTTATCCACAGTGAATACGCCATCGGAGATGCTCTCGAGGATGATGTCCGTCACGTGGTCAGGTATTTGATATTGTTCATGTTTTTTCATCTTATTCGTATCTGCCACCCGTATGCCCTTTTTCATTTTGTTTTGGACTGTAACCCGTCATAGCATCCGGTGTAAACGAGAGATAGGACATCGTGCTGATCCTTCCGAATGTAATTGGATTATGAGATTATACCGGAATTTAAATAAGATATTCAACTGATAGTATCAAAATTCTAAGAATAGGCAGATAGAGAAAGATGAAGGGGCGTTTTGGCGTGTCCCCTCTCCTATGAGATCATGAGCAGGATTGTGGGTATCGGTGGTCATCAACTATTCTTAGCCGAGCGGCCATCCTGATAGGGGAGTTGAATGTCAAGCTTCTTCTACTTACTTTGTTTGATCCATTTTCATCCAGATCCTGTACAATTTCTCCCCGCCTTCCTCAAAACATTTGTATCCTGTCGAGTCAACCTCTTCTACTATGACCTCACCTAACTCCTTGCACTGTTCCAGCCAGTTCTTAAAGTGCTCTCCTCCGCCGAAATAGGCTTTGGTCCACCCGTTTCCTTCATCATCGACACGCTCTTTAACCAGCGCCTCTTGAGCCATTCGTTCCTGAATACTTTTAGTCTGATCCTCATGCCGTGTGTCCACTTTTGACTCCGGATTTCGTTACTGGGTTGAATAGTCGAGTAGGTAATGAATTCAAGACGGCAATCACGGAATTCATCCTGAAATTCATCCATGCCAAAATAGGTGCATTTAGTGAGATCTGCCGATGCTACTCGGATAACTGAAAACAGTGCCGCGCATGGTCATCGTCCGGAAGGCCCTTGATCTTCGGGATTTTTTGCTCCCATGATGAGTTGCTGCACAACGTCCGGGTCCAATAGGGTCGATGTATCGCCCATATCGGATATATCACCGGTGGAAATCTTCCTCAGGAGGCGGCGCATGATTTTGCCGCTGCGCGTCTTGGGCAGGGCATCAGCCCATTGGATCCGTTCAGGCGTGGCGATGGGTCCGATGAGACGGCGTACCTGTTGAATGAGTTCGGTCTGGAGAACATCGCCCGGGGTCTGATCAGGTTCCAGGGTGACGAAGGCATAAATCGCTTCGCCCTTGACATCATGGGGGAATCCCACCACAGCGGCCTCTGCCACGGCCGGATGGGCCTCCAGGGCACTTTCGACCTCTGCCGTGCCCAAACGGTGCCCGCTTACATTGATCACGTCGTCCACCCGGCCGGTAATCCAGTAGTAACCATCCTCATCACGCCGGGCTCCGTCGCCCGTGAAGTAGTAGCCAAGATGATCAGAGAAATAGGTCTTTTGAAAGCGAAGCGGGTCATTATAGATCGTGCGGGCCATGCCCGGCCAGGGACTCTTTATACAGAGATACCCTTCCCCTGGCCCGTCTATTTCCTCTCCCTGCTCGTCAAGAAGGCATGGCTGTACCCCGAAGAGAGGCACCGTAGCAGCACCGGGCTTGAGGTCAATGGCACCGGGAAGCGGGCTAAGCAGGATGCCACCCGTTTCGGTCTGCCACCAGGTATCCACGATGGGGCATTGTCCCTGGCCCACCACCTCGAAGTACCAGCGCCACGCCTCGGGATCAATCGGTTCCCCGACAGACCCTAAGAGACGAAGGCTGCTCACATCTCGCTTATGGACCAAATCGTCTCCCTCCTTACGGAGTGCCCGGATGGCAGTAGGCGCGGTGTAAAAAATGCTGATGCGATATTTTTCCACCACATCCCAAAAGCGGTCATAGGCGGGATAGCTCGGAACCCCCTCGAACATGATGCTGCTCGCGCCTGCACAGAGTGGTCCGTAAACCAGATAACTGTGACCGGTGATCCAGCCGATATCAGCCGTGCACCAATAGGCGTCTTCATCCTTATAATCGAATACGTCCAAAAAAGTACTTGTAGCATAAAGGAGATAACCCCCCGTTGTATGGACCAAACCCTTGGGCTTACCCGTGCTGCCCGAGGTATAGAGAATGAAAAGCGGATCCTCGGCGTCCATCCATTCGGGAGCACAATAAGGTTTGAGATCCGGGGCCCGCATTTCCCGATGGTACCAGACATCGCGCCCCGCCTTCATGGTCACCTCCCATCGGGTACGGCGGACTACAAGTACTTTCTCCACCGAAGGGCAATGCTCCAACGCCTCATCGGCGTTGTGCTTAAGGGTCACTACTCGTCCTGCACGGAACCCGCCGTCACTAGTGATAAGAAGCCGAGACTGGCAGTCCTGAATGCGGTTGGCCAGAGACTCGGCACTGAATCCGCCAAAGACCACACTGTGAATCGCCCCGATGCGCGCGCAAGCAAGCATAGCGGTGACCAGATGCGGGATCATGGGGAGATAGAGCGTTACCCGGTCCCCTTTCTTCACCCCCAGTTTCTTTAGCACCTGGGCCAGTTTGTTAACTTCGTAAAAGAGATCCTGATAGGTGAAGGTGCGGCTGTCGCCAATCCGTTCTCCTTCAAAGATAATGGCGGCCTTGTTGCGTCGCCAGGTTTGAATGTGGCGGTCCAAGCAATTATAGGAGGCGTTTAATTTCCCGCCCTGAAACCAGGCAATACGGCCCTGGTTAAAGTCACCTTCCAGGGTCTTCTCCCACGGGGCATGCCAGGACAACAGTTCCATGGCTTTCTCTGACCAGAATCCTTCCGGATCCTGGATGGATCGTGTATACAGACGGTCATAGGCCTCGCGTCCAGAGACCCGAGCCTGGCGCCGAAAGGCCTCCGGCACAGGATATCGCTCCTTTGGATGATTCATTTCCTGGCGCATCATTCCCTCCTTCCATAATCGATAACAGGCCCCACCATAGAGTGCATTTCATCGGGCGCAACCGCCCGGATGGCCCGGCCATAGATGTCATGGAGCACGTCCAGAAAAGTCCGGTATCGAATCAGCACCCGGCTCTCGTAGTGCGTCACCAGGTCTTCCATCCTCATGATCAGCCGCAGGTATCGCTCGTCACTGAGGGCCTTTGAGAGGCTGGCAAGGTCCAGGGCAAGGGCCTCAGAAAATAACTGAGGCCCGGAACCGATCATGAGATGCCACCCGGAATTCACCGCCAGACCAATAGCCTCCATCTGCGGGAGGTATATTTCCCGCATGAAGCGATTATAGGCCTCCTGTTCCCCGGGGAGGACATCCCAGGCCTGGACAAGTTTTACCTCTCCCTGTGAAGGTGCCTCCCGCCGGCGCCCGGTCTTCCATTCGGCAGGCTCAAGCACACGACTCGAATAGCCCGTCACCAGGTTCATAAACCGGGTCAGCATTTCCCGAAACCCCTCGTCACAAAGTGCCCTTTCCACCTGATCCAACGACGCGGCCAGGCTCTCAATAAGGATATGAGGCCCTCGTCCCATGAGGGTATACCATCCCGAAACCACCTCCAGACCTAAGGCTTTCATGTTAGGCTGGAACTCCCAGGTAATAAAGGAGGCATACTCCTGCTTTCTTCCCGCAACAGGATCCCAACTCTGCACAAATTTGATCGGTTCCATATATCCTCCCTATCCGGCTGCATTGGATTTACAGAAATCGTAATGCGTTTACAAAACTGCTTAAGAGCAAAAAACGTAGATCCTCAGAACCTGATTTTGCTTTTACCGCATTCCTTTCATTCAGGCAAGGCCCCATGATTCAATAGGACTTCATATGCGAATTTTCGCTGTGCTCCATTTCTTCGATCATCTTTTCTCTGCCTATCACCCGATTAGGTATAAGCCCTTTGGGCACATGGAAGGTGCTCTTTTGAGTCGGAGTTGTAATAGTTGAACCCTTCAAGTCTCCCATCAAGATAAGAACAGACAGCATCATCAATTCCTTCGATAGAAGTGCTGATACAGTCAACACCACGAGACGATATCTTATCCACTGAATCCTTGCCAAAGGTTCTCCCCATAAACAGACTGCAATCCCCCAGTAGGTGAATAATTGCCTCGGCCTCCCCATGCCTCTTCTTTGTCTTTTGGCCTTCAACGTGGGGATTGTCCCTCACCTCTCTACCCACAACTTCAGCATTGAGTATCTCAATCACCACGAAATACCTGCTCCCACCGAAATGACCCTTGCGGACAGTCTTTCTGTCATCCGTTCCAATGGCTATTTTCATCTTTTATCTCCCGTATTTTTAGCAGTTCAGCCCGTGGCATAGGACATGAGACACATCTTTCTCCTACCAGGGGCAGAGATCCGTTACCCTTTTTCCTGCATCTCATGAAGCTGATCAAAGAATTCCTGATACCGGGAACCTGTGAACGGTCCCAGTTTTTTTTACCCTCCCCGGGTTAAAGCAAGGGGTATCTCCTTTGTAATTCCTTCTATTTCAATATCTATGCCAGCGTCAAAGCATTTCTGCTTTAAAGAAACGATTCCAAAAGGCATGCCATTAACAACCCGTAAATACTCCCAAAATTGATTAAACAATGAAGGAAATGGAAAAAATGAGGTTGATATGCAAGCAGGTCAACCCATCACCATAGCGTTACTTAGATCCCTTGTAACGTTTAGTAGCGTTATGGTAACGTTGCTTTTCGAGGCTTATGGGCAAATAGTGAGAAGTTTCTCTTCGGCATCATTTCAAGTAAGATTGTTAATCATGCACGGGATTGCACGGTCTGGGAGGTGGAATGATATAAAACCTTTGAATCGATAAACCAACTTACTCCGCCGTCAGTCCCATCCTTTTACTTCTTAGGGCCTTGCTTATCTCAAGATAGAGAAATCCTATGCTGCTAAGCATTAGGACCGTTAGGAATTCTACAAAATTTAATGGGGCAGTGCCGAATAGAGTGCTCATTGAAGGAAGATAGACGGCACTACATGCTACAATAAGTGAAATGAGAGTCGCAGCGATTAAAGCCTTGTTCTTGAATAAACCCACCTTTATTGAAGGGAAGATTGTGGACCTTGAGGCAAATGCCTGGTATAGCTCAAAAAAGACTATCGTAAAAAAGGCAAAGGTTCTTGCTCGTTCTATATTTCCTGTTCTATGAAACTCGACCAAAAATAGGCTTATTGCCACTATTGTCATCAAGAGGGGGTATCCGATCAGGAAGTTGCCAAGACCGCTTTGGATTTTTTCATTTCTTCTTCTCGGCTTCCTTTTCATCGCATTGGGCTCAAAAGGATCAATGCTTAATGCCGTCGCCGGCAGCCCGTCGGTCACGAGGTTAATTAACAGAATTTGAGTAGCGGTTAGTGGAGCCGGGAATCCGAGTATCAGGAGAATGAAAATTATGGCAACTTCTCCAATGTTTCCTGAAAGAAGGAATCCAAAGAACTTTCTTATGTTATCAAAAACTCCTCTGCCTTCCTCAACAGCATTTACAATGCTTTCGAAGTTGTCATCTGTTAATATCATGTCTGAAGCTTCCTTGCTCACATCGGTTCCGGTGATGCCCATTGCGATTCCTATATCTGCCTTCTTTAGCGCAGGAGCATCATTAACACCATCCCCGGTCATTGCAACAACGTTGCCCTTCTTTTGAAGGGCCGTTACAATCTTTTGCTTATGTTCCGGGTTAACCCTTGCATAGATTGCTATTTCCTCTACAATTCCCTCAAAGTCCTCATCACTCAGTTTTTCAAGGTCGTTACCGGTGATGCTCCTTCCATTAATCCCGATCTCATTAGCTACCGCAACAGCAGTCCCCTCATAGTCACCTGTGATCATTACAACCTTTATACCTGCTTCATGACATTCTCTTACGGCCACCTTTACCTCTTCCCTTGGAGGATCGATCATTCCTTGTAGACCGACAAAGACAAAGTCTGTCTCGTCAGTTTCCTGGAATTCTTCAGGATCTTTTATTTCCCTGAATGCGAAGCCTATAACCCTTAACGCTTTTTTACTGAATTCAAGGTTTGTTTTTAAGATCAAAGCTCTCTTCTCTTCTGTAAGAGGAGTTATTTTTTTGTTGGAATAATAACTACTGCACAGATTCAGTATCACATCAGGGGCACCTTTCATGTATCCAAAGTATTTATCTCCAACCTTGTGTATGGTGGTCATCCTCTTTCTTTCGCTGCTGAAAGGAATTTCATTCAGTCGGGGATGCTCTTGATTGAGCTTTTCAGTGTCTATCTTTGCCTTTCTTGTAGAAACAATTAAGCACCCCTCAGTTGGATCCCCGATACATTTTTGATCTTCAATCTTTGCATCATTACAGAGGGCTCCTATTTCCAGAAGAAGCCTGAAGCTTGCAGGCTTTTCAGGAAAATCGCCTGCTGAGCTGTAACCTGACCCTGTAACCTCAATGATTTGATCGTTGGCAAATATCCTTTTAACGGTCATTTCGTTATGTGTCAGGGTGCCTGTTTTGTCCGAGCAGATAACGGTTGTGCTTCCCAGCGTCTCAACGCTTGGCAGCTTTCTTATAAGAACTCTTTTCTTAAGCATTCTTCTGAGCCCCACTGCAAGGCTTATGGTTACGACCGCCGGCAGGCCTTCAGGGATTGCGGCAACAGCTAAGGCAACTGATATGGTGAATATCTCAAGAAAGTTTGAGCCCATTAAAAGACCTGATGAAAATACAAGGGCACAGATTATCACTGTGATGACACTTAGCAGCCCTCCCATTTTGGCAAGTTTTTGCTGCAAAGGGGTTTGTTCTTTTTCCGTTTCCTGGATAAGCCTGGCAATTTTTCCAATTTCCGAATTCATACCCGTTCTAATGCTGACAGCCCTTCCTTTTCCTTTTGTAATGATGGTTCCTGAGAACAGCATGTTTTTTTGCTCGGCAATTTCCTTTTCGGCAGTCAGTTTCTCACTGGTTTTTTTTACCGGGAGACTTTCTCCAGTAAGGACAGATTCCTGCGCCTCAAGCATTACGGCTTGGATAATTCTGGCATCGACCGGAACTTTATCCCCTTCTCCGATTATCAGAATATCTCCCGGAACGACTTCTGATGAATCAATCTCTATTATTTTACCGTCCCGGAAAGTTAATGCTTTCAGGTTTGAGAGCTTTTTTAATGCATCGATTTCTTTCGCCGCATTATACTCTTGTATAAATCCAAGAATCGCATTAATAATCAGGATGGTCAGAATAACAATGGCATCTACCTTTTCGCCGAGGAAAAACGAAATGACCAAAGCGGCCAGGAGCACCCATACGACCGGAGAGTTGAATTGTTCGAGTAAAATTATTATCGGAGAAATCTTCTCCTTTTCTTCCAGAATGTTTCTCCCATAAGTTTTCAGTCTTGCGGTGGCTTCGGAAGAGGTTAAACCCTTATCAGTCGTGGTCAACTCATTCAAAACTTGATCGGTTGTGTGATTGGAAGGGGAAAAGACGTTTTCTTGCATTAAGAGTATTGCCTTCCTATATTCTAAGCGTTCAAAGGTTCAGAGTTTTGAAAGTTCCCTGCCCGCCGGGCGGGGAACATTTAAACCCGTGAACGGTCACGCATTTACATGCCCACTCCATCAATTCTCATCCCGCACTCGGGACATTTTCCATCCTGTAAACGATTTTCTATGAGTTCCAGTCCATTTCGCTCAATGAGCAGGGCCCCACAGGCATAACAATGAGTGTTTTCACCTCCTTCACCAGGCACATTGCCTTCGTATACATAATGCAGACCCTCTTCCATACCGATGTTACGGGCGCGGCGGAGCGTAGCCACCGGAGTCCGCGCTCGGTCCATGAGCTTATATGTAGGATAAAATTGGCTGACGTGCCATGGTATATTGGGATCAACGCTTTTCACATAACGAGCTATGTCACGCAGTTCTTGCTCTCCATCATTTAAGCCAGGAATAATGAGTGTTGTCACTTCCACCCATACATCAAGCTCTTTCATCAGTTGGATCGTTTCTAACACAGGATTGAGCCGCGCTCCGCAGACATCTCTGTAAAATTTGTCAGTAAAGGCCTTTATGTCGATGTTAATGCCATCCAAATACGGCCCAATTTCACGGGCCGCTTCAGGGCTCATATAGCCATTGCTAACAAATACATTTTTGATCCCTTCCTTTTGGGCTGAGATAGCAGTGTCATAGGCAAATTCGTAAAATATAGTCGGCTCAGTGTATGTGTACGCGATCGTTTCACACCCAGCCGCTTTTGCCGATGCGACAATCTGTTCGGGCGTGCGGTCCTGGCCGACGATCTTGCCCCCGTGTGCATGCGGGTATTGAGAGATATCAAAATTCTGACAGTGCTTACAGTGGAAATTGCAACCCACCGTTCCGATGGAGAACGCTTTTGAGCCGGGCAGGAAGTTAAATAAGGGCTTTTTCTCTATAGGATCGATGTGCTCGGCGATGATCTTGCCGTATACAAGGCTATAAAGGGCTCCGTTTCGGTTTTCCCTCACACCGCAAATACCCCTTTTGCCTTCATGGATCTTGCAGCGATGGCTGCACAAATTGCAACGCACCCTGTTTTCGGACATCGCTTCATAAAACATTGCTTCCTTCATAATCTTACTCCTGATCATTTTTCTGCTGAAATGGCCCTCTTGTTTCTCGGATGGACAGGAGCTTGGCAATGTCGGAGCAGCCATATCCGGTTCACCTTCGATTCTATTGGCCCGGAGTCATTCTCATTTGCTCACCCCAGCGTCGCACCAGCAGGGC
>Ga0208905_1000853_pt1 | contig 15434 bp, 11 predicted proteins | sample AntAceMetag02UKS_FD_184776 | JGI IMG/M metagenome (GOLD analysis project Ga0208905, IMG submission 184776) | Saline lake microbial communities from Ace Lake, Antarctica - Antarctic Ace Lake Metagenome 02UKS (SPAdes) (version 2) | ecosystem: Environmental > Aquatic > Non-marine Saline and... | reverse complement strand
ATCAAGCAGAGCCAGGCAGCAATTAATAATCTCTATAATACTCTCAAGGATATTGATTACTTGAATCTGGAAGACCAGCCTCACTACACCGCTTTGCAGGAAAAACTAAAAGCCCAATTCATGGAAGTGATGGATGATGATTTCAATACTGCTCGAGCTCTGGCTATCATCTTTGAAGCAGCCAAAGAAACAAAAAACACTGACCTCTGCCTTTCTGACAGAACTGCCTATGCCAGATTAATGGTGGAACTCGGTGAAGTACTGGGATTTTTCCGCAACCTGAAAGAAAAACTTACAGAAACAGCTAATTTTTCAGCCAAAACAGCAGGATTGATAGAAATGCTGATCAAATACCGTAACGAATTCAAAAAAGCCAAAAACTGGGAATGGGCAGACCGCATCAGAAATGACCTCTCCGAACTAAATATAAAACTAAAAGATACAAAAGATGGCACTGAATGGGAGATTGAAGAATAGAAGAATCATCCCCTCCAAAACCTTCCGGATGGTCACCAGACCTCCAGAATGGTTGACACCTGTCACCGCAGATTCCACCCAGCTAAGCAGGAGTTCTGAACTGTACCCAGGGCAGGACTCCTGGCGACCGTTAATTCCTGCCTTAATCCCTAAATATAATCAGTCGCTGTCGTCCAGAACTCTTGCCCCGAGTACGGTTCAAAAGTCCTGACTTGCCTGCGTTTAAGTTCATCTTACATTTTTTCGTGTTATTCTGCGGCTTTAGTGGTTGATAATCTTCTCTTTTTTTTAACCACGAAAACCACCGTTACCATCAAAAAAACTGTCCAACCATTTGGAAGGTTTATTCCTGCTCCCTCACATCTACTTTCATTACGGGATACGGAATATTTCCACCACCCGTTGAGCTGTATTACCATCCCATTTATCGGGGATCTTACCTTTTTTGATCTTACCAGCCAGTATTGCTTTTGCGGAATTTACTATTTCTTCTGCCTGGAGTGGAATTAATTGATTAGTTCCTTCTGTGATAGTTATTGGTCTTTCGGTGTTCGGTCGCAAGGTGAGGCAGGGGATCTGGAACCAGGTGGATTCTTCCTGCACTCCCCCACTATCGGTGATGATAAATTTGGCTTCCATTTGCAGTTTAATAAAATCATAATAACCTGCCGGCTCGATCAATAGCAGATTGCTGATGGCAGCCACTCTCTCATCCAGCCCAAAAGCAGTAAGCTGTTTTCTGGTGCGCGGATGGATAGGAAACACCAGTTTAACATCTTGGGAAATCTCACTGAACGCAGTCAAAATAGCATCCAGTCCCTTATAATTATCCACATTAGCTGGTCTATGCAAGGTAATCAGACAGTAATCATGTTCTTTGATTTTAAGTTTATTCAGGATATCCGAAGCTTTTGCTTTATCTTTAAACTCCCATAAACTATCGATCATGATATTGCCAACTCGAAATATCTTTTCCGCAGCCACACCTTCAGCCAGCAGATTTCTATCCGCATCTTCCGAAGGGGTAAGCAGCCAGGTGGCAATGGAATCCGTCAGCAGCCGGTTGATCTCTTCCGGCATGGTTCTATCAAAAGAACGCAGTCCAGCTTCCAGATGGGCGACAGGGATATGCAGTTTCACTGCATCTATCGCACAGGCAGCAGTGCTGTTCACATCACCTGCTACGATCACAATATCTGGTTTATCTTCCAACAGTGCCTTTTCATAACGTTCCATGATTCGCGCGGTCTGTTCACCATGCGTGCCCGAACCCACTCCCAGATAGATGTCCGGCTTGGGCAATCCCAAATCCTTAAAAAAGAAATCACTCATTCGCTGATCATAATGCTGACCCGTATGTATTAGTTTCACCTCAAATTCTGCCGGATATCTGCTAAATTCCCGATATAATGGTGCCATTTTCATAAAATTTGGTCTCGCACCCACCACCAGATGTATTTTCTCTTTCACTTTATATTTCTCCATTTATTATCTGACAATCACACCGCCACCCAGCAATTCATCATTACGATAAAATACTGCTGACTGACCAGGTGTAACTGCCCTCGCAGGTTCTTGCAATTTCACCAGAAAAACTTCACCCAGGAACTTCAATTCTGCCACTTCAACAGCAGGACTGTTATATCTAATCTGCACCATAAGCTCTGCGGCGTCTTCCGGAATATCTGCTATCCAGTTCACTTTATTGATCTCAAATTCTGCTCTAAGCAGATCATCTTTATCTGAAGATACTATTAACTGATTTGTAGCAGTATGCAGCCCGATCACAAAAAGCGGAACATTTAGAGCAGTATGCAGCCCTTTCCGCTGCCCGATAGTATATAAAGGCAGCCCATTATGCCTGCCGATTAACTCTCCATCCGATAATATTATATCTCCCGGTTCAAATGGTATTTTATCTTTTAGGAAATCCTCATAATGATCTTTGATAAAGCAAATTTCCTGGCTCTCATTATGGATCGATACTGGGATCTGATTATCTATTATTATCTGCTTTGCATCTACCTTTGTCAATTCAGCTAAGGGGAATAACGTTTTTGATAATTGCTTCTGACTCAATTGCCACAGCATATAAGACTGGTCTTTACGAATATCATTAGATCGATATAGATGAAATATGCCTTGAGATTTCATTAACTTGATATAGTGGCCGGTTGCCATCTTCTCAATTCCAAGCTCGTTGATTGCATCCAGCAACTTACCCCATTTGATCACCCGGTTGCACAAAGTACAGGGATTGGGAGTTCTGCCTGCCTGATATTCGCAGATAAAATCCTTCATCACGGTCTTAGAGAAGCCTTCCTGTAGATTGATAACTTCATGTGATATATGCAGAGCTTTGCAAACTTTTGCTGCCTGATGAACTACTGCCTCAATTCCTTCCTGCTCACCAAAACCCAGCTCATGATCAGTAAAATGACGCATAGTGACGCCCACTACTTCCCAGCCCTGTTTTTGCAGCAGCCAGGCAGCAGCACTGCTGTCTATTCCCCCGCTTAAGGCAACGGCTATACGCATATATGTTTCCGGTTTAGCCCTTCATCCTCTTAATATCAGCACCCAGAGAAGTCAGTTTATTCTCAAAATTCTCATATCCTCTATCAATATGATAAATTCTTGATATCTCGGTAGTTCCCTGGGCAGCCAATCCCGCCAGTACCAGGGCAGCACTTGCCCTCAGGTCAGTAGCCATTACAGGTGCTCCTGAAAGCGTTTTAACTCCCTTCACTCTTGCCAGATTACCTTCAACCTTGATATTAGCATCAAGCCGGTTCAATTCCGCTGCATGAGTAAATCTATCGGGGAAAATCCCTTCTTCAATGATGCTTTCACCATTGCATAATGTCATCAATGCCATAAATTGCGCCTGAAGATCTGTGGGAAATTCAGGAAATGGTGCTGTTTTGATATTTACTGGATTTATAATATCACCTGGTTTGATCGTGATCTTATTTCCTACTATATCAAATCCACAGCCTGCATGCTTGAGTGTATCAAAAAATTCTCCCAGATGATTGGGAACGCAATTAGTTACAGTGATCTCGCTGCGTGTGATAGCCCCAACAATCAAAAATGTTCCTGCCTCGATCCGGTCAGAAAGCATCTCAGTCCTTACGGGATTCAGTTTAGCCACCCCCTTGATAAGTAAATGACTGGTGCCGACACCTGTAATATCAGCTCCCATTTGCTTAAGGAATTCCACAAAGGATTGTATCTCAGGTTCAATAGCACAATTATATAGATTTGTTTCACCCTCAGCCAGCACTGCTGCCATCAGTGAATTAGCCGTAGCTCCCACACTCACCTTTCTAAAGGTGATATCTGCCCCTTTCAATTTCTCGCATTCAGCGATGATATACCCATGCTCTATCTTAATATTTGCACCCAGCTTTTCCATTGCCATCAGATGCAGATCAACGGGTCGCGTTCCAATAGCACATCCACCCGGAAATGATACTTTTGCTTTACCAAATCTTGCTAATAGTGGTCCTAACACATAGATGGAAGCTCGCATCTTACTTACCAGATCATAAGGTGCTTCCCAACCATCAAGTTTGGTGGTATCAATATAGATCCTGCCCTTTTCCTGCTCTATCTGAGCACCCAGCATCCGCAATAGATGTCCCATCAGTTTAATGTCTATCAAATTCGGTATATTCTCAAGTACGAATTCTCCGCCTGCCAATATCGTGGCTGCCATCACCGGTAAAGTAGCATTTTTAGCTCCACTTACTGCTATCTCTCCACTTAATTTCTTCCCGCCATTAATGATAAATCTATCCATGTTTTTTCCTTTTACTTATCCTGATATCTTTTGCGATATCAGGATATTTATTGCATCCAAACAATGTTTATTAGACCAAAGCATTAGGATTTTTTATTGCTGGCAGGTCAATAAAGTTTTTTCTCTAACTATTATTTTACCTTATTTTTTCTCAAAATCAGCCATTTTCAAAACGTGTTTTCAATCAGCTAAATGCAATATCTAATTCCCAGATTTCCCTGATTCATACTATTACCCCCATTTTCCTCACCCATTTCCCTCCTTAGGAGCAGTTATTTTGTAACTTACTATTATACTTATATTTATGTGGATATTGTGAAAATATAGGGAAAATGAACATAATTAGCTGATTAATTATCAAATATTTCATGGTAATATTACTATTACGATAAAATCTTATTTATGGAAATATTGATACAAATTCGTTAGCTTACTGAATTATTACAAATATTTAGAATGAAATTTGTTAATGTATTTACTATTTATGCAACCAGTGAGAGACCAGGATATTGATAAAATTTTTGATGTCACGCAGATGATTTATGTGGCTGGTTTCATTTCCATATACAGTATCGATATCTGTATCTGCGATGAGATATTTTGCTCTTGCCATTTTCAGGAGTATCTCAGTTTCGAACTGGTAGCGGGAGGAAACAAGGTTCATATTCATAACAGGTTCTAGATAATAAAGCCGGTAGCCGCATTGGGAATCAGTAACTTTTTGTCTGACAGTGATTGAGACCATGAAGCTGGTCAGTTTATTAGACCAGATGCGGGGTAATGGCATTAAGCGTGGATTGAAATCCCTTTTTCCTATAACCATGGCTGACTTTGTCTGCTGCTGTCTGGAGATAAATTCCGGCAGGTGGCAGGGTTTGTGCTGTTCGTCACTATCGATGGTGATGGCAAATTTATATCCTGCCTGCCAGGCGTTTTTCATTCCTGCAAGTAGAGCAGCACCTTTTCCGCGATTTTGTTCAAATGCTACCAGAGTGATCCCCTGGTTGCGGCAGATTTGAGCTGAATTATCACTTGAGCCATCATCTACAGCGATTATCTGATTTACCGGAAAGTGTTCAAGCAATTGTGAAATCAGCGAAATAAGGTGCTTTTCACTGTTATATACCGGCATTACAATAGCAGTGTTTTCTATATTAGCATCAGTTGCGGGATAATTGTATTTATTTTCGGTCATTTCTAATCAATTTATTTTGAACCTTCAAAAATCACATCAGGAGTAATATTATATTTTTTTAGTAGAGCCATGAAATCTTCGACACTTACCAGTAATTTTCCGTTTTTCTTTTTACTAAATGCATTTTGAATTTCCTGAGGCATGTCTTTTAGAATCAAACTGCCTATTTTTCTGATAGGCTTGGGAAACCTTATCACTTGAAAAGTATGTGATTTAATGATCCTGATCATGAAAGTATAACCACTTGCCTGTTTTTGCTTGCCATGATAGAAGATTTTGATCAGATATTCATTATTTTGCTGATAAAAGACTTCATAGTACTGTTTTTTATAGAAAGGAATAGTAAAATCGGGTGGAATTTCCAAAGATGGAGCCAGATAACTTTGCACCGGCTGCCAGTCATTATCCTGAGCACATTTCTGGAATCTCTGGGCAAAATTCAATATATTCTTATTAAGATGCGCCCCAACTATCTGGCTTCTCCCTTTTGTCACTCCCCGCTGAAGATTTATCCAGGCTGTGATATCACGTTTAATAGTGTATATCCTTTTCCTAAGCGTTTCTGGATTGAGGGAGAATTTTATTGCCAGATCCTGATAATCAGAATTGCTGTTTATATATTCCATAAAAAGATCCTGGTCTTTTGGGGAGATGTATTCTGAAGGTATTTGTGAAATCAGCTTTTCAAATGAAATTATTTCATCATTATTAAGATCTTCCAGTTTTATAGCAGATAACACATTGAGCTCAGTCTGCAATTTGCTCAGCATTTTACGGTAGGAAGTTTTTTTTCGCATAAATTCATAACATTTATTGCGTGCAGTTCCTAATATCCATGCTTCAGGTATCTTAACCTTTTCCAGATTCATGATCAGCTCAATAATAACGCTTTGACTAACGTCCTGAGCATCAGCTTCGTTCTGGAGATGATAAAGGCACTTGCTCTGAGCAAGTGTCATCAAAGCCTGCAGCCCGTGGTCATCAATTTCGTGGCTTATTTCCATATATTTCTGAATTTGCTCTTTTTAATATTTATCAGTTCAAAATAATTACTTTACCTGTGGCTTCTGCAGATTTCCCTGAAAGTGAACTTTTTGCTTTCACTTTATAGAAGTAGGTATTATTTGCGAGCCTGTCGCCATCAGCATCATGGCAATCCCAGGCGATCTGATTATATCCTGTATCTGCATTTGCAGGGATTACTTTAATCTTTTTACCGGAAATAGTATAGATAGAAATACTCACATCAGCAGCTTCCGTAAGGATGAAGGTGAAATATCCTGATTTTGACATGGGGTTAGGATATGGCAGCATTTTACTGATCGAGATACTGCTGCTGGAAGCAATTCTGAAATCAATGGAAGCTACAGCGGGGCTGCCGAAATTATCATACACAATCAGCTTAAGGTTATGATCTCCGACTGGGAGAGTTTCAAGCTGCCAGGTTAAGGTACCCTGGGTGTAAGATTCTGAGTTATAAAGAAAACCTTCAGTAACATCAATCAAGTCTTCTGGATCATCACTGTCATCCAGAAGTATCAGTATGCTTTTGCCGGCACTGCCAGATACATTGATCCCATTTTCATCAGATATCTCAGCAATGAGCTGAGGAGCTTCTGACACAGTGTCACCACTGCGGAAATTTTCAGAATCCAGAAATACGGTGATCATCGGGACATCATCATTGGCAACATTCAAAGTAGATTCAGAATACTTGATATTATTGAGACTATTCAGCCAGTCACCATTCTCATCATGTGTGAGAGTGATTATTTCTCCGTAATCTCCAGCGATAGCATCATCCGGGACGATGAAGGTGGTGCTGTATAATCCAGCCTGTATATCCACTTCACCGCGAAAAACTCTATTTGCCTTGCGCAGATAATCGACTTCATATACTGCCGTTGTATCAGAAGGAAGTGAATTGGAATAATGAATAATTTGCGGACTGTCTGTGACTATTGTTTCGCCAATGGAATCCAATCTGGAAGAGCCAAAATCTCCCTGAAAGGATACAGTCTGTCTGTGCAAAAGAGAATCTGGCAAACCACTAACACTGCCAATCCTGATCGGGAAGGGCAGATAAATTAGCGGGTCACCAAGATAATTATATTTATTACTGTTTGAGATACTTGCCGAAGAATTGTTTTTGGCATATTGCAGTGCCTTTCCAGTAGTAAGCCCATCATTATACAAAGCGTCAAAATAGTCTCTCATCAACTGGTAGTTGGAGGTGGGACCAGAGGATTCTGAGGCAGCAATCGAACTGATAGCTCCACCATCATCGGCAAAGAGGATCACTTCTGCCATGCAATCATTTCCAATCTCGTCAAATTCTCCCACGTTACAGGAAGCAGCAACGAAATGTGTAAGATGCTGGTAATTTTGCAGAAGCTGAATATCGCCAATACCGAAGTAGTCTTCATCACCAAGATTATTCCAGGCTCCATGACCAATATAATAGGAGATCAATATTCCATCATTGATCAAATCTATAATATCAGTAGTAGCTTCCGGCTTGCTCTGATAAGCATCAAAGGGATATTCCAGACCATAGACCTTCTCTATTAACCTGCCATACAGCACTTCTGCCGTATCCTCCATTCTGAGTGTATGATTCATACCTGATGCCGGTGAAGTACCTTCCAGACCACCGGTTTTATTTTCGTCATCAGCAATAAGCAATATTTTATTCTGCCACCAGCCCTTTTCCAGTTCATCATAATAATCATGAACTCTTTCCAGATATTTATCCAGCATGTGCTCATTTTGAGCCGGGATTCTGCCAATCGCCAGTTCGGGATGTCTATCAAGATTAAAATCCACAAAGAAATCATCACTGGTTACACTAGACCTGTCATAAGTAATAATTTTGTTTTTTTCTGTTGAATTTTCAAAACTATAGGTACCAGAACCCAGCAGTAATACATATTCCAGACTGGGATTTGCTTGATAGTAGTCCTGGAGAAAGTCCTTTATTGCGCTGGGATCAGCTATACCGCTGCTCTGGTCAGCAAAAATATCTTCCTGGATTACCACTGCCGTCTGCACATTGAAATATTGCAAATGCATTTCGATCAATTCATCTGCCTGGGTTTCAAAATAATCCTGAGGTCTGATCATTAGACATTCCACAGGACGGCTTGAGCGCTGAGACTGCAATCTTTCACTGATATTATCAATCTCTTTATAACTGGAATTATCAATTTCAGTCCGGGCAGGTTCCTCAGGGAAATCACCTGCAAGAGCCAGCCAGAGTACTGTACCTGATCCTTGATAATCAAAGCAAACTTGATCTTCCAGAATATTTAGGGGTATTTCCTGCTGAAAATAATTGGTTTCACCATTCTGCACTTTAGGAATCAATCCGAATAGCCGTAAGGTATTTAAATCAGCAAAATCAGGTAAAATGCTCAATTCTTCTGCTGTAAGGCAGTAAAAGCCGAATCTGGAAATATCTAATTGATACCAGAATTGAGTTTTATCCCAGTCAATGCCTGTTCTGGAGAAAGGACGTGCCTTTCGCCAGTAGCGTGCCTGTTGATAATTGGCAATAAAATCCTTATCCAGCCAGGCTTTCTCGTAAGGAGATGACTCTCGCCAGTTCGTGTTGCCAATGATCTCAATCTCGATTTCAAATTCCTCATAAATAGTGAGACTCTGAGTGCGATGATCATAATCACAGGGAGAAATCGTCAGAGGAATTATTGTGAAATCCCTGAGATAATTTACCTCACCTGCTACTGCCAGTTCAGAATCATAATCCTCATAAAGCGACTCATTGATAGATGATATAAAGTCATTGGTCTTTCCGGCAGGAATGATCGTTGGTGCTGGTAGAAGCGGATAGTTCAATTTTATTGTTTTACTTTTGATAATTCTGGTATTAAATTGTATCCTGCCAGCAGGTGGAACTGCAATCCGGATCGTTTTATAAGGTGCCTCTGGTGCTCCGGGAATATCAGATATAGTCCATTCATCCAGATCTGCATCTATTTCAGTGAAGTTTTGATTTTCAATTATTGAAGCGGGAAACGTGACGTGATAAGTAAGCTGGTCAGGTGTATCAGCAGTTTTAACTACAGATGCAGATAAACTGAATATCGCTGCCAGCATGACCATAATAATGGCTTTTTTCAAAAAGACCTCCAGAATTCAATTCAAAGTTCTCAAACAATACTTTCCTTACTATTGTCACAATTCAATACTGCAAAATATTGTCAATTATTTGGCGAAACAGGAGCTATCCTCGGAAGTAATCTCAATGGACATGATGGACATAATGGACGAAATGGACAGACTAAAATGAATCAGGCATCTCAATGTTTGATAAACCGACAAGTTAGGACAGACCTGCTTCTGGTGACCACCTATCCCTAATTTCCATTCAGTCGCTGTCGAAGAACTCCTACCCCGAGTACGGTTCATCCCGATGAATCGGGACTGACTTGCCCTGGTTTAAGATTCACATTACATTCTTTTCGTGTCATCTTGTCAGCCCTTGGCTGATTCGCGGTTTTCGCGGTTAAAAAATCTTACATCTCGTCCGCCTTGGGCGGATTACATTCCTGATCATAACTTCCACCCCCGCCCAGAGCAAGGATGCTCCGGTTACAACGATAATTTACAAACAAAACAAACTCAATAACCATCAGAATTACGCTATTATTCTTATTACACTGTAGGTGTTAATTATTTGTAGCAATATTATACCTAAAAAAAACACCCCTTACCCTGTAGGGGTTATATTACACCTAACCTGAGCGATTCTCATTTGCTCATATCATTAATCTCTTTAGCATCTTGAAGTTGCGAAAGGTTTTGAAATGCCATTAAGGTATTCCTGCAATTTTTCACAACTCAATCTGCTTAAAGATATTAGCAATCTTAATCAAAACATAATCGCTCAGATTAGGTTTAAATTTATGTTGACGTAAATATGTTATCAAAGAGAAAGTGATTTTTATCAAAAAGATTACGGCATAATGATGCCTTATGGAGGAAAAATGAGAAGAACTATATTATTAGTGATACTGGCAATACTGGGAAGTAGTGCAGTATATGCAGCATCTTTGAGCATAGCTTATATTGACACGGATAGAGTGATGATGGAGAGTCAGGACACGCAGGAAGCTACACAGCTTTTTCAGGCAGAACAGCAAGCCTGGCAGAATGAAGTGGCAGAAATGGATGCAGAAATCCAAAGACTGAGTGATGATTATGAACAAAAGAAAATGATCCTTAGAGAAGAAGGGAAAACTGAAGCTCAGAACAGGATCAAAGAGCTTGCGAACCAGAGAGATGCTAAAGTAAATGAGATATTTGGTGAAAACGGCAAAGCAATGCAGAAAAATGCAGAATTGCTGGAACCTATCCTGGTTAAATTAAAAAATGTGATAGAAGCGATCTCTACTGACCAGAATATTGATATCGTACTTGATGCCTCTACTGGTGGCATTTTATATGCAGTTCCCAGTCTGGATATCACTGATGAGGTAATAGAAAGAATGAATAAACTTACAGATGGTGAAACTGATAATTAAACATGAAAGTCTTTAAGTCAGAGTTTACTCCAGCTATTATTTCCCAGTGGATACCGGGAGAACTGGTTGAGAGGAAAACTATTAATCTGAATAATGTTTCAGAGCTTGAAGAAGCAAACGAAAAATCTATCTGTTTCTATCAGAATAAGGCATTTTATGATAAATTGCTTGAAACTAAAGCTGGCTTGATCTTTGTCCCTGCTGATTTTGATGCAAACCTGATACCTGATGCGAATCTTTTTAAAACAGAAAATCCTTATATTTTTTACATGATGCTGGTTCAGAAGTGGCTTGAACTGGATGAACCTTTATTAAAAGAGGAGCGTCATCCAAGTGTGGCTATTCATGAAACAGCCGAAATTGCAAAAGACGTGGAATTGGGTGAGAATACAGTAATAGCAGAAGGTGTAAAAATCGGCAGTGGAACCAGGATTGGTGCTAATTGCTATATCGGCATAAACGTGGAGATTGGAGAAAACTGTCATTTTTATGCTAATGTGAATATCTATGAAGATTGCCGGATTGGTAACCAAGTGATACTGCACAGTGGAGTAGTAGTGGGTGCAGATGGATTTGGCTTCCTGCTTCATCAGGGTAAGCAATTCAAATTACCGCAGGTGGGCAATGTTATCATCCATGACGATGTAGAAATCGGGGCTAATAGCTGCATTGATCGGGCAACTCTGGGCTCAACTGTAATTGGAACTAATACAAAAATAGATAATCTGGTTCAGATCGGACATAATTGCGTGATAGGTGAAAGCACGATCATCTGTGCTCAGGTAGGACTCGCTGGTAATACCACAATAGGTGACAGGGTCTATCTGGCAGGTCAGGTAGGTGCTGCTGGTCACATTTATATCGGTGATGAAGTGATGGTGGGTGCTCAATCCGGTATCGTCGGTGATGTTCCCGCTGGGAAAAAGATTTTTGGTTATCCTGCTCGTGATGCTGGATTAACCAAGCGAATTATGGCTGCTGAGAAGCATCTTCCGGAGATTGTAAAGTATTTTCGGAAGAAATTAAAGGAATCTGAATAGTATGAGAGAGTACAAAAGAACTATTAAAAGGGAAGTCAGTTACCGTGGTATTGGCTTACATTCGGGGGAGACATCAACCATAACTTTTAAACCAGCAAATGAAAATGCTGGAATAGTATTTGTTAGAACAGATATGGAAGGCAATCCTGAAATTCCGGCTGATATCGAACATGTTGTTGATATATCGCGCGGCACCACAATTGGGATTGGAAAAGCCACAGTTGCTACCATTGAGCATGTTCTGGCTGCTATCAAAGGTTTGACAATTGATAATATCAGAATAGAAGTTACCGGACTAGAAGTACCGGTTGCAGATGGCAGTTCCATAGTATATGTGGAATTGCTTAAGCAGGCTGGAATAGTGGAGCAATCCAGTATTCGTGAATATTTTGAGATAACTGAAGCTATCTCGTTTTCAGCACCCGCGGATAATGTAGACATCGTAATTGTTCCTTCAGACAGTCTTAAGATCACTTTTATGGTGGATTACCCGCATCGGGCAGTTGGCACTCAATATACCTGGATGCCTTCGCTCAAAGTTTTTGAGGCTGATTTTGCATCTGCAAGAACTTTCTGCTTCCTGAATGAAATCCTGGCACTCAAAGCTGCTGGATTGATCAAGGGCGGATCACTGGAAAATGCTATGGTGGTAGCCGATCCGGAAACTCCTTCTGAGCAGATACAGAAACTTAAAGATATTTTTCATATGGACCAGGAAATTAAAGTAAATTCCAGCGGTTTGATCAATAATACCCCGTTGCGTTATTATAACGAGTTCGTGCGGCATAAAGTGCTTGATCTGATCGGTGATATTGCCCTTTTGGGAGTACCTATCAAAGGACATATTCTTGCAGCAAGATCTGGGCATAAAACTAATGTGGAATTAGTTAAAAAGCTCAAGAAAATCTATATGAAGCAGCAGATGCAGATCCAGTATCAGAAAAAGCGTAACCAGAATATCGTCTTTGATATCAATGCTATCCAGCGTATATTACCTCATCGCTTCCCCTTCCTGCTGGTTGATAAAATAATCGAATTTGTCCCAGGCGAAAGCATTGTGGGAATCAAAAATGTAACTTCTAACGAGCAATTCTTTCAGGGTCATTTCCCAGGGCATCCAGTGATGCCAGGGGTTCTGATTGTGGAAGCAATGGCTCAAACTGGTGGGATTATGCTGCTGAATTCAGTAGATAATCCCCAGGAGAGCATAGCTTTATTTGCTGCTATTGATAATGTGCGCTTTAGGAAGCAGGTATTACCTGGAGACGTATTGCGCTTTGAATTGAAAGTGATCTCCATGAAGCGGGGATTGGCAAAAATGCATGGCGATGCCTTTGTGTTTGATACCAAAGTCTGCGAAGGAGATTTTATGGCAAAGATAGTTGAACGCTGACAATTAAAAAGATTTAATTTTTTTTAGGAGCTTAAATGGCTAATTATTTCCATCCTTCTGCAATCGTTGATAAATCTGCTGTATTAGGTGACAATAATAATATTGGACCTAATTGCATCATCGGAGAAGATGTAGTGCTGGGTAATGGTAATAGATTAATGTCAAATGTGCTAATCTATCGGCAGACTCGCATGGGTGATAATAACACCTTTCATCATGGAGCTTCAGCAGGTACTGACCCTCAGGATCTAAAGTATAATGGAGAACTCACCTATCTTAATATTGGCAGTAATAATACCTTTAGAGAATTTGTTACCCTTAACAGGTCTGCAACTATTGACGAGGATTCCTCTATTGGTTCAAATTGCCTGCTGATGGCATACGTGCATCTGGCACATAATTGTCATGTGGGTAATAATGTAATTCTGGCAAATGCAGTAAATCTGGCTGGTCATATCACTATCGATGATTTTACTTCTATAGGTGGCATGGTAGCAATTCATCAGTTCGTGAAAATTGGTAAATATGCCTTTATTGGCGGCAAATCAGGTATAAAAAAAGATATTCCTCCTTTCACCAGAGGTGAAGGATTTCCCTATGAACTTCATGGATTGAATACTGTAGGCTTGCAGAGGAAAGGTTTCTCTTCAGAAGATATTAGAGCCATCAAGGATATCTATCGAATTTTTTATCGCAAGGGATACAATACTGCACAGGCGATGGAAGAAGCTGAAAAAATAGAATCACCTACTTCCTGGCAGATAGAATTCATTGATTTCGTCCGTAATTCAGATAGAGGTATTTGCAGATAATTGCTTAGTTAATAATTTTTGTTTATAAAATAAAACCCCCAGGATTTCCTGGGGGTTTTTCTATTCTGTAATTATATTTACTTTCTCTTTCTTGCTGCTAAACGTTTATTGAAATATCCAACCAGAATCGGGCTGGCAATAAATATCGAAGAATATGTACCCACGATCACACCAATCAAAAGAGCAAAAGCAAAATCATTTATCACTGTGCCACCAAAGATATAAAGACATAATACTACCAGGAAAGTAGTCAATGAAGTAATAATGGTTCTGCCCAATGTCTCATTAATTGATTTATTGATAATATCCGCATATGATTGTTTACGGTACTTTTTAATGTCTTCACGGATCCTATCAAACACCACAATGGTATCATTAAGAGAATATCCCACGATGGTCAGCAAGGCTGCAACCACCGGCAGACTGATCTCTTTACCAAATATGGCAAATATACCTACTGTGATCATTATATCATGCACCAAGGCTGCAATAGCTGCAATACCAAAGGTGAATTCAAAACGCCACCAGATATAAATAATAATTCCTACTAATGCCCAGAATATTGCGAGAATTGCTTTACCTTTAAGTTCCTCACCAATACGTGGTCCCACTTCATCCTGCTGACGCACAAAAGTCTCAGGATTATAGTTATCTGGGAATTTATTTTGAAGGGTCTTAACTATACGATCACCCTTGGTAAATCCGGTGCGAGTTTCTTCATCACCAGTAACCTGAGTTTTGATCAATATCAGTCTTCTACCTTCCATATCATGCAATTCCTGTATTTCTGCATCAGTAATACCTTCATCACTTAGAGCCTGTCTGATATCTTCTATTGAAATCACTGAGGCTGATTCTGTGTTAGGTGTCATCTCAAGTTCCAATGACAATCCACCAGTAAAATCAATACTGTAATTCAAGCCACTGATGAACATGAAAATGATACCAATGATAATCACTATTGCTGATATAGTAAAAGCAACATTTCTTTTACCTATAAAGTCTATTTTAGTTTCGCCAAAAAATCTCATCATTCCCCCTATATACTCAGTTTGTCCCGGTTGACATTGGTGATCATACCATCAAAGATAGCTTTAGATAAAACTATCGCGCTAAACATTGAACCGACAATACCGATGGAGAGGGTTACTGCAAATCCTTTAATTGGG
>Ga0208905_1000852_pt1 | contig 15441 bp, 14 predicted proteins | sample AntAceMetag02UKS_FD_184776 | JGI IMG/M metagenome (GOLD analysis project Ga0208905, IMG submission 184776) | Saline lake microbial communities from Ace Lake, Antarctica - Antarctic Ace Lake Metagenome 02UKS (SPAdes) (version 2) | ecosystem: Environmental > Aquatic > Non-marine Saline and... | reverse complement strand
ACGGGAACAAGCCCTACGACTTGGACCAATGCTTCTTCGCTTAGAACTCAAGGCAATGTAGCTGACTATAATAGCAGTGGTGTTGGTGCTTATACTTGGGTCGATTGCTCAGGCAATGAGAATTATGCAACTAACAGTGGTGCGATAAGAACTAACATTCCATCGCAATATCCGAGTGTGGCTGTTCAATCCTTTACCACTGATGCCTCTATGACAGATGCTCTGCCGGCTGATTACTTGTTGAAGTACATTTGGGTCGAGAATAACTCTGCAGTGGCTGATACGCTTGATTTCGGTACTACAGCGATGGGTTCTGAACTTGCAACTGCTCAAGTCATTCCGGCAAGTGTAACAACTGTTATTACTTTGAATAAGGCAATCACAGCCGAAAGTGATGTATTTGTTTGGGACACTAATGGCAATGGCTGGGGTTCAACTCACTTAATTAAATTTGTAGGAGAGGATGTCAAATGAAAAAACTAATTTTAATCCTATTATGTGCCGTTCTCTTTTTGAGTGCGGCTGTTGTGCAACCTATTCCCAAGAAGGTTGATTATACGGTCCCGGATGGTCGGGTGGCTTTTGTCAATCTTTACGATGCCGAATACCTTGACAATGTTCGGGTGGTCCTGTTTGGTGATATATTCGATAAGGACAGCGTAATGCTCCAAAGCAACGCTTACTGGCTTGATAACCGGGCACCCTTCCTCGTTACATCTGAGGAGCTCGATAGCCTCTTAGCGTGGAGAAAATGACAATGGCAAAGTCAAAATTTATGAAATGGGTATTAAGACTTGCTGGAATCTTTGTTGCTGTTATCGTATTGACACTATTGCTACATGAAGCTGGGACAAACCAATATCTGCTGTATGGTGCTATCATTGCAGGGGCTATTGTACTGTCCATCACTGTATTTGAAATGGTAAAATATTTCAAGAATAAAGAGGGAAAGAAAGTGCAATTCTTCAATAATGATATGAAGAGTGTAGTGTGGGACCGTCATAATAAGATGCACTATTTCTTTGTTATGGTAATTACTGCTATCTCTGTCATTCCTTGGTGGATGGGTATTGCTATTATGACAGTATGGGAAATTGGCGATGGTTTTAAACCATGGTATTACGACTACGAACCGACCGGACATAAATTATTGGATTGGTTTAGGCGTGAATGTTTGTACTCAAATAAATTCAGCTTCCAAGACTTCTTTGTTTGGAACATTGCCGGGTTTGCTTGGGGCTTAATGTTCCGCAACTTATTCATATTATTGATTAAATAAGGGAATTGTGATGTTTATGGAAAAACTCAAATCGAATCTTGCTATCATTGTTTCTCTTATTGTCATAGTTGGTTTCCTTGCAGGTGCTTACGGTAAAGTATTCGCGATGGATAAAACAGCCACAGATGGATATGATAAAGCCAAAGCTACGGAAATAATTGTTGATGAAGTTAAGGCTGATACAGCCTCTAACGGTAAAGACATCGAAAACTTATTTAAACTTGCCACACTTCAAAACAAAAGCATTAATAAATTAACTGAAACGATGACAGCTAATAATAAAGAAACAAACGGTAAAATTACTGAATTACTCGTTGAAGTAAAAGGGCTCTCTGTTAAAATTGAGAACATGGAAAAGAATATTAAATAGATAGGAGTTTTATATGAAAAAAGGACTAAGAAAGTTATTGCTAGGATTAGCCGGGATAGGCGTATTATGCGCCGTTGCCATTACCACAAGAGACGCTTCTGTTGTCTATGGTACCGGAAGTATGATTTCAACCTTAGTGCTAGGCCTCGTTTGGGGTTATCGTGGTGAGTATAACAACGAAGACAAGTAACTAATTGGGCCTCGTATCGCTTACCTCCTTATACGGGGCCCTTTAAGGGATTAAAATGAAATTGACAGCCACACTATTACTTACCCTGAGAACTCGTCTCTCTGATCCGGACACAAAGCAATTCACTCAAGCCTACTTGCTCAATGAGCTTAATGTAGCGCAACAAGAAATTATTAACGAGCTAAGGCCGGAGTATTATGATAATATTGCCACAAAAGATACGCTCATCCTATTTGATGAGAATGGTGAATACGCTTTGCTTGATACTGTTCTTGGTGGTAAGGCCGGGATTAAAAAACTATTTTTATATCGCTTGGATGTTGCTAATAAAACACAAACAAAGGTTGTTGCTAGGGAACTAAGCGTCCAGGCCGTAAATATGATATTACAGAATGGTTATTATGAGGGTTCGGCCACAGAGCCAAGATATTATGTCCTTGGTGGTAAGGTTAAGATGTATGCCGGTGTAGCCAAAGTACAGGCCGCTGCAACTTCTGAAGGCATAACGATTATCGCTGCTTTATCAGGGGAAAAGTTTGCTAGTGGTGGATTGCTTGTTGATACATCAGACTACTATAAAGATTTTTATTTAAAAGCGCCAACTTCCGGGAACACATATAAAATAACTGCTTATGATAATTCTATTGCAAGATTTACGATTGGCGCACCTGGCATCTTGGTAGCGGATATTGCGGTTACAGAGTGGGAGCTCCTCACGCCTTACAAAAACAACTATTGTGGTGCCGGGTTATTATCTTCCGTACAACAACCAACCGATATGACGCTTGATGCTGGTAATGAATGTGAATTAAATGAAGCAATAATCCCAGCAATGTTATACCTTACGGAATCGGCCGTATGGGGCTCAGATGGTAAGGATAATAGGTCTGTTGTGAAATACAATAAAGCTATGAAACAAGTCGAAAAATTAAACCAAAAGGTAATACCTACTGACGGTGTAGGCCCTAGCGCAAGGAAGGATTAACTATGTTAGCTGCAACTGCGATGCTTATTGGCGGTGCTATCTCAGGTGGCGTTTCTCTTATACAGGGTATATCTCAAAATGCTAATCAGCGTAGAATTGCTGCTATACAAAGGCGGCAGGGTAATGAAATGGGTGCCTATTACGATAGCCAGGCCCGGCAAGCTGATATTGACTCGCGCGGATTTGGTGTATCTTCCTATGGAAAATTCCTTGCTGAACAATCTAGCCATGGTATTTACAGTGCCCGTGAAGAACAAAAATATTTAAGTAATGTTAATATGGAAACAGGTGCTCTGGCCACTGAAGCAAAGCAATCATACGCCGGTCATTTAGCCACACAGGGCCTAGAAGGTAGTGTTGCCGGTGCCCGTGGACTTGCCCAAATAGAATCTGAGAGAATGGGTGTTATCACTGACGCTCAAGAAGGACTACAATCATCTGAGAAAGCTGCTATGCTTGACGCTAAAGGTAAGTTTGCTCTTGGTGAAACACAGCGCGAAGAACGATATGGCCAGCTTGAGGACAGGTATAAACTTGCCGGTATTCAAGCCCGCTATGCCGGAGAACTTGGTGGAGCACAGTCGCAAGGACTTGGAAGCCAGGCTTTGATTGGAGGAATTGGCGATGCCGCTGGTGCGGTTGGTGATATAATTGGTGCCGGGTTTGCTGCTGATGATGTATCAGCTACATTAGGTGATATTGATACACAGCGTCTTTCAAAAGTAGAAGAGTTAAAACTAGAAAGGTTAAAACCAGAACCTAATCAAACTACAATACTTGCATTGGAATATGAAATAGACCTTTTAGTAAAGCAAGGCAACGATTTCATTAATAGTTCGAACTCGTAATCGGAGCATAAAATGGCAGATGGAATTAATAAATTCGCTGAATATCTAAAGACAAGGAACTCATTCGCTAGAGTAAGGAATGCTGAAAAAGCTATTGCTGCGTTTAGAGCTTTACCAACTAATGTAGGTTCTGCTCATTCGCAAGCATTAAAGGATGAATCCCGTTCTATTAGCAATAAAACAGCCGCATATAATCTAGGCCAGAAGAAAATCATTGACCCTATTAAAATTGATGCGGCCAAAACAACTAGAGACAGGGCTGAATTTCAGCTTGGTGAAGATAAACTCAATGCTCCAATCAAGCGCGAGACGGCTAAGATTAAAAATGAAATTGCAGAGCTCCAAAAAGAGGCACTTACAGCTCCGGCACAGAAGCCTCAAAAAGCATACTTCCGGGGGTTTGAATTTGAAGTTGACCCTAGTGGCGGTATCAATTTCTCAAAGGATGAAGTTGCTAGAGACAAGTATGACCAGAATGTGATATCAAAGACTGTTGGTGCTGGTACATATAGCCTAGTTGCTGAAGGCTCTACTAGGACTATCGAAGACCAGGTTCCGGCATTTACCTATCTTGAAATTGAGAAGGCAGGTGCCGCTCGATATGATAGAATGCTATCAATTGAGGCTATGAATGTGGCTCGTGAAATTGGTGTCAGCCCGGAATTTGCACATAAACAACTTGAGAAAACAGTTGAGTATGCTAAAATATATCAGGATGTTGTAGGTTCATTAAAAGGTACAATATTAGGCGGTGGCGCTGATTTTAACCTAGATAGAGAACTTGCGTATAGGGCAATGGATGCTGGCTTTGATGTTGATGAATTTGGTGATTTTATATATGGTGGAGAAGAAGGAAAATTAGGGAGCTATGGATTAAGAGACGCATTGAAATATGCTGATTTCTCATTAAATACATTAGGTAGATAGGACAAAGGTAGGTTATGGCAAACAATATTCCAAATGCGTTCAGGCAGGCAGTAGAAGATAGAAAGAACAAAGAACTTGCAGATAGAATGAAAGCAAGTGTTAAAACCGACAACAACCAATTAATCAGAGCCGGGACCGGTGCTAAATCTGAGAATGAAATTAGCCAGGCCAGCCAATCACCCATCGGTGGCGAAGATGCAATCAAAATGATATTTGGTGGTGCGTCTCCTACGGCCTCTATTGAGAAAGACAAAAACACTAAGCAGCTTTATAATAATATGGAAGGCCTGTACTCCGGCGTTCAAAACAACTTCAACAAGCAAGTGGAAGGCCTATACTCAGATGAAGAAAATATTAGCACTAATTATAGTAAGCTTTTTGGCCTTGATAGCGATGAGAAAAGGTTCAAAGATAAGGACCAGAAGGAAATAACCAGCGAAGATTACAGTTCAGCAATCAAGGAAGTTGAGAAGAGCATCCAGTTTTCCGCTAAAGCTGAACAGTTATATGACATAATTGAAGCCTATAAGCGCGTTAAAACCGGTGCCCAAACAGACTATGATGTGGCCGTACTTAACCGGTATCAGCAATACGAGGGCACAAAGAAGGGTATTTGGAGTTCAGTAGGGGCCAAAGTATTCAATGGCATGGAGCTGGCAGGGCGCTATGGCTTGCTGGACGGCTTAAAAGATGGGGCGGCTGACATTGACCGGGGTGAGCTAGATGAAGCCCTTACATGGCTTGGTTCAATGAATGGTAAAATCATTGTATCGCAGCGCATAGCAGATTATGGCCTTGCAAATGATACTCAAAAGATATCAAGTCAAGCTTCGGCTGGCCTCATCCAAGAGACAGAACAATTAAAGAGTCCTGGGAATATAATTAACAGCTTCCTTCCTCAGCCTGAAATTCCTATGACCAATGAGAGTGAAGCTATAAATGACGCTGTTAAGAGCTCATTGCCTGAAGCTATGCAGGTCCTTTATGATAGCCCGGTAGTAAGTGATGGCGAAGAGTTTGCTTCCGTACTCCCTGAAGACTCTGAGAGTAATATTATGGGAATACTAGGGGATAGCAACCCTGAATTATCAGTGGCTAGTCAAGAACCTGGTATCGTGAATAAACTTCTCAAAGCTTCCTATGTAAAAACATTCTTAGGATTAAATCCGGATGCTGACCCCGGGGCCATAAATAGCATAGGCTGGGAGAACATTGCAGCCGGTATGGAAGACCCTAAATTCTATAAAGAAATTACTGATTATAATATGCCGACTTACGATACATTCCTGGCCCGCGTAATGATTGACAATAATCCGGGTATGACAACCAAGGAAGCGCGCAAAGTAACCCGGCAGGTAAAGTCCGGCGATGTAGAAAAAGCCCGTGCTACGATGAAACAGATTAATGGTGATATTCCGGACAAAGATTTTCAGGACAAACCGAGCCTTGGTAAATCTCTGAAGGCTGGATTGCTAAATGTTGTTGGTGGAATCTATGAAGGCATACAAGTTACCGGTGAAATAGCCTACGATTTAGCTGGCCATACAATAGAAAAAGTAATTTCCCCTATTGCTGTAATAATAAAAGGGAAAAACATTAGCTCCTTTGGTTTAACCGCTGCAAATTTTAACAAGAATTATCCGGGTATCGAGAAGGCGATTGATGTAATATTGCCTTCAGATAAAATGCTTAGTAAAGCACAGAAGATATCATCCTCAAAATACTTTGATAAAGACATCCTAGGTTATGTCAAAGAAGGGGATATGAAAAATGCAGGTAAGCTTCTTGGTTATCAGGTCGTAGAAAACCTTCCTCAGCAGGTTGTGATGTTTGCCATTGCCCTTGCTACGGGGAACCCCGTACTAGGTGCTGGTGCGCTTTCTGTATCAGCCGCCGGACAGCAATATAGTTCTATTAAAGACCGTACCGATATGACTACAATTCAGAAGTATAACAACACTGTCCAGAGTGGTATGTGGGAATTTATCTTTGAAAAATACCTAGGCTCTGTTAAGATTCTTGAAAAGACAATGGGGCCAGGGAAAGAAGCATTTAAGGGCGGTATCATAGAAGGGTTTAAATTAGCCGGAAAGACGGCGGCTAAGTCAAGTGGAATGGAAGGTAGTGAAGAGTTCTTTACTCAAATGGGCCAGAACATTTCAGATATGGCCTCTGGTAACACAAATCCGGACGGCTCATTACCGGGTTTATTTCAAGGTGCTTTTGATGCTACGCTTATAGGCGCTGTTAGTGGTGGAATGTTGGGTGGAGCTGGTACATCGACCAACATAGTAAACACAAAAAATGTAATTAATAACATAGCCAAGAAGCTTGATAATACGACCGTTGATAATGTTCCGTTTATCCTCCCTACTGTTGCCGGGTTGAAAAAATCCGTAGATGCTATGGCTGACGGTAAGTATAAGACACTTCTCACTGAAAAGATTAATAATGTAGAAGCTATCGCAGAAGAAGCCGGATATGCCTTTGAGGAATATGAAGGTGGTGACCGCGTTGTTCTTACAGCTAAGTTTGAACCTATCAGCGCAGAAGAGAACGAAGAAGGGTTTACTGAAGCTACCGGCCAAGACCATCAAGCATTTACGACTGAGACTGAAAACAATATCAGCAAAGCTAACGATGTCTCCGGGACTCCGGTTGAACTTGAAGCTCCGGACCATTCAGAGATTTCAGCGGGCCTTGTTATGGATAATGCCAGAAACAAGCTTGAAGAGACAACTAGCATGGAAGAAGCACAGTTTATTACCCCTGAAGGCGATATGCTTCAAGAGGGTGAAGGTGCTACGCTTGAGGGTGCTTTTGATGTTGATGGCCAGCTCATTGATAATGGCCGCTTTGAAGATGATAGGACCGGCACAGAGCTAGCATTTATGGATATGGGTGGTGTGCTGATTGACCCTGTTACCGGTGGCGTAACAATTATGCGACCTATGACTGAGAAGCAAGAGAAAGCCGTTAAGAAATACTTCAAGACGGACCAGGAGAAAAGTGTTACCATTGTTGACGCTAAAGGAAATATTGTTTCTCAAACTGATTATTCGCCTAATTTTAAAGGCGCTGAGATACTGAAAGATATTAACTCATTCTATCGTGCCGGTAAAATACCTACATCAACCTTGGGCGAACAGGACGGTGTTGCTAAGGTAAAATCTGATGGCGAGAATGAAGTTGTTCAAACAAGCGACTTAACAGCAATAGAAGATATGATTACTGAGATTGAGGAAGTGGGAGCACGGGTAAGCGAAGACGGTATGGTTACTGTCTATCACTACACATCTAAAGCTGCGGCCAAGAAGATACGAGAAACTGGTGAATTTAAAGGCAAAGAAAACGGTATATTCTTCACTACTAAAAAAGATGGTGAAGGTGCGGCCATGGGCGATGCCGTTATTGAGCTTGAGATTCCAGCTTATCAGCTTCAGCTAGATGATAAATTTAAAGATGAGGCTCACCTACGACTAGCCACAGATAAACCCGGCCAAGCTGTTAATTTGTCTCAGAATATGCAAGTTGATAAAACAGCCAAAGCTAACTATAAAAATATTGATGCTGGTAGATTCCCGGCTCTTGCTACGGTTATGGATAATGGCGGGATTAAGATGCGCTATGTCAATCCCAAAACAGGTGAAGTATCGACCGAGCGTAAGCCCGGATGGAAGCGTCAAGAAGAAATGGCCAATATACCTAAGTCCGTTGTATCAGAAGGCGGGACAGCCTTGGATGTTATTGCTGCCGCACATGATGAACAGACAAAAGGCGAAGGTCTTCAGAACAAGAATGAAGATGAATTTTTACAACAACTCCTCAATGAGATAGACGAGTATGAGAGCGATGAATACCAAGCTGAAACACAGACAGAACAGTTGCGTGGTAATTTAGGTGCAAAACAGGCCGTGAAACAGGCTGAATATCGAAAACTAGTTAAAACAGCTCCTCCGGGGACAGTTACAAAAGAGTTTGAGCTTGTCCGTGATGATGCGGCCTATGGCTGGCATGGTGAAATTGATGGTGTACCGTTCCATATTTACCGTGATACTGAATACTTTTCAACCGGTGCGTGGTACGATGCTTCTGTCTCCGGAGTTTCTGGTGTATCACCCCTTGGTTTTTCAAAGGAAGAGGCTATTACTAGCATTCAGGCTAAGATGGTAGATGAAGCAAAACAGGCCGAGATAGAAGCCTCTAATACTATTGAAGATGATATTAAGCGCAGCTCTATGACTACCAAGGCTGAAGCTGAACTTAATGCGGACACGGGTGTGGATGCTGAAACAAAACTAGCCGGTGTTACTCAGATTAAAAACACAGATAAGCCGACAGATATGCCCGCTCAGGCTCAGGTGGATGATTCAATCAAAGAGACTCAGAACATTGAGTCATTTAAGGCCACTAATGAGGAAGAAGGCGAGAATACAGTTGAGACGGATTTAACACAAGCCCTAGCTAAAACGCTTAATTATACCAAAGAAGATATGAAGGACCCGGCTAAGAAGCGTGAAGTTAAGGATGCTATCTCTATTAAACCGGATAATGCAGAAGAAGCACTTGCCCAGGGAAGACTTTACCATAACCTTCTCAAGAAAAAAGGCAAACTGAAGATAGCTAAAGAGCTTACGCTAGGTGAGCGTATTCGTGGTAAAATCAATGATGCCCTGTCTGTTGCCGGTGCCGCTGTAAATGGATTTGCTAGAGAGCTTGTAATGGCCGGAGAACGGTATGAGTTTAATAGTGGTAAAATATCAGCAAGCTTTATGGGTGAAGTTATTCCTATGCTTGAGAATATTAAGCAGATTAGGGCACAGGATCCAGTTATAGCGGATGCACTTGAAAGAGCTATGTTTAGCCAGAATGAACAGGACGCTATGGATATAGCCGAGAAGTATGTCGGTGATGAAATGGTCGAGAATATTATCAGGGCCCGTAAAGCCCTAGATTTAGCTTATGAATATGCAAAGCAAGTATTCCCAAATCTTCAGAGACGCAGCTTTTACTTCCCTAGATATGTCCGAGACTACCTTGGTCTAAAAAATGAGCTCTATGGCCACCTCCTCCGGGAAGCTGGAAAGTCTGATGCTGAAATTGCCGGTATCAATAATATGTTTGAGAAGCAAATAGAGACTATGCTGGCCCAGGGCAAAACGATTGACGATAATCGCCGGGCTCTTCTCTATGAACAATATATAAACGACCAGATATTCAGCCGTACACAAACGGCCAAAGGGATGAGAAATACTAAAAGCCGGGTTATTGATAATATGACCCCTCAAATGCAACCGTTTTACTTCCCCATGGCCGAGGCAATGGAAGCTTATTTCAAATCACTAACGAAGGCCGTAGAGGCGCGCAAGTTCCTTAGTGGTGTCTATTATGCAAACAAGCTTGATATAGCCTCAAGGCGCACAGGAGCCTATTCTGAGGTCATGGCTGAGATAGAACAAGAAGATAGAGAAGCACTCATCCAAGAAGTGTTCGGAGATAACGATATTCCGCTTACTGATAATTGGGATAACGCTGTTGCTAAAACTGTTATAGAGCTCACTAAACACGCTGATTTCTCAAGTTATGAGTTTGAACGCATGGAAAAGTATCTCTATACCCTGTTTAATAAAAAGCGCATGGGACCGGTATCTCTTGGTATCGCAAACCTTACCTACCTATCAACCCTTAGCCAAATACCAAAGTCCGGTATTCGCCAGCTAGGTGATGCCGGTATTGCTATGTTCTTTAACGGTGCCTTCACAACCGGGACGGCCTCATTTAAGCTTGCTATTAAAAAGATGGGCGTTGAATGGGTGAACCAGGGCATGGAACAAGGCCGGATGATTGTTAAGACTGACCTAGAAGGAATCCTTGGCGAATTGACTGTCATGGAATCTGTTGCTCAGGCAGGTGGCTATGATATGAGTAAAGTTGTTAAGATAGGCCTTAAGGCTTCCGGATTAAACTTTATGGACACATTCTTTGCCGGTGCTCTAATTGAAGGCCATGCTGATAACATTACTAAGCTTCTCAAGAAGACTGAATTTGACCTAGACAAGGGTACAATTAAAATACAGTTGGGCAATCGGACCTTCCGGACCGTCCCACTAGATGAAGAGTCTGTTACTGAGCATAAGAACATGAGGATATATCGTGCTGAGAGCATGATTAGAGAAATGCAGATGTCCCTAGGTAATGGATTCGCTCAGACGGCAGAAGCTATGAAGCGTGGTGATTTCAAAAGCAATGATGCACAATTCTTACTCTACCAGCAATTAAGTAAGGCCCGTCCAATCGGTATCACAAACCAACCGGCTCTCAAGTCAACAAGCGCAAAGCTTAAAACGCTCTATATTCTCAAGACTTTCAGTATTAAATTGATGGATATTTGGAGACAGCAGATATTCCGTGAAATTAAACAGGGCGCAGAGAGAGGCAATATGGCGCAGTTTGCTAACGGACTGGCTAATGGTGCTAAATTGGTAACATACTTCACACTAGCGAATGCTTCAGCTAACTTCTTAATTGATTTGATTATGAACAGGCCCTTGGATAAGTGGGAAGTTATCGGAGACGCTGCACTTGAAGTCTTAGGCTTTAACCGCTGGCAGCTCTATATGTTTGACCAACAAATGAAGCGTGGTATCTCGCCACAGGAAGCTTTGATTAAGGTTATTGCCCCGCCTATCTTCAATATGTCGATTAAGGCATACACTAGTATGCGCCGGGTCGTTCAAGGTAAGTCAAACTTCTGGCAACAACCAGCTTGGATGATGGTCCCCTTTGTTGGTGCCGGGTATAACGCTTGGCTAGGTGAATCAGCTATCAAGTATGGCCGCAATCCTAAGCTAGCAATCAAGTATCAAAAGTGGCTTGAGCGGAACAAGAAAAAACCTACCTACCAAACTAGGGTAAAACCTAGGTATTGACAAAAGGCCCGGATGAACCGGGCCTTTTGCTATCACAGGATGGGAGGGAAGATTACTTAATTCCTTTTTTCAAGAACTTCCGATAGTGCTTTTGTTTCGTCAGTAGTTCAATGACTGCGTTGGCACTTTCGAGAGCGGCCTTTTCGCTTATGCTTAGTCGGCCAATGTCAATACCCTCAATGTAATCATCGCCTTCCTTAATTACAAGGACTTCCCGCTCTGAGATTTCCCCGTTGGAAGGTTTCTGATAGGTAAACTTTTTGTGTTGCATTTTAACCCCGTTTTTATGGTTGTCGTAGATATTCAGTGTGAGCTCAATCTGGTCCTCATTCACACCGGTATATTTCTTTTTGAGCTCATTGTACTGCTTTAAATAGGTAACATTGTTCTTTACCTGTGGTGATACAAACTTTGCATACTCATCCCAGCTACTAGCTAGGAAATATCCTTTTGTATTACCAACTATGAGCTCTCCATTAGCACGCATACTGGCCACAATGGCCCTTAGCTCTCTCTGGCTGATTCCTACGCTTACACACAGGTTTCTCGCTGCTAGCATATTGTCCGGACCTTTGTAGTTCCTGAGAATTTCTAGCACTGATTCATACTGCATCTTGTTCATGGTTTCCCCTTTAACATTTTGTTGGATTGTTTGAGCCTCTAACATAGCCCGGCACCGGGTCTATCGTCTTATTCGCTGTCTTCCCACATACCGGACAACATACACGGTTTATATAACTCATGCGATGTTGGATGGTCCAGATGTGCTTACAGTCTTTGTTTGAGCATTTATAGTTGTAGTTTGGCATTTGTCTCCTGGTTATTACCGACCTTTGAGGGTGGCTAGAAATTATAACAATGAATTGTAATTAATCCACCCTCGCCGGTAAGCAGTCTGTTTCCATTAATTCGTTGGTCAATAGCTCCACGACTGCATTATTTCAAAAGTTTATCTGCAAAGATTAAAAAGATACCACCGAACAGAACCAACATAAGTGGAACAATCAATACACTAGCATCCAAGGTTTTGTTCCATATCATTTTTGATAATATGGGCATACAAGTTGCCAGCATCCAGAAGACTATTATTACAATATTTTGCTTATCCATCTTACTTCTCCCTTGTTTTGCCCCTTAATTTATTATCACATCTTCCTCGTCAAACTCTTCTTTGACCTTCGCAAGGAACATATTCTTTTGGTCCTCATATCCCTTAATAATATCCTCAAATCTGTTTATACTTTCACGCCAGGGAACCAAGACCCACGCTGTAATATTCCAGTGATATAGACCCTTCTTCCAGTGTGCCTCAAGTTCAGAAGGGAACAGTAGTAAGCTGTGTGCTGGGCATACAAATAACTTGTGTGTCTTCTTGGCCACTTTCATCATTTCAGCCAGCTCAGGCCAAGGTTTCCATGGTACGGGTTTAAGCATGTGTATCATTCATTTCTCCTCATCGTATTGTTTGCCGATTATTTCAACTTCGTCAATATCGAATGGGTGTAATTCTTTATCTTGATTTCCTTCATCATCGCCATCATCGGCAAATAGCATAAACTTCATATGTCCTTCATATGTAGATACATTGCCAACTTGCCATGTTCCGCTATCATCTTTGAACTTAGCCCTATCCCCACCATTCGTCATTCCAAATCCTTCAAGGTCAAATGATCCGTAAATCATTTCGTTTGCTTTGTCGAGTTGGTAGGTTTTCATTGAGATTGTAGAGGGTCGCAACTCATACGCAAATGGGCTACCAGCTCTATTATTTATATAATATCCAGCCTTTATTCTACCGAGATTTTTTGTCAAATGATGCAACCATCCATATACAAACGTTCCATCTATTAATGCCCCTCTAAACATTTCGTTATTCATCTTATTATCCTTTCGCCATATAATGCCAGTAAAATATCTGATAGCTTATTATTTCTTTCATCTTATTCTCCTTTATTTCCTCAATTTATCATATTCAATCTTCAAACCTTCATACACATCTTTCATACTTATTTCCTTTCTTTGATTTTAATTACTTTATTACTTCACCTGTGAATAGTTCGATCTCTTGTCTTGTTGCTATGCCGTAATAATTTGTCATTTTATTTTCTTTCTTTTTTTATCCATCACAGAAATAACACCAACCATGCGAATTCAATGCTCTTCCACATCGGCAGTATTCAATTTGACCATCTTCATTACGATCATAATCATCTTTTTCCATTTGATTTTTCGTTCTCGTGTCAAGAACTTTTTCTTTCATTTGTTCAATTTCTTGCTTGTTTGTTATTTCTTTCATCTTATTCTCCTTAGAATAATTCTGGTTTTAATTCCTTAATTCTCATAACCGTATGTGTCTTCATTGCCTTAAAATCAATTATCGGATTCCTGAATTTCTTAATGAAGTTCCAAGTCTCTTCTGTAATTAACGAATAGAAAACAGTCTCAAGTAGTCTAGCTATGTGTCTAGTTGACCAGCCGTCCGTATCTGCAACTATCTTTGCGTATTCCTTTTCTATCAATGACTCCGTAATATACAACATTACTATCTCATTTTCAAGGTTTTTTTTCATTTGTACTTCTCGGACTGATTTCATGTGCTTATCTTTAAATTCATTTTTGACAATCTTGCCCCATGTAACCCGTCCATATCTATTTACATAATTATAGTTCTTTATAACTATACCCTCACCACTTCCCTCCCCATCCTTAATTAAGTACATGTTTGATTCCAACAACTCATTGAGTTTTTCAATCGTTGGATTTGTAATCTTGCAAATCGGTGGAATGTAGTCAAGTTCATATTCTTCAAGCAATGGACTATATTCATCATAAGTTAGATATATACCATCTTTCATAACATCGAATATATAAAACTTATTCCAAGCATCTTCACGGTATGTCCGCAAAGTGTGTGGAACAAGCCATTCACCATATAGTCGCAGGCTTGGGTTCGCTGTCATAAACTCTAATAGGTTCTCTTGTTGTACAGCCCACGCCTTAAAGCCTTGGTTATCACGGTCACCGTAAAGATGTCTATTTCTGCTCCCGTAACTTATCTGTAGGTCGTCAAGTGAAAAGATAGAAGAGTTTGTTCCATCTATCTTTGGAAATATATAACACTCTCCATTTTCAATTCCCTGTACTTCTACATCTCCCATTCTACATACATGCTGATACTTTACAAATTCCATATTTATATCTCCCTATATGTTGTTGTTTTTTGTGATGTCTTTTTCTTAGAAAAAACATATGACGCATAGATGTTGTCAAACTTTCGCTCACCGTTCTTGCCTTTTTTCTTAAGTCCAGCACAAGAGCGGAAGTTCTTAGCCCAGCAAAATCCACTTGAGTCATCCGTATTGTGTATAGCGAATCCAATTGCACCACTTATCTCTACGTGTGCCAGCTTTTCGGTCATTCCAGCTTTTATAAATTCTAAAACAAGCTGGTCAATAACTTTAGCTCCGCTGTTTATTGCGCTCGGCTGATAAGTTTTTGAATACCCGTTTGTAATGGATTGGTCAAGCACTTCTTTTGACACGAAAGTGGCAAACTCACTATATTCTTTCTTCTCTACTCTACTCTTAGGGTATTTCAGCGGTGGAAATGCCTCTTTTTGGGGGTTATCGTCAGCGGAAATAGCATTATCGTCAGCGGAAACACCTCCACGGTCACGTTCTCGCTTACGAATAAGAGAATCGAACCGTTCCATCATTGTCTCACTATATAGCTCTTCACCGTCCAAAATAAACAGCCCAACAAGAACCATATATTTTACGATTTTATCGAACAATTCAGACTCTAAATCGAAGTCCCCAGCCATGAGTTCTATATTTAGTGGTGTATATTCAATTATAAAACCATTTGAATCTGTTAATGTTTCTAATAACATATTATATGCACTATATCCACC